>SAMEA3663025__coassemble_454_pt1 | contig 30889 bp, 12 predicted proteins | sample SAMEA3663025__metabat2_low_PE_001 | metagenome-assembled genome bin SAMEA3663025 (sample SAMEA3663025) | pig gut metagenome | biome: pig gut; feature: pig-associated habitat; material: faeces | place: France | collected 2012
ATGTTGTAAGAGGAACTCTGAACATAAAAGGGGGTACAATCGCTCAAAACGAAAGCAACGAGATGTTTATCGGTTCAAATGCAAAAGACATATTTGGCAAAGTTATTATTAGCAATGGGACAATAAACATTGGTTTGCAAGGGAGTTTGGTCGTTGTTTCGGGTTATGGTCTATTAGACTTTGCAGGTTCAAGCACATTTAGTAGCATTATTAAACTAGAAGGAAGCAATTCTAGATTTGCTATTTCAAAGGCGTTTAGCAATGATAATTTAATCAAAGTGCAAATTGACGAGGCAAATTATCCAAAGAATATAACCGAAAGTGTGGAGATTGCAACCTATGATAATCAAGCAGTAGATGCAGTTAAGAATTTTGATGTTGTTGATGACAAAATCAATGATTATAGGATAAAGGCTCTAGAAGGCAAAATTTATATTGTTCAAGGATACTTTACATTGACACTTGACCCAGCAGGAGGCAAGATTTCTGGCAATGGTTCTTATATAGTAGAAAACACCCTTTGGCACAAAGAGGTAAAATATAGAACAAATATTTTAAGTATGTTTGTAGACAACTCTATCTCTTGCGTCAAAGAAAACTATGATTTTGTATGTTGGACATATGTAGATGAGAATGGCGAAGTTCAAGATGTAACTACACTAACAACAATGCCAAGATATGACGAGGTATTAAGGGCCAAATATACAGAAGAATATCGATTGCTTACAATAGAATTAGGTGGAGCAACCTTTGAAGTAAATGATGAGTTTAAGGACCTTTGGAATGTAACAACTGTAAGTGGTAAGGCGGATAAAGCATCTATCAAAGTGTATGTGAATAATCAAGAATATGCAGGAAGAGTGCTTTCTTCGGCAAAAGATGCTTTGAGCAAGACTTACTACAACTTTGCAGGCTTTGAATGTTCGCAACTAAATACAATATTATCTTTGAGTGCAGAAAACGTTTGGAAAACAAGCGATAACACTCCATTCGTTATGCCAAGCGACAATATAGTCCTAAGACCTATTTGGCAAGCCAAAGAATACACTGTGAAATATGTATCAAATTTGGTCGAAGGCTCTACTACAATTACAGAAGGCAGTCAGACGAGGCAGTTCCATTTTGATAGTTATGAGTGGCTAGAAGAAGTGTTTGTTGCAGATGGCTGGAATGTGGTTCAATGGAAAGATGAAAAGGGCAACCTCTACGCAGTTGACCAAAAAGTAATCAACTTGCCAAAAGATATTTTGACAGGATTTGATCCAGATAATATACAGGATAATATAGAAATAACCCTTGAGGCTGTTTGGCAAGCAAACAACTATCAAGTGGAATTGGTTATGAATATTGCAGGCAGGCAAGATGTTGAAGTGATAAATGCAGTATTTGACCAAGAGTTTACATTGGTTAGTTCGTTTGCAGTAAGCGGAAAGCATATTGTAAGTTGGAATACAACTAGCGCTTTGGACGGTGAAAGTTATTCAAATGGCGCAGTGGTCAAAAATCTTGCTTCAAGTGGCAAGACAACTCTGTATGCAGAGTGGGAAGATGACAACTGGACTGCAATATTCCACAATGCAACAGGAGGAGTGGCTAGACAAGTAGAATACAACTACAGTTCAAAAGCCTATGCTCCTACACTGGAAGAACTTGGGTTGCAAAAACAAGCACATTTTGCTGGTTGGGCTTATGAAAATTCTCCTGAGGCTAGCAAGAAAGTTGCTGATGGTGGTGAAGTAGAAAATGTGTTGGGAGAGAACATTGTCCATCTCTATCCAATATGGCAAAATTATGTATTGACCGTAACCAATGCTATTGCCAACGAAAGTTTCTACATAACTGCAGACGATATGGGCAAAACAAATATTTCTGCTCAGGTTATAAACGAAAACTTTGCATTTGCAGGGTTTACTCCAGTGGCTGTTACAGATAGTGCAAGTGGAGGCAATAGAGTGGTGCTGAGCGACTCTACAGAAATTGCATTAAGTGCTGACAAAGAAGTATTTGTGGAATGGAAAGCAAAAGAAATAACAGTAAACATTGTTGATGGAAATACTTTGTTGTGGACAGGCAAAGTGGTGGCAAGTGATATTCCAGCAACAAATACTACAATTACACTGCCAACATCTAGCGAATTAAGTGAACTTTGTGGCAAAATTGCTTATGGTTATACATTTGCAAAGCAAAATGTAACAAAAGATTTTGCTATGGGAGAAAACTTCTCTATATCCAGCGCAACACTCCAAAATGTGATGAATTTGGCAGATAATGGCGAACAAAAAATTAACATCTATCCAATATTTGTAGATAGTTATAATCTTGTTTATAATCTTAATAATGATTCCCACAATGTTCTTTTGGCCACAGAGAATGGTTTTGATAGCAATGGAACAAAGGTTATGCCAACAGCCCTTTCGGAAAAGGGAGAATTGCTGTTTGCTGACTTTGAAATTGCAGATGCAAATTATACTGATTCCAACTCTAGATATGCCAAATTCTTGGGCTGGTCAACAGACCAAAATGCTACCACTCCAGAGTGGTCAGCTGATGGTTTGAGAGAGGCTCAATTTGCCGGCGAGGTAACTCTTTATGCAGTTTGGAAAGATTGGACCAATCCATTCCTTCTTGAAGTAAGCAATGGATATGTTACAGGGCTGTCCAGTTTGGGAGTGAACAGGATAACAGGAGATATCGTTGTCCCATCACATACACTTATTGTAAATGACGGTGTGGTTGAAGTTGGAGAAGTTATTGTAGGCATTGGACCATTTGCTCAAGATTATGCAAACATCAAAACAATAGACTTATCATTGTCGTCCGTAGAAAATATTTCTTCTTTGGCATTTGAAAAATTGTCCAACCTTACTGCTGTGTATAATGTCCCAGCAATCACAAATGTTGAATATGGCGCATTTGGTTGTTCAAGTATACAAACTGTAACATTTGCACAAAATTCCAATTATACTTTGGACAATGCAGGAAATATCTATTTTGCAATAGAAGGCAAAACACTGTTGCATACTTATTTTGCAAAAGATAGTTATGTGTTAGTGGACAATGTATCTGGCATATTGCCTCTTGCATTTGCAGGAAGTGTTGCACAAGTTGTAGAAGTAAATGACGGTATAAGACAATATGAAGGTTGCTTTGCTATGATGGACAATCTTCAAACTCTTGTATTAAAAACAGTGGGAGATAATGCTGTAGATGGCTCAGGATTGGGAAATAACTTTACATACAAGGATAATATATTTGAACCAGCAAATTCTTATAATGTTACTCTACTTGGCAACAGTAATACAGTGCCTGCCCATGCATTTGAAAATTGTTCAAAACTAAAATATGTAGTATTTGAAAATGAAATTAAAGAAGTGGGCGAAGCAAGCTTTAGGAATTGTGCTCAATTTACCATAATGGGCAAAACAGGAGAATTGGTGTTTGAAAACCTTGAGGTTGTGGGCAAAAATGCCTTTGAAAACTGCAAAGCACTTCCACAAAAAATAAGTCTTTCCAGTGCAACAAGGATTGGGGGAGAATCATTCAAGTCAACCAATATTGAATATGTTGCCTTGTCAAAAGATGTAGTTTCTCTGGGAAGTGAAAATAATGCATTTGTTCAGAGCAATTTGAGCAGTGCACGAGTATATAGCAAGATTGCATTTGAGGCAGTGGTAAATCAAACAAAAATAACTCCACGTGGAACAGGCGTATCTGCTCAAGGAATGATAATAACAAATATAACTTTCTACAATCAACTAAAATCTGATAGCAACAGCGAAAGATATTTGAGTTATAACATTGTTGTAGAAGATATGATTGATGTCTATGCACAAAATGGCAACTTGTTAGGGCAATATTCTTCTATTGCAATGGCACTTGAAGATTGCACAGGTGGAGAAACAATCGTTATAAATGATGACTTGGTTATCTTTGAAACTATAACAATAAACAAATCTGTTAATATTGTTTCGGGCAAAGAAGAGGGTATAACTTTGCAACGCGCTGAAAATCTTTCTACTTGGGTATTTGATATCGAGGGAAAAGATGTGATATTTGGAGGAGAATCTCCTTATGCAAAGGGCAATATAATAGTCGCTGGAACAGAAAATGACAGCAATACAAGTTTGTTCTGCATAAGTGAAAATGGAATTCTTACTCTAAGAGGGCTAACGATAACTGGCAACAAAGGGGCAAATGGTGGCGCAATTAGTATTTTTGAAGGACAACTCAACTTAGTAAATAGCGAAATAACCAGTTGTTATGCAGTGGGAACTGATGGCAAAGGTGGTGCGATTTATGCTATAGGCACAGCAGTTGTTTCTGTTAAAAATTCAAAAATAATAGACTGCAGAGCAACCAAAGGCGGAGCAATTTATGTGCATGAAGAAGCGAAGGTTGTAATCACAGGCTCAGAACTTACTTCCAACGAAGCAACCAATGGTGGAGCAATATATGTTGAATCTAATATGGACAACACATATCATGTTGAGATATACAATTCTACCTTGAAAGAAAATACAGCACAAAATGGTGGTGCTGTGTATGTAAATTGTGGCTTGGTCGAAGTGGATCAAGGATCACTATTTGCATCTAACACTGCCAGCGAAAGAGGTGGTGCAATATACATTGGTTCTAAGGTAGAAGGTGGTGCAAATCGTAGTGGTCAGGTGGATATTTACAACGGATATATTGGACAAGGGGAAGATAGTTCGCTTGCCAACAATGCAAAGTATGGTGGTGGTATATTTGTGGGCGAAAGTGGCATTGTAAGGATGCTTAAATCAGAATATGGCTCTGCAATAGTTTCTGGAAATCTAGCAGAATATGGGGCAGGGTTGTATTATGCAAGCAATAATATCAACACAAATACATCTTGGTTGGGTTATGGCGAAATAACTCTTTCTACAGCAAGTATTCGAGGTGGCGGTGTTTATGTAGAATCTGGCAGACTGGATATTTCATCAGAATTTTCAATCAATGGCAACTCGGCTGTGGAAGGTGGAGGATTGTATATTTGTGCAAACTCTATTGTTTACCTTCAACAAGGAGCAGTAGTATCCAACAACTCTGCAACCAATGGCGCAGGTGTCTATCTGTGTGGAACACTCAAATTGTATGATGCTTCTATCACATCAAACACTGCAGAACTTGGTGGTGGCGTGCTGATTGACGGAGGAAAATTGTTTGCAACACACAGTTTGTCATCAATTGCTGGTAATACTGCAACTATAAACGGTGGCGGTGTGTATATGGGACAGCTAAATGCCACAGCAGATGGGGAAGTAGAATTGTCTGGTGGTGCAACCATAGATGCCAATACTGCAAATGAAAATGGTGGTGGCTTGTATGCTATGAATGGCAAGATTACTTTGCGTGATGGAAATATTTCTAACAACGTATCTCATGGACAAGGTGGAGGTGTGTATGCTACAGGCAACAACTTGTCATTTGAAATTTATGACGATATAGAGCGAAAAGGATTAGAAAATGCTGGCTCTACAATAGCAAACAACAGTGCTGTTGTTGGTGGTGGAATTTATGTAGGAAAAGTGCTTTATATGTATGGTGGCAAGGTGTTTGGCAACACAGCAACAACCAGCGAAGGTAAAGGTGGAGCAATATTTATTTCTTCTGGTGCTATTGCAAGAATTTTTGGCGGAGAAATTAGTGGAAATGGTGCTAATTACACCGAAGGAGATAATGTTGTATCCAACGAAGATGTTGGTGGAATATATGTCCAAGGCGCTAAGAAGTTGAACACTGCTACTGGCATTGATGAAGCAGTAGAATCCAACTCTCTATATATTTCCAACTCTGCAAAGATATTGGATAGAGTCTTCTTGTCAACCAAGTCAATTCTTAATATTACAGATATGTTTGTTGCTGAAGAACACAGCAAAATTTATCTTGTTTTGGAACAAGTATTTGGAGATAACGAACAAATAAAGGTTGCTACATTTGCACAAGAAAAATTTGCAAGTGCAGGCAAGTTGGATTCGGATATCATAGTGTTTACAAGAAGAGGCAAAGACATCTATGCTATGGCGGGTATTATCCGTTCGTTAAAGGCTGACGAAAATGGCAAGTATAAAATGTATGCTTCTATAAACGATGCAATAGAGCAAGCCCCAAGCAACGAAACAGCATACTTTGGTTTGTTCAATAGACAGGTGGTCAACTACAACAACACAATCTATGTGGAAGAAAACAAAGATATTGTAATTGTAGATTGCAGGGAAAATGCAGATGGTGCTGTGGTTTTGCGTGATGGCTCTTATCAAGACTTTATGTTTGTAATAAGAGGAACTTTGGAACTTACCTACCTAAGCCAATATGATATAGACTCCAAAGGGCTAAAGTTAACTGATAGTGATTCTTGCAAACCATTTATACTAGAAGGCAATGAAGATACATTAGTAAATACAAGTATGTTCTATATTGATGGCGGAACACTTAAGTTGACAAACGGAACAACAGTGCAAAAAACTAAGGCAAATCTATCATCAACCGACAATGTATTTTCTGTTAGTGGATTGAATGTCAACGAGCTAAAATGTGGTGGTGCAATTTGGCTTAAGAATGGATCTGTAATTTTGGATAATTCTACAATTACAGATAGCAAAGCGACTCTTAATGGTGGTGCGATTTATCAAGAAAATGGAACTATTGAAATCAGCAACAATTCCACTATACAAAATTGTAGCGCTACAAATGGACTTGGTGGTGCAATCTACTCTGTTGGTGGAAGTATTGTGATTGATGAAAACTCTATAATTTCACAAAACAATGCCAAGAAAGGTGGTGCAATTTGTGTAGAAAATGGTGGTCAACTGAAAGCGTCTGGAGTAGTGTTTGAAGGCAATCGCTCAAGCGAAGATGGTGGTGCTTTGGATCTTAACTCCACTCCAAAGGCAGATAAAACTAATAATTATGAGATTATTGGTTGCACTTTCTCCAATAATAGTGCCAAAAAAGGTGGCGCAATTTGTGTGGAAAATGGCAAGTTGTCAATTCATTCTAATACTTCATTCCAAAATAATAATGCAACCATGTATGGTGGTGCAATCGCTGTGATTAAAGAAGCAGAAGTTGAATCAAGGGGAATAACTTTCCAGAGCAACTATGCAGAAAACGGTGGTGCTTGTTACTTTGATTCTAATGGCGAGGTTACCATTTCCTCTACCATCTTTACAGGAAATGGTATAAGAAGTTATGAGTCAGCACTATATGGTGGAGCAATTTATGTAGCAAGTGGAAACATAAATCTTAACGATGGTTGTGTAATTAGCGAAAATAAGGCAATCAATGGCGGTGCTGTGTATATAAGCGCTGGGACATTGACTGTTAACGATTGTTCGTTTAGAGAGAATCAATCTACACAAGGTGGCGCAATATTGTCTTGTGGCTCATTGAATATCGTTGGTAAAAATAAGTTTGAGTCAAACAAGGCTATGATGATTGGCTCCAATAACGCAGTTGGTGGTGGAGCGATAGCGGTTAGAGAAGGCAATACAACCATAAATATCAATTCATTAAACAACACCTATTCTACTTTTAGCGGGAATTCATCTGATGCAGTTGGTGGGGCAATTTATGTTGTTGGTGGCAATGTGTCGTTGGTTTTGGGAGAGTTGAGAGAAAACAGTGCTTCAGCCCAAGGTGATGGTGGAGCAATTTATACACAAGGTGGATACACAACCCTTTATGGAACAGTGATAGAAGGGAACACCCTTGTAAGTGGTGAAAAGAATGGTGCCGGATTGTCTGTGGCTGGTGGAGTGCTGGAACTTAAAGATTATAACAATGATAAGCCAATAGTATTAAACAATGGCATAAATGCAACAATAACTCTATCAAATGAATCTGAAAGCGAGGTATCTGGCCCAGAAGGATTGATAGTGAAGAGTGGCCTAGTGCTTTCTGGAGAAATAGACAGCCTTGACGATGGAATTTTGCTTTTGAATAATAAATCATTCATAAATGTAAAAGACGATCCAAGTGGTGATGTTAACAGTGGATTTAGAAGCAAAACAAACAAAGAGGAGTTCCGTGGCAAGAGATTCTTTAAGAGAATAAGTTTGTTCTTGGAAGAGGGTGTATTTGCTGAGGGAGATAAGATTTTGCAGTTTGTGCGTAGCGAATATGTTGATTCTGTAGATGGCAAGGGGTATATCAATTACTTCAATCTAGACCTCAATTCTGGTTTTGGACTAAAGGCTGTTGGCAATGAAGTTGTTTTGAGGACACAAGTTTTCCAAGTATATGGAAAGAATAGCAGTGGCATAGAACAATATGCCGAGAGTGATACTCTAGACGGGGCAATAAATGATATGCAGTCTATGGCGCTTTATACTTATGACAAGTATCTTATCCTTGCAGATAATTGCAATTATGCAATTTCTAAAACTGTGGAATTTAGTGGATTGAAAGGGGTTGTTATTTCTGCAAAAACTGGTGGTGTTACATTCAATGCTAATATCAGAGAAAATCTCTTCCAATTGGATAGTGGATCAAACATAACATTTGGTTATGATGCAGATTTTAATAGTGTATATGACTTAAAAGGAAGAGGAGATGTAAGGATAATTTGTTCCACAGATTCAGAGGGAAGTGTGTTCTATGTCAAAGATTCTACTATCACACTCACTTCAAACCTCATAATAACCAATGCCACCTCTAGCGCAAATGGTAGTGTGGTAAATGCTACAAACTTATCTACAGTTAATATTGCAGGCGCTGAGCTTTCTGGGGTTGAGGGAAGAAGCAGTTTGGATATAAATGAAGGTGCCTTAGGTGGAATAATTTACTTAGTAGAATCTTCATTTACAATGGAAGGTGGTGCAATATCCAATGGTGTTGCAGGCTTTGGTGGTGGTTTGTATGCAAAAACTTCAACAGTTAACATTTCTGGCGGAACAATCACAGACAACATAGCCAACTATGGTGGTGGTTTGTATCTAGACAGTGATTGCAAGGTGGAAATTACACAAGACATAGCAATTTCTAACAACATAGCAACTGAGAATGGTGGTGGTATATTTGTCAATGCAAAAGAATTCGAAAGAAAAGAAGTAAATGGAATTGTGTCATATGTTGACAATTATAAAAATGTGGAATTCACATTTGCAGGTGGTGTAGTTTCTGAAAACTCAGCAAAGAATGGTGGTGGTGTGTATATCAATGGGCTAAGGCAAAAGAAAGAAAGGAAGAATGATATAGACATAGTTGTAAAGATTAGTGCTAACTTTGAAGGTGGTCAAATATCTTCCAACACAGCCAGTGAAAATGGTGCAGGTATATATCTCTGCGACACCATTGCAACCTTCAATGGTGTAGGGGAAGAATATCTAAAACTTTACTCCAACAGTGCAACAGGAAAAGGTGGCGGAATATTTGTGGATTCAAAATCACAAATAACAGTATTTATGTTGCAGGTTGGTGAAGAGAGTGATTCTACATTAGCCAACACAGCCGGAGAAAAGGGTGCAGGAATTTATCTTAGCGAACAAGGGCATACCATTGCTCTTACCCTAGATAGTGACGAAGAGTATCTATCAGAGAATATAAAGATATACAATACTCTTTATCTTGAAAGGACCGTCACAGAGTCTGGAATGAAAAGTTTGGCATTGATAAATATAAACAAACCTTACGAACCTGGCAACAAACAAATATCCGTTTCTTGTGATTATATGGCTACAGATTATGGTCAGAAAGTTGCAAGATATGTAGATGTAGAATTGTCAAAATATAACTTGCTGGAAGATATCTTTAAGGGTGAGGACCCTAATGGAGAAGAATATTGCTTTATAATAATGGCAGATTCCTCAGGTGCGTTTATTATCATTGCAGAAAGAAATATTTACAACAATACAATCAAAAGATTCTATCAAGATATAACCTCGGCAATTTCTGGGGCTACAGGCAAAGCGGTAAATCAAGAGCTTTATCTACTAAATAATGTATCAGCAGATTCAAAAATAACTACTGTAAAAAATACAATAACAATAAAATCTGCTGAGATAGCCTCAAAAATAGAAGGTGTAGGCTATGAGTTTGACGTCAATGTTGAGCCTCGTACAATAGAACTAAATATGAGTTATGATTGGCTCAATGTAAAAAGTGGTGGAATTGAATTTAACAATGTTAACATATCAGGCACAACAAAGAATATCTTTAATATTTCAACAAATGCTGTTGTAAAACTTAGCAAAGTTAATATCGGTAATGAGGGAGATTCATCTCACCTTGCAGTGGCAACCATTTCAGGAGGAAAATTAGAGGCTAATAATATAAAGATACAAAATGTATCTACAGAAGACAAAAACCTATTTACAGTTATAGATTGCAATCCTTCTGCAAGTTCGCTATTAGGTAGTGCTGGCACAACAAGTACAGGGTTGTCGATTACAAGTAGCACTATTACTTATGTAAAAGCAACTTCAGGTTCAGTGGTTTCCGTATCAAATAGTCCTGCTACATTAAGTGGTGTAACTTTGTCAAAGATATCTGCGACAAATGCTCTAGATATAAGTGGAGGCTCGGTTGTAAGCATAACTGATTGCACTATAACCGAATGGAGCAATCCAGAAAATAAAGATGAGCAGTCGACATTTACTAGTGCAGTGATAAAAGTTGTTGATTCGACAGTTAATATCACTTCGACATCTATAACAAACAACAAATCAACTAATTATATACTTTATATAGAAGAGGGATCGGAAGACAACGTAGTAACATTCGGCGAAAATGTAAATATTAAAAATAACACCTCAGATTCTACGATTTATCTTGCAAGTGGCAATCTCACAATCCCATCAACTGTAACAATCTCTGACAACACAGCAACCAATGGTTGTGCAGTGAATGTTGCTGGTGGCAGGTTGAAACTAGGCAAAGGATTAACAATTTCTAAAAACACAGCAACTAATGGTGGCGCATTGTATGTTGGTGGTGGTGAAGTTGAATTTGAAAAAGATATAACAATCTCCAACAACACAGCAACCAGCAATGGTGGTGCGGTGAACATTGCTGGTGGCACATTGAAATTGGGTGATAACTTAAGTATTTCAGATAATACAGCCAGTGAATCCGGTGGAGCATTGTATGTTTCTGGTGGGGAAGTAACTTTTGGAAACGATATAACAATCTCAAGCAACCATTCTATAAAGGGTTCAGGCATTGCATTAACAGAGAACGGAAAATTGAATTTTGCCGGAAACAATACTAATATCAATAGTAATACTGGCATAGAAGGTAAGGAATCTTTAGGTGGTGGCTTGTATATTGGTAGTTCAAAAGTCTATAGCGGAGATACTCCACTTATATTGGATAGCAAAATAAATATTTCTAGTAACACAGCAACCAATGGTGGTGGAATATATATCACTGGAGAAAGCGCATTGAAGTTGTCAGGTGGCTATGTAGGTGACAACACAGCAACCAATGGTGGTGGTGTATGCATAACAGAAAATGCTTCATTTACATTATCAAGTGGTTCAATTAGAAACAATACAGCAACAACCAAAGGTGGTGGTGTATTCGTAGAAGTTAACGGGTTCTTCACCATGGAAGATGGCTCAATTGGTGGGACTAGCGAGAAAGGCAATGGACTTTCAGCATTTAAGGATAGTTTTGGCAACACAGCAACAGATGGTGGTGGTATTTATGCAAATCTTTCCTTTAGTAGTAGTAAGTGTAATGTTGCTTTGACTGGCGGGGTAGTGTCGTTTAACGAGGCAAACAATGGTGGTGGCATTTACCTTGTTGGTGCAGATTCTGACAATGCAATGACTATTGACACAGTTATTCAAAATAACTTAGCAAATTCTGGTGGTGGTGTATATATCGGTAGCAATAAAGTTGTTCTATCTTACATAGAGTTATGCTACAACGATGCAACGGTTAACGGTGGAGGTATTTATGTTAATGGTTCATCAACATTAACTATCAATAATGGAGTGATAGGCTACAAAGCATATGCTGGCTTGGGTATTGAAGGAACATTGTTTGATGGCAAGCCAACTGCTCCAACAGTAACATTAACCAGCAAGAAAGGATTTAGTTACAAAGCATATGTTTTAGCAGAAGATAACAGTTGCCTTGTAAAAAATGAAAACCGATTGTCTGCCAACTATGCAGAGAATGGTGGTGGAATTTATGTCACTGGCGGAGGAACTCTTAATATTAACGGTGGATTGTTTGCATATAACTGTGCAACCAATGGAGGCGTAATTTATGCAGAAGGGAATGTTGTAATAAGTGAAAACAGTGAATCTGCTGTAAATTATGGCTCACAAGAAGCCACAAGCAACAAGGTTATGTCCTTTGGCAATGCAATTGTATTCCGAAACAATTATGCCACAAATGGTGGTGCAATTTATACCAGCGAGAATTCAATCCTTAATATAGAATACACAAGAGATAAGTCTAATTATCAACTAAATGGTCCTGATCTTGAGGGGAAAGGTGTTGTATTTGTAAGCAACAGTGCGGTAAATGGTGGCGCCGTTTATAACAATAGTAAAAATGCAACCATTACAAAAGTTTTGTTTGGAAAAAGGCTTGTTGTAGGAAAAGTAAATAAAGGGATTTCAAACACTGTAACTGGAAATGGTGGTGCTATCTACAATAATGGGACACTAACCATAGAAGGTGGAACAGTTTTTGAAAACAGCGCAACCAATGGTGGTGGTATCTATGTAAACGGTGGGACATTAACTCTGAGTGGTGTTACTATCCAGCAAAACAATGCAACCAATGGTGGTGGTATCTATGCAAATGGCGGGGAATCAGATATATCTGCAACCATTGAAGGCAATATAGCAACCGACGGTGGTGGTATCTATGTAGGAGGTGGAACAGTTAAGTTTAATAGTGGAGAAATCAAAGGTCATACCAAAGTAACCAACAATGGTGGTGGTGTGTATGTTGATGGTGGCACATTCAATCTAGCTGATGGTGTAATTGGAGATTCCGATGCAACAGCAGAAAATTATTCAAACAAGGCTATAAACGGTGCTGGTGTGTATGTTAACAGTGGAACATTTACGATGAAAGGCGGGAGTATATCTTACAATTATGCAACAAAATCAGGTGGTGGTGTATATGTTGCAAGTGGAACGACATTCTATATTCTCGGTGGAGATATCGCATACAATGGAGCCACTAGTGGCGGTGGAATATATGTTGATGGAAAGGTTACTGATAAAAAGGGTAGCGAAACAGCCAAGTTATATAATATTACAGGGAACAATGCAACCAATGGTGGTGGAGTGTATCTGCAAGGAAGCTGGGAAATAGATGTTTGTGACAATAACCACACCATAAAAAGTAATAATGCAACCAGCAATGGTGGTGGTATGTATATAAACGCTAGTGATAAAACTATCAACTCATACTTTACAGGAAATACAGCAAACAATGGTGGAGCTATCTACTCAGCGGTAAAATTTACATTCACTGGGGAAGCAGTTGAAAATACAGCCACAACAAACGGTGGTGCTATCTGCAATGACGGAGCGGGAACATCTATTAGTGGAACTATATATGGCAACACAGCAGATAGTAATGGTGGTGGTGTGTATAGCACAACGAGTTTGACCATTTCAGGAACAATTTCTAGCAACACAGCGACAAATGGAGATGGTGGCGGTGTCTATTGTGCAGGTGGAACAATTTCTGGCACTGTAGGTGAAAACAACAAAGCCAAAAACGGTGGTGGTGTGTATAGCGCAGGAGGATTGACTGTTTCTGGCACAGTCTACAAAAACATAGCAACCAGCAATGGTGGTGGTGTGTATGTAGATGGTAAATTTACTGCTTCTGGTGGAACAGTTTCTGAAAACACAGCAAGTGGTAAAGGTGGTGGCGTGTATATGAGTGGAGGAGATAGCAGAAAAATCACTCTTTCAGGTGGGGCGATAATTGCAAGTAATACTGGAGCTCATGCGGACAATGGCGAAGCTATTTGTAAAGATTTTGGATATGACGTAAAATATAATGGTGATAATGGAAGAACCAATGGTATATATGTCAATGGAAACTTGGGAACATTAAAATTATCAGATAAAACCAATAAACTCTGTGCAAATGGAGAGGGAGATTACTCATCAAATAATTTTGCCATAGTAGTCACAGGGACTCTTTCAACATTAACTATAAATTCTGGATATATTGCTGGGGCGGTATGGTTTGGTTATCATACATTAAAAACTGGCTTGGCATCGGAAGGGAAAATTAAAGGCAATGTAAATATCTATCCAAATAATTATCTAAAATATTATTACAATAGAGCTTGTTATGGAACCGTTTATGATTATAGTATTGAGTGGAGGTATACTAATTTCCTTTGGTGGGAAACGTGGTATACACAGACTTGGACAAATATTCAATATTATCACATAAGCACAATTGTTTGCAATGGTAGCGTTGAGCAATCTACTACTAATAATAAAATAGGATTCTTTGATTATACACAAACAGAAGGAACTTGCGATAGTAAAGTATTTGGGAAAACTGTTCTGAAATATTATTATGCAGTGGATAACAGTGTAAAGGCTAGCTTAGCAAATTGGGGAGGAAAAACTTCATCTTCAAGTTGGCCAAGTTATACTGCAAATAATTATTCTTCGCCAGGGAAAACAAGGAATTTCAAAACACTTCGCACATATGATAAAACCTTTTAATGACAATAATTTGTAATTATAAATAAAAATATTGAGATGTAACCTTTTCCCTTTGAAATTTTGTAATTTTGTGGTATAATATATATTATGGAAGAACAAGTTATTGAGAAATTGATTGGGGCTTTTATGTGCCTCCCAGGAGTGGGCAGAAAGACAGCACAACGCTATGCCTATTCCATACTGGGAGGGGATTATGATGTAGCAAGCAATCTCGCACAATGCATTATGGTAGCCAAAGAGCAGGTGAAGTTTTGTAAGGTGTGTGGGGGTTTTGCAACAGAAGAAGTTTGCTCAATTTGTAAAAATCGCAAAAGTGGAATTATCTGTGTGGTAAAAGAGCCAAAAGACATCGCTAGTATGGAAAAGGTAAAGAACTTTGACTGCGTTTATCATGTTTTGCATGGTTGTATCAGTCCATTGGAAAATAAAGGCCCAGAAGACATTCGCATAAAGGAATTGCTAGGTCGAGTGAATGCAGGTGGAGTGGACGAAGTGGTGGTTGCTACCAATCCAGATGTGGAAGGTGAAGCAACTGCAATGTATATTGCTCGCTTGCTAAAACCATTGGGCATAAAAGTTACTAGAATTGCCCAAGGTATCTCTATGGGGAGCGACCTAGAATATGCAGACGAAGTAACCCTTTCACGTGCAATAGAAGCCAGGCGAGAATTGTAATTTCAAACAAAAAAAGAATATTATCTTGCAAACTAAATTTCCCAAAATTATGGGTTTTAGTTTGTGATTGATAGTATTCTTTTTTTATTTGTGATTGATAGTTTTTGAATAAATTTGCCTATTTATCTGCCATTATCTTTTCCAAAATCTTGTTAAAACAAAAAACCTAAAAAACACAAGCAAAAAATGCCTATTGTTCGAGTTATGAGATTGGTAACAAGGAAAAAACGGAAATTCATTCCGCAAGCCCCAGCAACAATACATAAAATGTCGTCAGGGAACAGTGGCAAAAGCATCATAACAAAAAAAGCCCATTTTCCACGAAGTAGAAGTTTGCAAAATTCCTCCCCTCTTTCTTTGCCCACAATCCAATATATTATTTTGCTTCCAAATACTCTGCCAAAGATATATGCAACTATACTGCCAAGAAGTATCGCCAGCAAACTTATGCCAAAAGCAATCCATGGACCAAAACAGATAACACCAACTATGGTGCTAACAGATGCTGGCATAGGTATTATGCTTACTTGCAAAAACTGCATAACAGCAAACACTGCATAAGACCAAAATCCAGCAGACGAAAGAATAACCTTTAACTCTGCCACATTGGAAAATTTGCCAATCCAACCAGTGTTTTTGAACAAATAATACAACCCAACAAAGAACCCTATGCTCAGCAAAAAAGTTACAGTTAATTTGACCATAGCCACAACAAAATCTTTGCAATGATTAGTTTTTACATTTTCCATAGTTTATGTTTATGCAGAGAATGTTGTGTTATCCACATTTGTTTGTTTTTTGTGGATAAATAAACCCCAAAACACACTGTTTTAGGGCTTTTTAGCGATTATAATTTTTATATTTCCATAAGGTTATTGGTTGAAAATTTTGCTCCACAGGTAATGTCCAAGCCTAATCTTTTTAGACAGTCTTCATCAGTTTTGTTTAGAATGTGTGTAGAGTGTGCCTGAGCGTGTTCTAGATCCTTTATATACTTGCAGGCTTCCTTTGCACTTGGATTAAGATTGGCAGAAATGTAAAGTGCTGTTAGGACATCGTTAAGGGACAATGTGCTATTTTCGGAATGTAGAATATCTTTTTTCAGTGTCAGAATTGGTTCGAGCACTTGTGCAGAAATTAACTCATTTCTATCCTCTATGCCAGAAAGTGTTTTTAGTGCATTGAGAACAACACTGGCACTTGCACTGAGAATAGATGTCCTTCTGCCAACAACTACTTGACCGTCATTTAACTCTATCGCTACACTAGGTTGATGACAAAGTTTTTCTTTTTCCTCTGCTGGTTTTACGCATTTCCTATCATATACTGCAAGGCTCAGTTCGTTCATTAACAATTTTATTCTTTCTGCCTCAGTTTTTGATGAGCCTTTTCTCTTGATGTTTACAAGAGATTTTAGATATCTCCTAATTATTTCTTGCTTTGCACTTTCTCTTGCCACTTCGTCATCAAAAATACAATCGGCTATTGTGTTTATGCCCATATCTGTTGGGGATAAATATATGTCTTTGCCCGCTATTTTTCTTATTATATTCCTAACCACAGGGAAGGCTTCCAAATCTCTGTTGTAACTAACAGCCACTTTGCCATAATTTTCCAGATGATAAAAGTCAATCTGATTTATATCTTTTAGGTCTGCTGTGGCTGCTTCGTAAGCAAGATTTACAGGATGTTTTAGCGGGAGGTTCCATACCGGGAATTTCTCAAACTTCACATATCCTGCTTTAACTTTCCGCTTGTATTCATGATAAAGTTGGCTCATACAGGTCGCCAGTTTTCCACTACCTGGGCCTGGGGCAGTGATTACAACTAAGGGCTTGCTTGTTTGGATATATGGGTTTTTGCCATATCCTTCAGCGCTGACTATTGTATCTACATCTGCAGGGTATCCCTTTGTTGGATAATGCAAATATACTTTTTCGCCCAGAGATTCCAACTTCGCCTTAAATAACAAAGCACTTGGTTGTTCTGCAAAAAGTGTAATAACAAAGGCGCTTACAAGCAGTCCTCGTTTGCGAAAAATATTGGTCAGTCGCAACACTTCCATATCATATGTTATTCCGTTGTCTGACCTAATTTTGTTCTTTTCAATATCATTAGCGTTTATAACGAAAATAATTTCGCATTCCTTCTTAAAGTTATCCAGCAATTTTATTTGAACATTTGGGTCAAATCCAGGTAAAACTCTAGAGGCGTGCATATCGTCAAACAATTTCCCACCAAACTCCATATATAACTTGTTGTCAAACTGTTTCATTCTTTCCCTTATGAGTTTGCTTTGCAGACTTAGATATTTCTCATCATCAAAACATATTTTATTTGCCATTTTTCCTCCAAAAATCTGTTATATAGTTGTAAAACCAAAAGCATAAACCTTGCTATCCAAATAACAATTAGCAACTACTTTTATTATCCTTTCATAATAAACCATAGCAATAAAACATTTGTTATTTATTAGTTTTTCAACATAATCTGAATAATTGTAACATTTTTTTTGACTTTTCACCAAATAATTTTTGCATATCAGACAAAAATATGCAAAGACTATTGTTAGGAGGAAAATTATGAGCAGAACTTACAAACCAGGGGAAGTTGCCCCAGAAAGTGGAAATTATTGTGCTTTTGACGAACAAGGAAAAAATGGTGGCTGTTGCTATCTTGAGAAAGGACAACGTTTCCCAGCAACTCAACACAGCGGAAGTTATTATATGAAGGAAGACTAACCACCAAGTTTCAGTCTTGATGGTTATCCCAGTGTATAGTGTTGTAAAAAATGCAAGTGTGAACTTGCATTTTTTGTCTTGTATTTTATGTTAGTTATTATCGTTCATTGGTGTTCCACAGTTTACACAGTAGTCATTTTTGTAGTCATTGTCGTGGTTGCAGTTAGGGCATTTTTTTGTGAGTTTTGATCCGCATTTGGAGCAGAAAGAGTTGTCTTTTACAATTAAAGTGCCACAATTTGGACAATTGTCACCAACTGTTTTGTTAATAAAGTTGGATGAGTGTCCTGTTATAGCAATTCTAAGCCCAAGAGAAGTTAGCGTCCCTCCGATAGCAAGAATAAAGAAACAAGGAATCAATATAAAAAAGGGAAGTAGAATCTCTGTTGGAAAGGAGAGCGACAGCGACATATCTTTCACTGAATCCATCATAGATTGGGTATAATTTATCACGCCTTTTGCTAAAAAAACAAAACAAGTTATGACACCAATTATGCCAACAACAAGCATTGGAATGCCAAATAAAAGTATTTTTTTCCTTAATTTCTGAGATTCTTCATTGTTAGTAACAATATTTACATCAGAATTGAGCTCATTTATCCTATTTCTTAAACTGTTAAACATATATTCCTCTTAATTTAGTTTAGCATATAAATGCATTTTATCAAAGAAAATAACTTAATTTTATTTTTTTGAAAAATTTTTATTTAATAAATAAAGCAGTAATAACTTTGTAATTGCATAAGGTTAATAATGCAAATAAAGGGATTATTTGGTTGCTATAAAAATTTTTTAATGTTAAAATAATTTGTAGGGAGAGTATATGAATTGGCTTTCAAACAAAACTGTAATCGTAACTGGAGCGTCTAGTGGGATAGGGCAGAATATCTGTTGCGTTTTAGTCGAAAAATATAACTGCAGGATAATAGGAATTGCAAGAAATATAGAAAAATTACATTCTACAGAAGCAATTTTAACTGCTAAAGAAAACTTTACTCCTTATCCAATGGATGTGTCAATAGAGAGTAATTGGGTTGAGTTGAAAAGTTATCTCGAAAAAAATAATATACAAATTGATGTGTTAATCAACTGTGCAGGGACGATGCCCCCTTTTGAAAGTGGGAAAGATATTGATGATGAAAGTTTTCAAAGAGTATTTGCAGTAAATTTTTATTCTGCAACATATTCAGCAAAACAACTACTGCCTTTGCTTATGAAATCTAATAATCCTGCTATACTAAACGTTTCCAGCATCTCTGCATTATCTGTATTCCCCGGAACAAGTGCATATTCTGCCAGCAAATCGGCACTGAAAACATTTAGTGAGATATTGCATAGCGAGTTAAAAGGAAAAGTTTTTGTTTCTACTGTTTTGCCTGGCTTTGTCAAAACAAATTTATTTTCCTCAAAGGATAACAACAGAGATGTGTTTTTTGAGGAAGATAGATCTTTTGTAAACAAATTTAGTATGTCTGCCGAAAGAATGGCAAAGAAAATTGTAAGGGTATTGGCTAGAAGGAAGGCTCGTGCAATCATTGGTTTTGACGCAAAGTTATTAAATTTTTTATACAAGATTATGCCACAAAAAACAGGTAATTTGTTAATGAAAATTATGAAGAAAAGCAAACTAAAGTCTTTTTCAGAAATTTTTGAAGATAAAGATGTGGTTTGAGATTATTGTTTTGGTAAAAAAACATATATGACAATCCAAATAAAAATGTTGTTTATCATATATTGTGTATTAGTAGGTTTATGTGTTTATGGCAAAAAAAATAAAGTAGATAAAAACGAATAAAGATAATTGCTGGAATATGCATAATAAAAGGAAAATATAAAATATAAAAGGTTAGAAAAATGGAAGTAAAAGTTACAAAAATTCAGAATAATTCAAAAAACTGTATCGTGTGTGGCTTGGACAACTCGTTGGGCTTGAAAGCACATTTTTATGAAACAGAAAATGGTTGCGTAATTGCAGTGTGTGAAGGTAAGGAGGAACATCAAAGTTATCCAAACAGAATGCATGGTGGAGTTATATGTGCATTGCTAGATGAAACTGTGGGTAGAGCAATACAAATTGGCAATCCTCAGGCATGGGGTGTTACGGGAGATTTGAAGATTAAATACAGAAAGCCTGTTCCACTTGGTAAAAAAATCTTTTGCGTAGGCAAGATTACAAGGGATTCATCTCGTATTTTTATTGCTAAGGGTTTTGTGGAAGATGAAGAAGGCAATCTTTTAGCCGAGTGTGAGGCAACATACTTCAAGGCTTCAGTAAACACTATTACGGGAACTAATGATTTTGAACAAACAGAGTGGTTTTTCGATGAAAAAACTCCAAAATATACATCATTTGATATTAAAAATATGAATTTTTTTGATAAAGTTTAATAACCTATTAAATAATATAAAATTGGTATTAAAGAGGTTGTCGTTAGGAAATTAGATTACATAAAAAAATACTTAATAATAAAATCAGGCTAAATATTGGGCTTGATTTTTTATTGGAATATTTGACTAATGTTTTATATATTGTTAAAATATTTTTATGGAAAATAATATTATTTCAACCACTACAAAAGGGGTTAATTATCAAAAGATAAGAGTTTTTTTGGAGTCGCCTTGGGCAGTGGCAGTTATGTGTGCTTTGTGCTTTTTGACCTGGATGTTTAGACTGGAAGGACTGGCATTTTTTATTCTGATTGCAGTCTGTTTTGTTACATTTATATTTTGCAACAGTCTAAATCTTGTTTTTTGTGCCATTTTTGCTCTGCCATTTTTCTCAAGGTTTAATCCTATTATAATATTGTTTGTCAACTTATTGGCAATTATATATTATTTTTGGAAGCATCGTGGCAAGGTTATTTTATCAAAAAATGCTAACTGTTCTAACCAAACAGATGTCAAAATTTATCGTTTGGGTAATTTATTCTTTCCGCTAATAATCGCTGATGTAGCATTTATCTTGGCAGGATGTTTTGGGTATTTTGATGTAAATAGGCTATTCAAAATAATACTTACTTGTGTAGCAACTCATTTTCTTTATTTTATTGCAATAAATTGTTCAAAAAACCTTGCTGATTATTTGCTAAAAAGCATAATAATATTGGCATTCTCCGCCATTTCACAATTTGTTTTCCTTTGTTTATGCACCTCATCTCCCATTTCTGCTATATTAAGTAGAGAGGTGCAGTGGATTAGTTCAATGAGCATCAATCATTGTGCTTTGCTTGCAGGCTTGGGTATTTTTGCTTGTTTTTATATTTTTGAAAATACGCATAAACAGTGGCAAAAAGTAACATATATTTTGGTTACAATATATTTGTTTGTAGGTATGTTATTAACCAACTGCAGAGCAGTATTTTTAAGTGTAATACCTATCTTGTTGTTCATTGTTTACAAACTATTTGCAAAGTATGGCAAAAGAAAATATTTTTGGTGGGGTGTTGGTAGTTTAGCTTTGATTGCTCTATTATTGATTTTGATATCTGAAACAATAAGAAATTTTGTTTTTGATATTGTTCTTCGTGGACTTTCTGGCAGTGGTAGAGAAGAATTGTGGCCTTGGTGTTGGGACAAGTTTATATCCTCTCCTATTTTTGGTATTGGTTTTATGACTCATGTTATTCCACCTAGCACAGTTGGTTATATTGTAGCCTGCCACAATACTATTTTGCAATGGCTCACATCAACAGGTATCGTAGGGACGATACTTGTGATTCCTTTTTACATTCAAAAATATTGGACATTCTTCTGCGGAAATCGTAATGCAAATTTCTTTATCTACCTAAAGGGGAAGTTGAATGATAAAAAAAGCAAAACAAATATGCAAAAAGAATTGGCAAACTTCACAGGGGAGATAAATGATAGATCGCTAGGAAATATGCAACAAGTAGAAAATATAAAAAACAAAAAATCTTCAACAAAATTTTTTATTTTTTGTATGATTATGGCAATAGCGATACAGGGTATGCTTAGTTGTGTTGCGACCATTCTTTTCGGTTTCTTTGTGCTACAAATTATTCTGGTTTCATCTGTAGAAAAAGAAAATTTAGGGATTGATTAAAATAAGATAGCAATTTTTGCTTGATAAAAATGCACAAAAAGGTTAGAATTCTATTATTGAGTTATTTGAAGGAGAAATGTGTGATGAAAGATACAGAAGAACTTTCTGCAAATGAAATAAACAAAATGTTTTATGAAAGAATTGAAGTGTCCAGGAGGCTGGAGTCTGGCTTTAAGTTTAGCCTATTATTTTTATGTGTAAGTGTTGTGGTGTTCTTCTGTCTTATTCATCAGATAGTTTATTCAGAGATTTTAAGGCTAGTTATTGAAATAAATTCTGCGGGGAAAGAGTCAATAGGCAATAACTTATTGATGCTTACTTATGCAAAGTATGTTTCTGCTTGTATTTTGGTTGGGTTGGTTGTTGCTATGTTTTGTCTGTTTACTATTGCACGCAACACCAATTCAAAATTTCCAGAGAGGAAGTCAAAAGTTTATAAGGCCCTGTTCATTGTGTCATTGATAGCATCCATTTTTATTACCACATTTGCCACTCTTGATTGTTTGTATAGAGTTTTATTTATGCAGATATCCGAATCCCTTACTACATTGCGTTCTGCATATTTGTGGTTTGGTGGCAATGCATTGGCAGTTGGCGGAACATGGCTTGCATTTATAAATAGTTACAAGGTAAATAAGATTATGTCTGCCAAAAAACTTGGAGCCTTTACAGGAGAGATCTAAAATATTGTAAATTGTCTGTTAGCCTTTTGTCTTGTGGGTTTTGCAATAGTGCAAGGGAACAATATTTGTAAGCCTCTTCTGGCATATTAAGGTAGTGCGAGCACAATGATAATAGATCATATGCTGTTTCGTCCCAACATTCTGGAGAAGAAATATATGTTAGATTGCGGGCAGTTATGTCTAGCATTGCTTTCAAAGTTATATAACAGTCAAAATATTTTTTTTGGTTATACAGCAATTTTGCCAAAGCCAAATAACCTTCTCGTGTGGTTGGGCTTTCACAAATTGATTTTTTATAAAATTGTTTGGCAAGAGATTGTTTGTTTTGATAAAGATAGCAATCACCAATATATCTATAACTAGCACTTCTTTCTTCCTTCCATGTTGCAGTAGGTAGATTGAGGTGCTTTTTGAAATATCTTATTGCAGAAGGGTATTCTCCTGCAAACATATATTCTCGTGCAAGATAATGAGTGTTTCGATCGCTTTCTGGGTGTTCTGCAACACTTAACTTTAGCAAGTCTAAATATTGCCCTCTACTTTTGGTGTCATCTGGAAAATGTCGCAAAACTATATTTTCGCAATGACAAATTTCATTTTCTGTTATTTCTTTATCACATTCCAAGACTTCATGCACTGGATATACCCATTTGAAATGATGCCTAGAGTGAGTCTTTTGATACAAAAAAGTTATGCCATCTTTTCCATTGGGCAAGACATTCCAAACATAAGTGTAGTTTGCTTGCAAATGTTTTCCTTTTTGCCAAGCCCCCTCCAACTTATTCCTCCAACCTTTTTCAAAAACTTCATCAAGGTCTGTGCAAACACATACATCACAATCATCTGGGACAAGTTGCAAACTCCTATTTCTTGCCACATCAAATCGCCAAGGTGATATTATTTCTGTTTTCACATTTGCACCCAGTTTTGATAGAATGGATACCGTATTATCTGAACTCCCAGTATCCAGCACATATATCCCATCTGCTTCGCTCATACTATTCATCCATCTTTCAGCAAACTTTTCTTCATTTTTGCATATAGCATAAACACATATTTTCACTTTTTTTTACCTCCTACTTGTATATGAAAAACAAAGTAATTTGTTGAAAATTAAAAATTTTTTATATAAAAGCACAAAAAAAACAAAATCATTTTGAACTTTTTTCATTTTGTCGTATATTATTAGTGTTAAATTAAAAAATATATGTAGGAGTTGACTATGGATAGTTCGATTGTTGGATATATAATATTAGGCCTTATGGGATTTTTTATATTGGGCTCTATGTTGTTTGGCATAAAAAGGGGCTTTGGCAAAACCACTTTTAGACTAATATGGCTACTGGCAAGTGGTGGCCTTTTGTGGATATTCACTCCAACAATAACCAACTGGCTAAACAACTTTGACATTTCGTCATTTGGGATAAATATAAATGGCCCTGTGAACAAGTTAAGTGATATTGGTGTAAATATTCTCAATTCACTAAACTTAGATGAAGCAATAGCACAGAGCGAATCAATCAAAACATTTGCCGAAAATTTCCCTACAATGATACTTAATGTCGTAGTTTTTGTGTTGGGTTTCTGGCTACTTAAAATCTTACTTTATCCATTGTGGGCAATGTTTGCATCAAGATTTTTTGATAAGAAAAAGAGGAAACTAAAAGAATATAAACGCAAAGTAAAAAATTTGAAAAAACGTGGTGTGCCTGTAGATGATGACGATATGCCAGAAAACCTGGTCGTTACAGGTAAAAACAGGTTTGCCGGTGCATTGGTAGGTATAGTGGCTGGGCTTGTGTTGTGTGTGGTTACACTTAATCCAATTATTGGCCTTAATTCTATATATCAAAAGGCAAATGCAAACCTTGTTACGCAAAATGAGGCTGGAGAAGAAGTTCCTTATTTGCCAACGGTTATTGACCCAGAAACCCAGAAATATCTCAATAGTTATCAAGGGTCTTATGCGTTTGAAGTCGCCACTTACACAGGTGTAGAATATATGTCTAATATGTTGTTTAATAGCCTTGCGACTGTAGAAGTTGGCGGAGAAAAGATTTATCTTTCAAGCGAGGTAGACAATGGCATAAGCCTATATAACAAATATACTGCACTCTCAAGTTTCCTAGAAAACACTTCTACTTGCGACAAAGATTCTGTTTCTGATGCGCTTAGCAACATAAAAGAAATGTTTTTTTCGCTTAATGAAAGCAAACTTATAAGCACAATTGGCAATGACCTTTTGCCATTCTTTGTGGACAAATATTTTGCAAACAATGACGATTTTAAGCTTGTTATTCAAGGTCAAGATTATGCTACTTTGTTGAAACAAGCATATAAAAATGCCACTGCAGAAAACCCACTTAAAATAGACTCATTTATGCCTCAACTAGAAGCAGTGATAGATATAGCAACCTTGCTCAATGACAATGGCATTTTGGTGCCAATAATCAAGGGAGAAATATCTTCTGCTGAGCAGGTTATAACTTTGCTAGTCAACAATAATGTTAACCCAAAGACATTTAGTTCGGCTTTGGCAGAAAACTTGTTCAAGGTAGATTTGCTCTCGGGAGAATTCCCAAAACTATTAGATTCAACAGTCCAAATGCTCTTTGAAAGTATGGGAATTATCGGCTTTGAGAGTTCACAGAAGATTACAACAACATCTCTAAAACAAGACCTAAAAGATATTTTGGAAAATGTTGTAACATATTTTAAGTTGGACAACAGTCAAGTTGATGGTTCATTTGCAACAGAAGAAGATGCTTGCAATGCTTATGGTGCTTTGGGCAAAGTAATTGATGTGGCTCGTCAAAGGCTTTTGTCGGATTCCAGTTATCAGGGATTGTTGGACTTTGTCAAAGACATGGCAACAGAACTGCTTGGCGAAGAATTGGCTGTGGGGGAAGAAAGTAAATTTTCTGCCATATTAAACTCTCTGGAAGATATCACCATAGAGCATAATTGGGAGAAGGAATTGCGATCTATTGCTCCACTTATCAACACTGTTATGCAAGTTATGAGTGAAGACCCAACTTTTAGGTTAGAATCAATATTTGCATCTAATTATTCAGAGGACGAAAATGGCCCAACAACAAGGATAGGGGTTGCACTTCAAAAAGCAATAGATGCAAAATCTGTGTTGATAACCAACTACAACATAAAAGAAGTATTGAGTGGATTGATAGATTCTTTAAGCGACACTTCAATCACAGAATATCTAAATATGGTTGTGGATACCAAAATGGTGGAGGAAGTCGCAACGGATATAACTCTTAAGGAATATATCCTAGGTCAAATATGGACTGGTGAAAAATCAACAGGCAAGAGTGAAATCAAGAATTGGGGAAATGAGCTTAAATATTCGCTAGATGTATTGAGAAAAGCGACAACAACCTTGTCAAACTTTGACAAAGAAGCACTAAAAGATCCAGAAAATACTTCCTTTGAAACTTTGGGCGAAGCGATAGACAAAGCAATGGAAGTAGTCGACGGAGAGAAAAATACCCATCTTTTTGTGGAAAACAAAATTCTGCGTGCCTTGATAAATAACTTTTTACAAAAAAATCTTTTGGCAAAACCAGGAGAAGCAGAAAGTGAAATTGACAAAATTATGGCAGTAGAAGTCAACCCAACAACAAGACTTACTGTTAAGGAAAGTGTGCTTAACAACATTTACAATGATGACAATGGCGAAAGCAATGTAACTTCTTGGAAAACAGAACTTGGCAAGTTGAAATCATTGTTTGTAACAGATTTTGCCACAAGCGACCTTGTGCAAATGGGTGAAATGTTAGACAATGTGATGGGCAGTGAAATTTTTGGCGAAGCAGAAGTAAGAGCAGTGGTTGGCTATTATATAGATAGAGAGTCTGCAACCTTTGTAAATGGCAACGAAGAAAAAGAGAATTTGATTAACTTAATAAAAAATAATATTACTTATGTAACTTCTTATGAAAAGGAAATCCTTAACCTAACAAATCTTATGAACACAGTTAATAAGACAGATTGGGCAGGAACAATTGAATTGTCTGCAGAGCAAGTGAAGTTTAGTGCAATAGGTAGGCAGTTTGACTTGTTAACTGGCAAGAAAACTGACAGATTGGAGTCGGAAACAACTACCCAAAGCAACCTTTTGACCAATGAAGTTATTAAAGAGTTCTTGAAATACTTTATAAAAGATTCTTCATCTTCGTTGGACAGCGACCTTAAAGCAATAGTCGTTGGCAATGAAGAATATGCTGGGATATGTGCCAATGTGGATAATGTTAATTGCTATCAAACAGAGTTTGAAAGTTTGATAAAACTTGTTGAGATTGCAAAAGATTCTTCCAAAACCTTGGTGGAAATTGGCAAAACAATAGATAATATTAAGTCTTCTTCCGTCCTTATCCCAACTATTTTGAATGATGTAGTAGTTTATTATGTTAATAAAAATGTTCCAGCGGACTATAATGTTGCCAAAAATATCATAAAAGCAAAACTAGAAAGCACTACTAATCCAGTGCAAATAGAGTCTTATGAAAGAGAATTTGGCTATATGGCTCAAATTAAAGACTTTGCAAGCCAAAACCCAATAAAACTGGTAAGAAAGGAAACTGACCCAGAAAATGCCATCATTGCAGGGGAAGTATTCAATAGCATAACAGCAACTCCTAACGCAAGTGTTATTATTACAAAAGATGTAATAGCAGAAGTTATAAATGTTGTTATTAACAAGCAACTTGCGACATACACTACTATGGCAGACGACTTGAAAGAAATACTAAATACCATTGGTTCTAATGCGGTAGGCATAGTTGATTATGAAATGGAATTTGGCCATCTTGATAGTATGTTAACTGATATGAACAGCAATGTTATCGAAATCGACAAAATTGGCAAAAAACTAGACAAAGCAGAAAGCGACAACAGTGTGTTGTTTAACAAATCTATTATCGGACAATTGATTGGTTATTTCTTTGACCAAAAAATGTCTAGTTATGTGGCAGACACTTCACAATATAATGATATTGCAACATCAATAAAAACAAAGGCTCTTTCGGTAGTAGATTTGGAGGAAACTGGCAAGTATGAAAGTATGTTTGCAGAGGTTATTTCTCTTAAGGCTAAACTTGACGAAATGCAAGAAGTAACGACATACGAAGGATTCCAAACTAGTGCTACAACAATCGGGCAACACCTAGACAGCATAGAGAAGATGCAAAAAATTGCTGATAAAAAAGTGGCAAAAGACATTGCAACTATAGTATTTGGTAAATTAAAAGAAGTTGCAGAGGATAAACTTCCAGCATCATCTGATCCAGAGCATAAGGGGGGTAGTGCAAGGGTAGAAGAAATAATAAATGGTGAGAAGTATCATTTTGAAAGTTATGCAACAGGCAATCCACGAGGCACTTATCGCGGAGATAAATATTACGAAGACTTGATGGGAGAAATAAAAACTGCACTAGAAAATATATCAGCACTTGTTCCTTAATAATCATTTCTGCAAGGCTAAATTGTAAATAATGTTTACATTATGCCAAAAAGATATAGTTGTAATTATCTTAATTATAGTTGTATTCATAATAGTGTATTCACAACAGCATTTTTATAGTAAAGTTTTACAATATCTAGTCGATACAAAACAAAAAAACACACCTTATACGTAGGTGTGTTTTTTGTTGATTGTATTTGTTGCAATCTTTACAATATTAGTATTCACAGTTCTTTGGTGTCCTTGGGAATGGCAATACATCTCGAATATTTTGCATACCAGTTACATACATAACAAATCTATCAAATCCCATACCAAACCCGCTATGCTTTACACTGCCAAATTTGCGAAGGTTGAGATACCACCAATAGTCTTTTTCGTTCAGACCCAGTTCGTGAATTCTGTTTAGCAAAACGTCATATCTTTCTTCTCTCTCGCTTGCCCCACACAATTCGCCAATGCCTGGCACCAGTAAGTCGGTCGCCTTGACTGTTTTGTTGTCGTCATTCAGTTTCATATAGAATGCTTTTATTTCTTTTGGATAATCATAAACAAACACTGGTCTGCCGTAAACATTTTGAGTTAAATATTTTTCGTGTTCTGTTTGGATATCATCTCCCCACTTTACAGGGAATTCAAAGTTTTTGTTGTTTTTGGAAAGAATTTCTATTGCCTCTGTGTAGGTTACTCTAGCAAACTCGCTGTCTGCAACATTGTGAAGTTTGTCCAAAAGACCTTTTTCTACAAATTTATCAAAGAATTCCAACTCATCATGACAGCGGTCAAACAAATGATTGATTACATATTTTATCATTTTTTCCATAAGGTCCATATCATCAAAGAGTTCATAAAAAGCCACTTCTGGTTCTATGTGCCAAAATTCGTTGACGTGTTTTACTGTGTTGCTGTTTTCTGCCCTAAACGATGGGCCAAAGGTATAAATTTTGCCCATAGACAACGCAAACGCCTCGCCTTCCAACTGGCATGATGGCGAAAGGAATACCTTTTTTGCAAAAAGTTCGTCTTTTGGGTCAAGTTTTTTGCCTGCATAAATATCCTGCGTGCTAACCTTAAACAATTCTCCAGCCCCTTCACAGTCGGAAGATGTTAGTATTGGGGCATGAACATACACAAATCCTTCCTTGTGGAAAAATTCGTGCAAAGCAAATGAACTTTCACTCCTCACCCTAAACACTGCATTAAAAAGGTTCGTTCTTGGTCTAAGATAGGCTTGCTCTCTCAAAAACTCCATCGAGTGTCCTTTCTTTTGCAGAGGATAGTCTGTGTCTGTCTTACAGATTATATCTATACTGTCAGCCTGAATTTCAAATGGTTGTTTGTTGTTTGGGGTTTCTAGCAAAGTCCCTGTGCAAGTTATGCTGGAGCCTGCGTTAAGTTTTGCAACTTCACTGTAGTTTGCAATCTTTTCTGGAGTGAATACGATTTGCACTCCCTTAAAACTTGTGCCGTCATTTAGGTCAATAAATCCAAAATTTTTGCTATCTCTGACGCTTCTTATCCAGCCACCAATCTTTACAGTCTTGCCAGCATATTTTGTTGTTTCTTTGTGTAATTTCTTAATTTCTAGTATTTTCATATTTGCCTTCTTTTGCCTTATGGCCATTTTGATACAACTTAAAGGTTTTTTAACCTTCTAAATATTGTCCGATGTATTTTAGCATATATTTTTTAATTTGAAAATAATTTTTTGTTATTTATTTGCCTTATTTTATGTTCATATTATACATATAATAATTATTATCATAAATAACAAATAAAATAGCGATTTGGCGAAAGGGGTAGGGCTATAGTTGCCATCAGTGTAAAATAATTGTTTTATATAGAGTTGCAGTTTTTATTTGGGTCGCTATAAAAAAATATAAAGCAAAAGTTTGTGTTCCTTATATTGAAAAAATGGGGTAAAAAGAGGCGAAAAAATGGTCAAAATTGCAAACACTCGGCAGAGTGTCCGTATATTTGTGGAAAAATGCCGAAAAAAAAGAGAAATTTTTCAAAAAAGTTGTTGACAGTAAATTTTCCTTATGGTATTCTTGCCTTGTCGTTACCGCAAAGGTTACGAACGTGCTACGGCACGACAACAGCACCATCACAACTGCATATTTATTTTGTATGAGAAGACAAATATCGAGTTAATTTTTTTACTTTGAAGTTTAAGAATTAAAACGCAAATTTTTCAACATAAAATTATCTGCTAAATTTATTTAGTAAATATGTTTTTCTGTTGGAAACGTGTAATATGTATTTTCAATTAAATCAAACCGATTTGAATGTAAATTCAATTTACGCTGAGTAATATAACAAGAACATTGTCAAACGATTTTATCATAATGCTTTAGAAATAAAGTTACTGATGTTGATCAAATAGATCAAGCTACAAAGAGCATATAGTGGATGCCTTGGCACTAGGCGCCGATGAAGGACGCGATAAGCTGCGAAAAGCCACGGGGAGTCGCAAATAGACTTTGATCCGTGGGTGTCCGAATGTGGGAACACACTAGAGTTAATCCTCTAGTATCATAACAGGAATACATACTGTTATG
>SAMEA3663025__coassemble_592_pt1 | contig 22852 bp, 1 predicted proteins | sample SAMEA3663025__metabat2_low_PE_001 | metagenome-assembled genome bin SAMEA3663025 (sample SAMEA3663025) | pig gut metagenome | biome: pig gut; feature: pig-associated habitat; material: faeces | place: France | collected 2012
TATTTGGTAAAAATTGAAGATACTATTATAATAAGATTGTAATATTATATTCAATAATATACTATGCAACTTTTTGGGAATAACTGGTCGGGCGATTATTCCTGCAGGTTAAGAATAATTTGCAAGATTATCGGTTGGCAGGTCTAAAAGGAGATAACCAAATGTTTATAACAAAATTCAAAAAAAATAAAATGAATTTTTTGGGCAAAATAGTGGGTTTGTGTTTTATGGCGCTGTGCGTGTGTGCACCGTCCTTTTTTGGCTTGTTTAGAAAAGAGTCATTTGCCTTGTCAAAAAATGTAACCAACATATCCAGCACAGCATCTCTCACTGCTGGCTCTAAAGTATATTTTGGTGAATACCCACAAGATTCGGTTATCAAGGTTAGTAAAGAAACTGGTTGGGAAAAATTAACAATTGTAGACTCAGAGGGTAGTCATAATGCAATTAAACCGTTGGAGGTTGGTGTAAACAAAAATAGCATAGTGGCACATAATACCATTAAGGGATATATTGAAGAATTGCTAAAGGTGGAATATGGCGATGATTATCAATGGCATTATACCACTGTAGGCAAATTCACACCAAGAAGAAGTCGCCAAACAGACAAAATTTCGTACGATTACATAACAGGCTATTATACTCTGCTAGTTGATGTAATAGAAAACACATTCACTGGCGATGCAAATACCAAAGTAACATATCCTGCAGGGTCAAAATTCTATGCCTACAACAGAGTTGTGGATGCACTGAACAAGTATTATATGGTGGAGGTTGATGAAACGGCATCATCATGGAATCCTGAAAGCCCTAATAAAATATCCACTTATCTTACTGGGAAAACAAAAGAGACTCAAAATGGTAGTTGGGTAATGAGGGTTGCTGAAACCCCAGATGAAGCTTCAATAAGAATAAACTCGGAACGAGATTATATTTGGGACCCTGGAAACTACTATTTGCTAAAAAAGAATGAGGGAAGATACTTTGTCAATGATAGTGGCTATTATTTTGATAAAGCAAAAAGTGATGTTAATTATGGCGAGATAACCATGCACGGTTATGACAAGTTTTTAGATAACGAGGTAGTAGATAGCGAAGCATATGAGCAAACAGGCACTGGTCCTAGTGGGATATTTCTATTTGAAGTAAAGCCTATAGAGTGGACGGTGTTTAATTCTAGTCAATTGAGTGTTAATTTGGAAAATAGTAATGAATGTGTAACACTAGTGTCTAGTCAAATAATAGATTCCAATGCCCTCAACTACGACCAATGGAAATATACAAGCAATTTATTTTATTCATTTGGTTCTCGTTATGATAATAGTAATTTGAAAGCTTGGCTTAATGCAAAAGGCTCTCTTACAACAGATATAGAAAGTGTTGACCTTACTCTTAAGAATGACTCAACTACATACACAGACACATATTACCAAAGCAAGCGAACATTTTTACCCATGGCTTTTGGGGGAAAAGCAGAGAGCTTGAAACTTTTTACCCATAAATCAGTAAGTATTCAAGCGCGAGTAGGGCTATTGTCATCAGAAGAGATACAAAACAACAACTTAAAATTGGCAACAAAAACTCAATACTCTTTGGCTTGTGGGGACCAAGGGGAAACTACTTGGGGATCTTGGCTGTTTTCTCAGTCGGATTCTGATGGAAGCAATTTTTGTTATGGAGCAAATGGGTATGTTGAATCTGGATCTGTATTTACTGTTTATGGTGTAAGGCCTGTGATATGCCTTAAGAAATCTGAATTTTATGCAGATACAAATGTAGGGCAAATTGAAGCAAATGAGGTGCTAAACATTAGCACACCATTAGAGTTGGGTGGCAGTGTAAATGTGGCTGGATATACAGAAACAATACCAAATTTGTTGCAGTTTGCAACTGCTGAAAGTGGGATAGGCTCGATTAAGAGTGGTTCTCTTGAAATAAAGCAATCGGATATAACAGGAGAGAACTACAGTGTTACTGCCAAGAATTTTGAGGTAACTACGAAAAACTATGATCCATATACAAAAGATTCTCAGCCTACTATACCCGTTTCTGCTGTGTCTGGATTTATTGTAGCAGGAATAAAATCTTATGAAGTAGGCGAAAAGAACATCACCGATAGCGACTGTCCGTATACTGTTTCGTTTGTTCCGATAACCTCATTTTTGGGGACTGGACAAAGTCCTATAAGCAACAGCATAAATTATCTTTCGGGGCAATTTGTGATGGATTATTACCTTATCTTTCAAGGGGATATCTACCTTATCAATCCAGAAGATGTAACCAACCCCAACATCTACATAAGCGAAAGTGGCTCGGCTAGTAACTCTGGAAGATCTACCAGCGAACCTGTTCCCCTATCTGTTGCAGAGAAGTTGGCTGGCAATGATGTGGGTGTGGATACTGGGAATATGTCCACATTGATATTCCTAGAGAACAGAGAGTTTAGCAACAGAGAGTTGAAATTTAATTATCCGGTAGTCTTTAACTCAAATACGGCAAACGGAACATTTATCACCGTAACAAGTGGAACTGTAACTTTTGAAAATATTATCTTTGATGGACAAAACGAATCAAGGACTACTGCAGGGATAAGGATAAAAGATGGCGCAAATTCTATATTCAATAATTGTAAAGTTATTAATTTTGTCAACTCATCTGGCAATGGGGGTGGAATATCAGTAGGTGTCGGATCGACTATAAGCAGTGCAGGAGACAGTATACTAGAACTCTCCAATAACAAAGCAAAAAAAGGTGCTGGAATGTATTGTGAGGGGACGTTGAATGTAGAAAAACTTATTCTTACAAACAATATGGCTACTGGAAGTACTGAAGGAGGGGCTCTTTATGTTTCTGGTGGTGTTGAAGTAAAGAGTATTGAGGCGTCAGGAAATATTGCAAACGGAATAACCTCTTGCATATTTGCAAAAGATTCTAGTGGAGGGAATAATACCTTTAGAATTACAGGTACTTTGCATATTCACGATAACAAAGGTTATATTGAAGGTGATAATACATATTATTCATCTTCCGCTGTTTATATAGAGGGTTACAAAGTAAATATTATCAATCCACAAGTTAAGGAAAACGAAAATTCTATTGCATCATTGTTCCTTAATGGGTGCTATTTGATGGCAGACGGAACGCCAACTTTGCAAGGGAATAGCAGTGAAAACAAAGGGTTATTCACCCAAAACTACAACAAGGATGCCGGTCAGAATTATGCTGGTGCAATCTATGTGTCTGACAATGGCAAAAGTGATTGCTCATATATCTTCTCAAATATTTCCTTTGACAATAACGGGGCGGACAATGGCTATGGGGCAGTGCTGGTTGTTGGGAAATATGTCGATAATGAGGTTACATTTAATAATTGCTCCTTTAGCAACAACAAAGGGGTGTATTGTGGTGGACTGGCATTTTATCAAGCACAGAATACTGAGATGTCGGGCAATTTTAGAGTTATTAACTGCACATTTAGTGGCAATGAGGCAACAAGCCAAGATGAGCCTACAGAGCAGAGCAATGCAAGAAGTGTTGCCGGTGCATTGGTTGTTCAACATAGAGACAACTCTGCCAATGTGTCCGTTGAGATATCAAATGTAACATTTACAAAGAACAAATCTACAAAATATGGTGTTGCAAAGTTTGACTTAAAGGAAAAAGATGCAATAACTATAAGTAATTTAACATTGGGTGGAGATTTGATAGATGAAAATGACAAAGCAAACATCTCAAATATATCTACTCAAGCAGGGGCTTTGTTTGCAATAAACGGGACTAGGAAAGAGGCAAACACAACAGCATTTTCAATAGACAATTTTGTTGCCAAAAACAATGGCAAGGGGGAAAATGTATTATTTGCAACCGAAGGAGTTTTGGAAATAAGCAATGTAAATCCAACCGATGGAAATTTGCTAAAAAATTGTGAGTTTGTCAACAATGAATCAGTGTCTTCTGGTGGTGCAGTTATTATTAAGGATAGCTCGGGCAAGATAGAAAATAGTATTTTTAGTGGCAACAGCGTGAGGGTTACAAAAAATGACAATTCAACAACCTATGTTGGAGGAGGTGCTATATATATCACCAGTCAAAGTTATACCTGCAATGTGGATATTTCAAAAACCACTTTTGTGGACAACATTGTTAATTTAGACGGAAGTGGGGAATGTGTTGCAGGCGGAGGTGCTGTGCTTGCCAACAAATCTCTTTTGACTTTGACAGACGTTTATGCCACAGGCAACATTGTAACAGCAAAAGGCAACATTGAAATGAGTAACAACGAAAATCAAACTGCAAAAGGTGGTGCTGTTTGCTCTTATGGCAATACACAGACAACGGGGGTTCAATACATTACACAATGTCAGCACTCTACTCCTTGTGTTGTGATAAATGGTGGACATTATGAGTCCAATTCGGCAGTTGTCGTTGGAGATACTTATTCTTATGGTGGTGTTATTTGGGGTGATTGTGTCAAAATATTAAGTGGTAGTGCAAGTGCTGGCTGTGATAGCAACAACATATCCACAGAAAATGGACAAGCAAAATTTATTTCTAATAGTGCAATTTATGGTGGTGGGGTGTATACTTCCAATTGCCTAGAAATAGACAACAAAGACAGTAGTGATTTAGTAGCATTGTTTGACGGAAATGAAGCAACTCACGGTGGAGCAATCAACGCACATGGTGTGGCGATAATTGACGGTGGAAAATTTACAAACAACGTTGCAAAAAATGTTAATGACGATAGTGCAACCTATGGTAATGGCGGTGCAATCCTCTTTGAAAACAGTGAGCAGAAGGTCAAATTCTCCTCCTATCCAGAAGTATTAAGCACTGATGGCTCTTATTATGCATTGCCTATGTATGCAAAGATTGTTAGAGCAGAGTTTTATGACAATAGTGCTGTGCAGGGCGGAGCGATCTATTCAAGCAGTGCTTTAACTCACGGTGCTAACAGTGTGTTTGCAAAAGGCTCTATGCTAGAAATTGTGGGTGAAGACAAACAAGGAGAGGCACAGTATTCTGTAATAATTCAAAATAATTCTGCAAAGTATTATGGTGGTGGTATATATGCCTATTCTCCTGTAAAAATGAAGAACATAAAGATAAATGGCAATCAAGCATTTAGTGGTTCTGCAATATATTTTGACAATCAACATCAAAAATATAGCATTGCAGACAAAGAGTTTGTGGCAAGTGATAAAGTAGAGATTTCAAACATTATGTTTGAGGGGAACATTTCCTCGTCTGTTGGTGTAATTCAGGCAACAAAGAATATTGATATAACTATAACAAATTGTAACTTTATCAACAATAAAAATGGCGGTGCAATACTCAACTTTGTTGGAACAGCCAACGGAAATAATGGGCAAGGATTAAGCTCTGGAACACTGCAAAACTGCACCTTTAGTGGCAATATCGGTTTTGTTAACACTATGGAAAATTATGAAGGCGATGTGATAAAGGTTGCTGATTGCGAGGTGGCAATAAAAGACTGCACTTTTGGTCAAAATGGCGATAAAAATCTTGCTCATTATGGCACAGTTTTGGTGGTTGCAGAGGGGGGTGTAGTTTACCTAAACAATGTTACTGCCAAAGGAACAACAGGCGATAAAATAGCCAATACAGAGGGGCTTATTTGGGTTCAAAACAACGGAACACTAAAAGCAAAAGGTGGGCAAATATCCTATTTGTCTGGAGTAAATGGTAGCGTTGCTGTGATAAATGGCAAGGCATCTTTTGACGAGATAAATATTAGCAATTGCTCTGCAACTGGTAATGGCGGTGCAATATATGTTGCGAACGGTGGGGATTTGTCTTTTGCTGGCAGTATTGCTAGTTGTTCTGCAACAGGTAATGGTGGTGCAATATACGTCGATGGAGGTGCTTCTGCGCTGATTGCGGGTAAACTTAAATTAGACTCAACATACTCTCAATGCAATATAACAGATTGTTCTGCCCAAAATGGTGGTGGATTGTTTGCAAATGGTGATGTTGTCGTGCAACACGCAACTATTTCTGGCAATTCGGCAACAAAAAGTGGCGGTGGAATATTTGCCAACAACAATAGTTCTCTAATAATAGGTGTTGATTCAAATATTTTGAACAACACAATAAATGTAGCAAGTGGGGGAGGAAATACAGAAAAATATTACGGTGCAGGGGTCTATGCCAAAGGTCAATTGTATATCTTTGATGCGACTATTTCTGGCAACAATTTTAGTTCAACAACAAACACCTCTGGTGGTGGATTGTATACAGAAAATATCTCTTTTGAGATAATCAATACCTCTTTCCAAGGGAACAATGCTGGAGTTGGTGGGGCAATATTTTCAACTGGTGGTGTAGTAGGTTTGCAATATTGCAACTTTATAGGAGAGATAGTAGGTTCAGAAGTCAAAACAAACAACACCGTAAAATTGTCAAATTGCTATGCCAACATATATGAGTGTAAGTTTGAAAATATTTCTTCAAATGAAGAAGCCAGTGCAATTGTCCTTGACGGAGGAAGTTGCATTATGCAAAATTGTCTTTTTGATAACAACAGTTTTGCAGGAAGTAAAGATACAAACAAAGGCACTGTATATTCCACAGGTGTCTTGCTAGAAATGGCTGGATGTTCGTTTACAGATAACGGAACTAATGGTGTTTTGTCCAACCTTTATTATAATAACAATAAAGGTAGCGCAAGGCTGGTTGATTGTTCATTCACAAACGGGAATGCTAGTGGAAATGAAAACAGTGTAACAATAATCACTCCAAATGCTTGGGTAGAAAACTGCACTTTTGACAACAACAAAGACGGAGGTTTGTTGCTACAAGTAAAATATGGTGTGGTGGCAAACTGCTATTTCTATGCAAACGAAAAGAATGGTGGTTTGAAAGTTAAATCTATTGAAAGTGGAGTGAATGCAAATATAGAAATATTGGATAGTTATTTCTTGAAGGGACTTTCTAACAAAGCAAATAGTTCTGAGTCTTTTGGCGGTGCAGTGTTTGTTGACCAATATTGCAATGTAAGACTGACCGGAACATTTGAAGCGAAAGAAAACACGTCTAATAATGGTGGTGCAATATATGTTTCAACTGGTGCAAAATTGTATATCACAAGAAACTCCAAAGTAAATATTATTGGCAATACAACATTAAGCAATGAAAGCAATCTTTTGCTCGCTGGCGAAAATTTGCTAGTTCTTGAAGGTGGGTTTCTAGAAGGAAGTAGCATAGGAATTTCGCTTGCCAGCGGGAACGTTGTTGCAACCAATGGAGGATATCCTATAGAGAGTGCTGACGTAAACAAGTTGTTTAGCGATAGCAAATCACACTTTTTGTGCTATTCTGACAGCGACAACAGAGTGTATAAAAAAGCAATTACTACGGAAACAACAGATTATTATTACCAAGTAACCGTTGGAACAACTTATTATACCCCAAAGAGTGATATCATATTGACCTATTCTCAAATGCCAAAAGATGGTTTTACATTGGACAAAAGTTACTTTAAGGCCTATGTAAAAAATGGTGAAGAACTAAAAGAAGTGGAAATAGTGGAGATTGTTTTCCAATCCAAATCAGGAGAATTGTATGGGGAAGAAAAAAGTGGAAGAATAAAAATCACTCAAAAGGGGAATCAAACAATAAAATTCCTTATTAAAACAGTAAAAGATGGCGAGGAGGAGATAACACTAGGCGATGGGCTTGGTGGTGATGTTATTGTAAATGTTGTTGGAGAATATTTGTATATAATTTCCACTCCACAGGCTACTATGACCGCCAAAAAAATCAATACATTTAAGATAATTCAAGCAGGCAATGTGATAGGTAGCAGTGGGCAGGCAATCGCAGGAGTTTGGAGTCTCGTTTCGGGAGAAAATATAGAAAAATCAGGTTATTACGAGTGCAAATTTACTCCAAAACAGTCTGATTTGTATGAAAATGCAAGCAACCTAATTTCTACAATGTATGTCAATGTGGTCTATGACAAGGTGTATTATTTTAATAGCACAAAAAACGGCTTTTTTGTAGACAGCGAGGGCAGTGTAAAACTGGACGGAGTAACCAATATTTCAGGGGCATTGTCGTTGCTCAACGATAACGGAACTGTTGTGTTTATGGATACATATGTTGTAAACACTTCGGAAAATATTGTTGCAACAAAAAGGGTGAATTTTGTAAGACAAAAAACAGATAAAGACTTTGCGATGATAGAAATTTCGGCGGATAAATCACTGTATATCGTGGGACAAAATGTAGAAGTTGTATTTGACGGAAATGAGATAAACAAAGTAAATTTCCCTGCATTTGTTGTTGGTGGAACCCTCAGTTTGGGAGATAATGTGGTGGTTCGCAACTTTGAATATTTGTCAACCGAATCATCCTCCAAATTTGGAGTAATTTGCAATCTTGGAACGCTCATTCTGCAAGGGTGCAAAATATACAACAACAAGGCTCTATCTTCTTCAAACAGTCAAGGTGGGGCAATATATAATGAAGGGACAATGAATATAATGGCAGGCGAGTTTTACAACAACACAGCAGTTGGCTCTGGCAAGGGTGGATTTGTGTATTCCAAAGGAAAACTAACGGTTTCTGGTGGAAGAATTTATAATAATACAAGTGCCTTTGGCGCAGGTATTTATGTGGCAAATGGTGGGTCGGCAAATCTTGTTGGGGGATATATTACACAGAATTATGCAACAACCAATGGTGGTGGAGTGTATGTGGAAAATGGTGGCAAATTGTCTTTGAGTTCTACACAAATTTTATCCAACAAATCAGAGTTAGCGGGTGCTGGAGTTTATAAGGCTGAGGGCGGAATTGTGTTGCTGTCTTCCGGCGAAGAAATCAGTGGCTCGACCATTCAGTCTGTAGAGGAGAATAATATTCCATTTGCTACAAACAATCAGTCAGAAGAATCAACTTGGGTAGCCGTTTTGGGTGCAATTGCAATGATTTTGGCTACAGCAATAATGATGTTCCTACTCAAAAAATCGCAAAAAGTTTATCTTTACAAACTAAAATAATCATTTTTGTGCTGGCAAACAAATATTTTGTGTATCAAAATTTTGAAAAAAATAGGTAAGAAATTGCCTATTTTTTTTAATTTTTTTATAAAAATATAATCGCTAAATGTCTTTTGTAGAGCAAAAATATGCAAAAATAAATTTGTCAACTAAAATTCAAACAAAAATATTATTTTTTGTATATTTTTTGTGGTAAAATATTTGTTAAATTTTGGCCCATAATATATAATATAATCATAGTTGTAATAAGATTGTCGTATTGTGCATTTTTTTGGATAACAATCTTAGCCAACAATTTAGTGGCATATGCCAAGAGGTTATGGTTATGAAAAATTTGAGCCGAAAATTTATGCAAGGTGTCTGTTCGTCACTTTTGGGTATTGTGGCGATTATGGGCGGGATAATGTTGTCGCCAAATTTTTTTGCATGTCAAAAGTCGTATGCAACCATAGAGAGTTTTCAATCACAAGGCTCTTTGCTAGGTGTAACGCAAGAAGAGATTGTTTTTGGAGGTGGTCCTTATGATGAAAACACTCACCCTCTATACATAGAAACACAAGCTTTGGTGGATAATGGGTCAATCGCTTTGACAGGTGATAACTTCTATAAGAGCACAGATGATAACAAGGCTTATACTTTTGTTTTTGTAAGTCCAGTAATAGAGGTGCAAACTTCTTGGGATAGTCCATTTGCCTTTGATGGTTTTACATTCAAAGTAAGTCAAAATTTTGTTGCCAATGGATCAAACACAATGCTTACAATCTCCGGGCTTCAAAATGCAAAATTTAGAAATTGCTCCTTTGTAGGCTATGAAAAGGTTGCAGGGATACAGTTTAATGGTTGTGATAATATTTCCTTTGAAAATTGCTCCTTTGTTGACTTTGGTGGGAAAACAATCTCTTCCACAAAAACAGGAGATAATTCAACTATAACATTTTCTGGCGAAAACTATTTTGCAAACAATGTTTCAGAAAATGACTCTATTTTATCTTTTGTTAGTGCAGACGTTTACTTTAATGTCAAACCTGATAAAACGGATTTTGAAATTCCTTCCAATACGATATTTGAAGAAAACATTGCAAACAATGTGATAAATATTTCTGGTGGAAGTATAACAGCAAAAAACATAAATTTTGCTAATAACTCTGGCAGAATTTTCTATATAGATGGTTGTTTTGTTGATTTGCAAGATATCGAATTTTCTAACAACTACAACTGTGTGAATAATGTTATAAAAATCACAGGACAGCAAAGTAACTTGCAGATGAGCAATCTTTCTTTTATCAACAACATAATCAAAAGGCAAACAGCAGGAACTGAAGTTGCTAGAGTAATTTCTATTGAATTGTCTGCTACAACAACAGGAAATCTTAACAATATCAACATTGACAACCCAACAACTTTTGACAATATTGTCGTAATAGGAAATGATAGCAATACAGAAAATTCCTTTGCAATTGCTGATTGCAACATAACTGGTGGAGGCAGAGCGTTCAGTTTTGAAAAGGTTAAAAATATAACATTTAGCAAGGTTGAGGCAAATGGTTGCTCTGGCAACATAATTGCAGTAGCAGGCGCTTCCTCACTTGTTATCAAAGATAGCAATATTGGTTGGTTGGATACCACAGAAACCAATACTCGTGGTATTTATGTCAGCAATGTTACCTCTGCAACAATAGAAAATGTAACTGTTTACAACTGTAATGCAGGAGCAGAAGAAGATGGTGGTGCTATCTTTTCTGAAAATAGCACTTTGGTGCTAAACAATGTAAAGTTGGTCGGTAACAAAGCAAGAAATGGTGGCGCTATTGCAATTAATGGTGGCAGTGTTACATTGTCAAACAGTGTTCTTGAATCCAACGGTGCATTTGCTGGTGCAGAGGAAAGTGATTTAAGTGGTTATGGTGGTGCAATATATGTAAACACTGCAAATCTTAAAACCACTGCAACAACTAATGATGCTGGAGATGTAAATGAAGACGAAAAAATTATTTTCAAAAACAACAGCGCAGTAAATGGTGGAGCGATTTATTTAACCCAAGAAGCAGTATTTACTCAAAATGAAATCAATGGCTATATTTGCCCAATAATTTTTGAATCAAACACATCATCAAAAAACGGTGGTGCAATATACTCCAAAACGACATTAAATATCAAAGATGCTTCATTTGTTGGTGGTGGTTCTGGCGGAAATGGTGGTGCATTGTATATAGATTCATCAAATAATCAATTCAAAGTGGAAGAATGTGATTTTCAAGATTTGTATGCAGTGAACGGTGGTGCAATATACGTAAATGTTGCTAACGGTGTAGAAATCCTCGGCGGAAGCAAGGGAAATAAATTCTTATCTTGCAGGGCAACAGGAGAAGGAGTTATTTACATAGCAAAAGCGCAAAGTGTTAATATTGAAAACACAGAACTATCTGGTGCAAATATCACAGGTGTTGCATCAGATGGAGTGGTGGTAATTAAATCCAAAGAAGATAGTGAAGCAAATGCCTTTAGTTGTGATATTAACGTTAAAGATTTGACAATAAAGGATTATACAACAGCCTCCAAAGGTGGAGTGGTGGTGGACTTCCAAGGCTATGCCAGTGCAGAGGCAACTTTTGAAGGAATAATTGTGTCTAATGTGTGTGCGCAAGAAGAAAGTCCTCTTGGTGGTGCAATGAGTTTTGATGGTAATGTAAAGGCAACAATCTATGACGGAGTATTTACCTCCAACTATGCAGACAATGGTGGTGTTGTGTATGCAAATGGCGCAGAAGTATCAATGGAAAATGTAGAGTTTTCGTCAAATTGCACATCGCAAAGTGCTTCTTTGAATAGGGATATAAATGGTGCAATTTTGTATGCAAATAATAGTAATATTTTCATTAAGGATGCAACAATTTCTGGCACAGTTTTGGCAGTAAACAGTAGCCTTATCACACTGGATGGAGTTGGTGAGGTAAACTTTGACAACATAGAATTTGTAAACAATACTTGCTATTCTCAATATTCTACATCAAACGATGGTTATGGTGTAAAAATAAGTAAAGGCATAAAATTTTCTCTTTCAAACGGAAGATTTGTTGGTAACACTTTTGCAAAAGATATTTTGCAATTTGCTGACGATATGACTTATATGATTTCGGACACTCTTTTTGAATCCAACGAAATAAAATCTAGCACAGTAAATGGCATCTTGAAGGTAACCAACTCCAACAACATCATTCAAAATTGTGTGTTTAGGGACAATGCAGTAAATGGCGATTGTGCTGGTATATTCATCTCCGGAAAGGGTTATTCTTACACCATTGCAGGATGTGAATTCGAATCTTGCAAAGGCGCTAGCGGTAGTGCAGTGCGTGTAGATTCCAGAGATACTGATGTAAAACTTACACTAGATGGTTGTGTGTTTATAAACAATACAAGTTCAGACGGTGCAGTGTATTCTACAAAGGAGTTAACAGTAAAAAATTGCCAGTTCGTAAACAACACTTCCACTGCCAATGCTGGTGCAATAAGGGCAGAAGTTCTTACAGTGATCAGTTCTACATTCCAAGGAAATACAGCCAGTGGAAATGGTGGTGCAATATTCATCAGTTCCTCTTCTTCCCAAGCATTGAAAATACTTGATGACAAAACTAAATTCTCAGGAAATATGGCCTCAAAGGGTGGTGCAATTTACATCTCCAAAAACACAGGGGCAATACTCTCAGGTTGTTCTTTTGTAGGCAACCAGGCAACATATGAAGGTGGTGCAATCTACAACCTTGGTAGTCTTGTTGCAGAGGGAGTATCTTTTAGCAAAAATATCTGCACAAGCGAAGCAGATTCTCGTGGTGGAACAATATTTTCCCAAGGCAATTTGAGCCTGTCGGATATAGAAAACTTTGTGGGCGACAACACCAAAACAATATCTTACGGTGGAGCAATTTACCTCACATCAGAAAGTTTGACAAAGTATTCATTCTACATAAACAATGTAAAATTTGGCAACTTTAAGGCAAACAATGGCGGTGTGCTATATATGAACGACGGCTACCTAAAATTGAATAATTGTTCCTTTGGTTCAACAGTGGATAACATAACCAATTCTGCCATTTCTAAAGGTGGAGTGTTGTATATCAATTGTGCAAATTCTAGTGTAGATGTTTTTGATTGCCAGTTCCAAAATGCAACAGCAACAAATGGTTCATTTGTTTACACAGAGGGTAGTAGTTCTTCAAGTGATATTATTACCTTCAATTCAACCACTTTTAGCGATGCAACAGGCACTGCATTATATCTTGTTGGTGGCAAGGTCTATTTGCATGATGTTGAGGTTTCTTCTTCCAGCGAAGCTAATGTTATTTTGAATGGCGCCTACCTATATCTGTCAGGGTTAATAAATATCTATGATGATGGCGAAGGCAAAACAAATGTGAAACACGAAAATGGTTACATTTTCCTTATTGGGCCATTGTCCAAAGGTTCAAAAATTGGGCTTTCTGCTGATACAGATAAAAGAGTGGTTCAAGCACAAAACTTGTCCCAAAATAAATATTATATGAATGCTGGAGATGTGCAATGTTTTGTGCCAGATAGCAATTCCAACATCGCTTTGAGTTACTCTTTTACAAAGGGAGTTGAAACAGGCGCAATCTCTGCCACAGTGATAAGCAACACAACAACTACTATTATTGTGTCAGATTTTAATGATTCGGTTAACTTTTATGAAGGAAATATCGAAGAATTGCCATATTCACTGGTGCAAATCTATAAAAATGGCACAAAATTAGATTATACACTTAGTGACAGTGGTTGTAAGTTTGGTGAGAGAATAACTTACGAATTTATTTCTTATGACGACAAAACTCATCTCTCGGAAAAAGATTTCCCAACAGACAAGGTAAAGGGTTCTGCAGGGAGTTATTACATTGTAAATGTGATTGTTGAGCAAGATACAAATAAGAGAACAGAAATAGAAAGTGTCATCAAACTCACTGCCGAGGGGCAACTGACAATAGAAAAACTTCCTCAAGTTGACGATTTGTTTGTGGGGCACACTTTGGACACTGCGCACTTGACACAAGGGAGAGCAGACTTTGGTGGCAACTCCATCGCAGGAATATTTAGTTGGAAAGATGGCACAAAGACTGCAAGAACAACCGCTGGATATCAGTTGCTTACTGTTGTGTTTACCCCAACCAACACCAGTTTGTTCGCTCCAGTGGAATTTGAAATGTTGGTTAGAGTGAACGGTTATGACGAATTGACTTACAAGGCTGGAGGCTTCTTCCGTGGTGAAGCAAATGTGGGGACATCTTTGTCTGATATTATCAGCAAAATGAGTGATGGAGGAGTAATTTATCTTGAAAAAACAATAGAAAATGAATCAATTTCTGTGGACAATAAGACTGTCAAGTTTGTTAGAGCAAATGGTTTTAATGACGTTATGTTCAAAAATTCTACATTAGGCTCAAAAAATATGACAGGAAAAATCATAATTGATGGTGCAGGGGATAGTTTTGTTACAGGAGAAGGGAATCCTAATCCAGAAAATATCATTTTGGTAGATTCCGGATCTAGAGCAATATACAGTGGTGTAACTATTCAAAATCACAACGGTTCTGACTCTGCTGTTGCAGTGAAAGCGGGCGCTACACTTACAATTTATGGTGGAGAGATTTTGGAAAGTATTACAACGGGCAACGGTGGTGGTTTGTCTGTAATGGAAACTTCTACTGTGGTAATTTATGATATATTCATCAAAAACTGCTCGGCAACACTTGGTGGTGGCTTGTATGTGGATAGTGACGCAAACGTAACAATTTATGATGCAGAAATTGTGGAATGTTCCGCTCAAAATGGTGGTGGATTGTATTGCAAAGGGGATAAAATAATAATAAGCAATATAAACATTGTATCCAACAAGGCAATTAAAGATAATGCAATAGTCGATTCAGGTCTTGGTGGTGGTGCTTATTTTGGGCAAGTGCCAAAAATTTATCAAGCAGAGATAAAATACAATTCTGCAGAACTAGGCGGTGGTATTTATCTTGCTAGTTGCGAAACACAATTTGGTCTTGGTCGTGTGGGAGCAATCGCAGTGTATGGCAATACTGCAGAAGAAAATGGTGGTGGAATATACGCAAAAACCAGTTTTGTTGCCAATGGATTATCTATTTCGCAGAATATAGCAAAAAGTAGTGGCAGTATGGGTGGAGGTCTATACGTAGAATTAAATGAGCAAGACACAACCAAACAGAGTTTGCTTACCAACTGTGAGTTTGTGGGGAATATTGTTAATGCAGGCAATGGTGCAGCAATTTACGCATACGACCTTGTGTTAAACAATGTTCAAGTGGTTAATAACGGTATAGAAAATTGCAGTGCAACAACAATTCTTGGTGGAGCGATATACACTGCAAAGAGATTGAGTTTGCTAAGCAGTTATGTTTCCAGCAACTATGCACAAGGAAGTGCCGATAACATAGAAATAAGGTCTGCTGGACTGTCAGGATTTAATGTTGAGGATAGTGAACTGTATGTTTCCAACTCTGTATTATCTAACAACAACATCTACAACCTTTCAGGCGGAACAATTAGCACAAACTCTGGCTCACAAATTTGGATGAATGTAGGACAATCAGTCGGTGGCATAATATCAATTTCTGATAGTTTGATAGAAGTCAACAACAACGAGGAAGTGGCAATAAATTATAGTCAACAGACCACAGAGGATTTGACCAGCGTCACTAACTCAAAAGTGAATATTATTTTGTCTGGCAAAGTGCAAATATTGGGCAAATTGAGTGTAGTAAGAAATAGTGATAATGCTGAAAGCGAGTCTAACCTTACTCTAAAAAATCTTTCAGCAGATTCCACAGTAAACATTGCACTAGACAAAGTAACCAATGGCACAATTATTGCTACAATAATAGGGAACACACTAACAGTTGACAACTACACAAATATTTTCGTTTCATTAGGCAAGAAGTTTAACTTGCAGAGCGGAGATACAACCACTCTTGTTGTGGGGAATGAAAATGCTTCATACACAACCACAGAAATAAACAAACCAGAAGTATTCAACAGAAGTGATAGAAATTATAAGCTATCTCGAGTCAAGATAAATCCAGTAAATACTTATGCTACAGACGGACTTGTAATGTATGAGGTGTATGAAAATGTTGTAGTGAATGTTACTGATGTTATTGCTGATATCAATTATGGAAATTTGGGTGCAAGAAAACTAGCAGTTTTGTTTGTAAACCGAGGAACATTGATAATAGACAACTTAACACTCACTGCTGGGAGCAGAGCAGGGTATTATGCCATAAAGAACTATGGCACAATGATTATTTCTGCCAGTGAGTTGATTTCTGCTTCTATATACAATGAGGGATATATCGAAATAAACAACGGAACAACTATACGTAATACTAGCATATGCCCTGCAATAAGCAACTATGGAAAAGTGGTTATAAACTCTGGCTCTTTCCATGGAAACACCAGCGGAGTAATAGAAAATTTAGGCGAAGATGCTTATGTAGAGATAAATGATGGTATTTTCTACAACAATGCAAGCAATGGTTCTGTGGTAGATTTGCAATATGGGGCTGCAGTAATCAATGGAGGAACATTTGAACACAATGTTGTTCAGTCAGATGGTACTGTAGCGTCTATTGGTGGGGCAATCAAAGTTGACCGTGGCACAACATTGCAAGTGTTTGGTGGAACATTTGAAAGCAATTCGGCTTGCTTTGGTTCAGTGATTTACTCTGAGGGCAATGTAGAAGTATATGACGGACTTTTTGTATCAAACTTTACCTACTCCACAGGAGATTTTAATGGTATTGGTGGTGCAATATTTGCAAAAAATAGCAATGTTGCTATATATGGCGGTATGTTTGAGGGCAACAAAGGGCTGGCAGGCGGAGTTATTGGCGCATACAATGCAAAAGTAGATATTTATGAAGGGGCAAAATTTGCAGAGAATTATTTATCCAACACAGGCAATAAATGTTATTCTCTTGGAGAAGTAGATTTCTTAAAGATAAAACCTTTTGGTGCAGTCCTATATGCAGGTGGAACATCAGAAATCAATATTTTTGGTGGAGATTTTGTGCAAAATGGCAATGGCTATGGCGGTGGAACAATTTATATTGATAGTTGCGTGTTAAAAATTTCAGGTGGATATTTTTACAAAAATAATATGGAAACTGGTGGTGGCTTGTATCTGGCAGGTAGTTCACAAACAACTATTACAGACGGTGTTTTCTCAAACAATGACGCATCTAGTGCCGATGGTTGCGCTATTTACAACTACGGAGCATCACTCAACATGTTAGGTGGTGTCATTTACAATCACAATAGCAGTGCAAACATTCTATCTCTTAGTGGCACAACAACTATTGCTGGCAATGTTAAGATTTACAACAATACAAGCAATAATAATATCATTTCTGTTACGGGTACTCTTGTTATGAGCGATGGTGTTATCAGTGGTAACTCTGCCGACAAGTGCATTGTTTATATCAGTGAAGAAACTTCTTCGGCCGTGGTAGAGATTTCAGGGGGTCAAATAACTGGCAATAGGTCTAAAAAAGGTGCTGTGGGTGGTGGAACAGACAAGTTGACAATCAAAGATACACCTTATATTTTCAACAACACCAACGATTCAGAAACAAGCAGTTTGAATGTAAATGTAAAATGTGATAATATCATCAAAAAAGCATATCCAATAAGACTGGACGGAGATCTTTTGGCTGGCTCGGCAGTGGGTATTAGTGCTCAAGAATTGGCTACTTCAACCAATTATGACTATGTAAAAGTAGTTGCTGGGGTTAGTTCTGTAGGGTCTAGTTCTATAGATACAAAGAATTTACAATATTTCTCAAGCGATGACAATCATTATAGAGTATTTGCTTCTAGTCATATAGTAGATGGCAATTTGTTTTCCAAAGACGACAATCCAACAATGGGAGAAAATTCTCACTTTATGTTGGGGCGTTCTACCAAGCAAATTGATACCAACAAAATTGAATATGTTGCCAGCGATTATTATGGTCAGTATGACGGCGCGTATCATTCAATCGCTCTAGATTTTATGGATAGCAATGATGCAAATAAATACGATATATGGTATTATCAGAGTTCTACAAGCAATCTAACCAATGAAGCTTTGGACAGCGTCATTTGGACAAGTAGTTACGAACCTGTGTTGTCAGGTAAGTCTTATGTGTATTTTAGGTTTAGCCTAAAAACTGATAGTTCAAAAAAGAGTCCTGTAGATTGCAGAAGCATTGTTATTGGTGCAAAGGAAGTGGAAGTGCTTGAGGCACCTACACTTCAAACAACAATTTATTACAATGCACAAGAGCCTCTTTCTAAGTCATATTTGGATACATGGCTGGTGGGTGGCAAAGTGGTTGACAAAGATAATCATAGCATAACAATAGGTGGTAAGTTTGAATGGGGTGAAAGTAGCACTTTGTTCAACACAATTGGCATAAATAAGTGCACAGTTAGATTTGTTCCAGACGAAAACACATACTCGGCATATTCGTCAATTACTTACACAATAGATGTCTTTGTCTATGCAGAAAACTTGTATTACAATGGAGAATTCTATGTAGATGATACCTTTACAACTCGTTTAGGAGATAAAAACGTTATTAGCCCTGACAACAAAAATAGTAGTGGCGAACCAATATATTATCATCAAAATATGGAAAGTGCTTTTGGGGCTTTGGCTAACGGTGGCAAGATTTATGTAAATGCTACCTATGAAGTTAACACCTCAAACACAATATGGTCAAGAGGATCAGACAGAATAATCATAACTCGTTTTGCTGGATTTAGTGAGGCAATTGTAAAGGTAACAGGCGAAAACTCCAGTCTTAATATTTCTGGCGAAATAACCATTGATGGTGGTGCAGTGTGGACTATCAACACAAGCAATCCAAATTACAACAATCCATATTACCTAAATAGTTTTGATAGAGCATACAACTCGGGCATAAAAGCAACTAGCAGTATGATAGAAGTGGGTGATAAAGCGTCTCTTACAGTAGAAGAAGGCGTAATATTAGAGAATGCAGAAAATATAAATAATGGTGGCGCTATCACAAATAACGGAACAACATCTATATCCAATTCGACTATCCAAAAGAATATGGCGAGAAATGGTGGCGCTATTGTAAATAATGGAACATTAAGTATAAGTGGAAATACAAGGATACAATACAACCTTGCCAATATAGCAACAAAAATTGCTGGAGATAGATATGGCTATGGAGGAGCAATCTTCCAAGAAGAAGTTGAAACAGCAAAATTTGCAATAACCAAATCTATTCTTTCTTATAACAAATCTCAAATATATGGTGGGGCTATTGCAGTGCTTTCTGGCAGTGTTCAATTTGACGCAAGCCAAAGTGGAGATGAAACACAGATTAGCAACAATATGTCTTCCTCTGCAACAGCAATTTATTCTTGCTCTATGATAAAGGTTGTGGGATTAAAATTATCCAACAACAATCTTATTAGTGGTGCAACAGGCAATAATATTTCTATTATATTAGCAGGCACTGGCGAAATGATGACCCTGAATAATGGCAAAACGTCCGACAGTGCAGAAGGTAATTTCCCAGCTATAGAAATAAACGGTCAAGTTGTGTTGGTTTCTGCACCTACTTCCACAGAGGCAGAATATCTTGACCCATATATTAGGCAAAAGAGTATGGTTTCGGATAAGTCCAGTATGACTGTTTATTTAACAACCAAAGGCGAATCTGACAGATTGGTTGTTGTTAGTGATATAGGCAAAGTGTTGGTAGTAGTGGAAAATGGGGCCAATGAGAATGTGTATAAGGCATATACAGGCAATAAGATTGCAGTTATAACAACTCACAAAGAAGTGAGCGATATATATGCTCCAAAAGATCCAGTGACCAACGAACCTACGGTTGACACATCAACATGGAAGTTGGTGGAAAATGGTGGAGAGGTGGAAATTCTTATTTTGAAATCAAAAGAAGTTACTCTCCCAACCAGCAACGAAAATAATCAAAGCAGTGATGTTGTTACAGAAAACGAATGGGTAAGAGTAACTACAACCTATGGAAATACTTATGGTGCAAACATCGACTCGGCTGATCTCCGTAAGATTTCTTATGTAGAAAACGGAGAAAAGGAGCAAAGGTTTGACTATGCTGGGCAGGCAATTAAAGAGTTTAGATATGTAGACAACGTAGGTTTTGGATTGAATTTGAATACTCAAGTCCGTATCGGCAGGAATATATATGCTTGGTGGACACTGGCAACACCTATATTTGACGTTAAAGGTTATGTTTTGGACGAACAAGGCAATCAAGTCGGTGAAGAATTTAATGCTACAGACGGATATTCTGTGCCTTATGGCAATATGATTAAACTGAAAGTAAACATTCAAAACAAAAATGACAACAACATCAACGAAGAGGATAATTATAATTACTCTTATCAATGGGTTTATTATAACGCCAGCAATACGCAAATAGATTTCAAAAACCCTACATTGTCTGGTTACCCTGACGAATTAGTGATAAAGCATGCATTTTCGGGCAGAATAGGAGTGTTAGTAACTGTAACAGGCAAGGGCGCTAATGATGAAAGTGTAGAAACTAGAAGCAATACAATCTCTATTGATAATATTAAAATAACCCAAGCACAGATTGAATTGTCGTTGAAAGATAAAAACTTTACTTATGCACATCACGACATCAATCCAATTTATAACGATGGAATTGCAAAAACGGTAACAGGTGATAGTGAATACAATCTTTGGATAAGCAAAATCAACGGAAATATATCTGATGGGACAGAAAGTTTGATGTTGCCTTATGGCGAAAATTTATACACGCATATTCAACCAATAGGGACTGTGAAGGACAAAGAATACAAAACAAACATCAATGCTCTTAATAGTGGTGATTATCTTGTTGATATAGGAGCAGAGATTGCTGCTAGTGGCGAGGTAGGAAAAACAGATTCGGACAACTATGATTACTTTGGCAATTTTGATTATCAACTTATAAACAATTTAGATAGAGAATGGAGAATAACGCAACTAAATATAAGTGTTCAAAAATGGGTTTATGCACAACAAATAGGAGAAAGCCTGTTTAGGATAGTAGGAGATTACACCAATGCTATTCAAAATATCAGCGGTTATACATTTGTTGTTTTGCCAGTTTTTGATAATATTGGAGAGGACAATATAAGGTTTAAACTTACTACCAAACATCTTGGAGAAGAGGTTTCTGAAGACATTGTCATCAAATACAATGGATATGCAAATGGAGATGTAATTGTCCTTGAAGACATAACAAATAGCACACCTAAGTTGTCTAGCATAGGATATGTTGGAGATATAGGGACATTTAGAACAACTATTAGCCAAGTTAACGACTATACAAATGAAAGTGATATTGGAGAAGGCAACCAAAATTATTCTTGTGTCGATATAGAGAAAAATTGGGCAATTACCAGAACACAAGCAGTTGTTTCCGATTGGATAATTGGATATATTGGAGAGAGTTCAACAAATTATCAATATACCTATTTAGATGGCGAAGAAAACAACAAAATTATACAAGTGAACAACACCTACTTTGATAGCGAAACAAATAGTATGGTTGTTTCGGACGACTTCTTCTACAGAGATGGTGGCAAGTTGGCTGTGGGTGCAACATTTATAAATTGCGCCAACGGAACGGGAGGCGCGGTAAGAGAAGGGCTAAAGGTTACGCTGTCTGTTAATGGTAGATTGAACAATGGAGCAGTCCTTGAGCAGATTTTTACCTATGCAGTATCATCCAACAATGCTGGTGTATTGGATAGTGAAAGAAAATCTTACATCGAACTATTTAATCCTAATGTAGCAGATTCTGTAACACAAGCAGGAATATATACAATAACTATCAACTTTGTTTCGGAAGAGTCGGATTTTGATATGGCGTCGGCATATAGTTATACTCTTACAGTTGTAGTGAACAGACAAGTGTTGCAGGTAGAAGACAAATGGGTTGGCAATTGGGGAAATCTTCTCAATGTATATGACGGACTGCAAAAAACAATGACCATTGAAAATGCAGTTGGGTATATTTACAGGACGTATTCTGCAGTGGAAGATGTGGAATCAGAGGAAGGATATCATACTGATGTTAGATATTACATAGACAATGGATATGCTTCAATAGAAAAAGTTGTAAATGCTGATGTGTATATAACATATGCCACCTTGCCAACTGAATTGTCTTACAATTATAGACTGGACAAGGAATACAACATATGGACTGTGTATCCTCGAACACTGAATGTTGATACCTCAAATAGCAATATGCAATGGACAGGAACACTACAGACATATAGACCAAATATTAGCAATGTGCTTATTATTGACTCTATAGAAAGTATAATAGATTTCAGTGAGGGTTTTGTAGCTGTGGATATCAACGAAACAGACGAAGTTGGCTATAGTGGGGTTATGACCATTACATCAACCAACTACACATTTGGTTCGGATGGTATTTACGAAATGGAAAAAACAGTTAATTGGCATATTGTTAGAAAACAATTATCTGTCAAATGGAATTTTTACTCTGATGGAGTTATGGACCCAACTATATACGAAAGCAGTGGGGAAACAGTCGCTGTTAGCCAAGAGTATAGTGGCAAAACGTTCTATCCAGTGGTAGTCCTTGACGGATTTGTAACAGTAGACGGGGTAACTTACAACAATGTTTCTGCCAGTGCGTCATATTTTAGGCAAGGGGAAACCTCCGCATTAGACGGAACATTTATCAAAAATGCTAGCA
>SAMEA3663025__coassemble_596_pt1 | contig 22785 bp, 20 predicted proteins | sample SAMEA3663025__metabat2_low_PE_001 | metagenome-assembled genome bin SAMEA3663025 (sample SAMEA3663025) | pig gut metagenome | biome: pig gut; feature: pig-associated habitat; material: faeces | place: France | collected 2012
CAGTAAGATACAGTAATTTTAAAATTTTTTGTACCTATTAAAAAAATACTAGCGAGAACGCTAGTATTTATGGGTGGTTTTGGGGTGTGGGCACAAGTTTGGAGCAAAGGTTCGTGTGTTGGTAAGGTGGGAGTCACGGGTTCAAGTCCCGTCAATAGCTCCACTTATAAAAAGTCGCTAAAACCCTTTATTTTCCTAGGGTTTTGGCGATTTTTCTTTTCCAAATTTTAAACAGAATTTTTAAGCCTAAAAATCATCTGCTGTCAATTTTGGGTGCAATTGCTGTCAATATTTGTTCCATAAAAGACCGATATTTCAAGATTTGACTATTGATCTAAATTGTTCTAAAACTATATTAAACGGGTATATTTGCTGTCAACTGCTGTCAATATTATCAACTATATATATTTAGTTTTATAAAATAAAAATTTAGATAGTCAATTTTAGAAAAAATTAATAAGATTTTTCATAAAATACTTATTTTAGGGTATTTGGTCATAAATGGTCATACTACTTAATGAAAAACAGTATAACCATTTTTATTTTTATCCCATAAATCCCTTTATTTTTCTAATGATTTTGATGTGGGTGCAGAACTCCATTCAAATCAATCTCAATTTTGGTAATATGGTGCAAAATATATAACCTTTACCCTATTACATCTGTAGTTAATCAAATATTTTTACAATTATTATTCTACGGTAACACTTTTTGCAAGGTTTCTTGGTTGGTCTGGGTTAAGTCCTTTGCATACACTTGTATAATAAGCTAACTTTTGAAAGAATGTAATAGAGAAAATTGGCATTAGTTCTTCTTTATGAGGTTTCAACTTGATATATTTGAAAAATTTTGTTTTTGTATCTTCTGGCAATTCAAATTGCGTTAAGAAAATTACCTTTGCACCTCTTGATTGTGCTTCATATGCCCCATTTAGTGTTTTATCTAAAAGGTTTTTATTAGTGGCTATTGCAAATAAAATTGAGGAATTATCTATCAATGCCAAAAAGCCATGCTTCAACTCTCCAGCGGGATGTTCCACCGAAAAAATATATGTTATCTCTTTCAATTTTAGGCTTGCTTCTAGTGCAGTTATGTAGTCAAGGTTTCTGCCAATAAAGAATACATGCTTAACATTTTGAATATCCTTTTTGTTTGGTGTATTATTGTTTATCAATTCATTTATTATGGTGGAAAAATCTTCTTTTGTAGGAGCAGAAATGTCTTTGCTAAGGCTTTGAATGTCTGCCAAATAGTCATTGTTTTGGTTAAACAACTCATTTTGGAGATGTTTTGCGAACATATATAAAATTGAAATTTGAGCAGAATAGGCTTTGGTCGAGGCTACGGCAATCTCCGTCCCTGCACAAACTGGCAATACATATGTTGTTTTGGTCGCCAGTGTGCTATATGGAACGTTGGTAAGGGCTACTGTTGTTGCACCGCAATCTTTTGCTATCTCGCACACTGCCAATGTATCTGCAGTTTCACCACTTTGACTTACCAAAATGCAAAGAGTTTTTTGATCTATTAGAGGGTGAGAGTATCTATATTCACTTGCAACATAAGCACTTGCATTTATTCGGGCAAACTCTGTTAGATACATTTCTCCCATTTTGCAAGCATGAAATGCTGTTCCACAACCAATCAGAACAATCTTATTGAATTTTGAAATAAAACTTTTGTTATATATCCCAAAAAAATTATTTTTCTTATATTCTTTTACAATCTTCTTCAGCACATTTGGAATTTCCATTATTTCCTTTAACATAAAGTGCTTATATTTCCCTTTTGAATTAGATATTTCAAAGTTTTTTAATTTTTGTGGTTTTTTGTCTATTTTTTTCCCGTTTTTATCATAGAATATTAGAGATTTTTTATCTGCCTTGCAAAATTCATAATCTTCAATGCTATAATATTCTTCTGCCTTACCCAAAAAGCATATAATATCGCTAGCGACAAATGTTTGAAAGTCGGTTTTTGCTATAAACAACGGACTTTTATTCTTTGCTAAAAAAATTGTATCCTTACAATCTTTGTTTAGGCAAGCAAGAGCATAAGAGCCTTTTAATTTTTTAACTGTTTTAATTAAAGTTTCAACTGGGTCTTTGCTGTTGTTGAATTGCAACAAATTGCATATAACCTCTGTATCTGTTTGACTTTTGAATATTAGTCCCTCTTTTTTTAAGCCCTGTTTTAAGATTTCATAATTTTCTATTATTCCATTATGAACAACAGCCCACTGACCATTGTTAGAAAGATGTGGGTGAGCATTTTCATCTATAGGCGCTCCATGTGTTGCCCAACGAGTATGGGCAATGCCACAATTAGAACCCAAATCGAACTTTACTATTTTTTCTAATTCCGTTATCTTCCCTGCTGTTTTTGTTATGCTTATTTTATCTTTTAATATGGCAATGCCGGCAGAGTCATAACCTCTATATTCTAGATGTTTCAAGCCAGCGATCAATTCCCTTTCGGCATTTTCACCCAAATAGGCAGTTATACCACACATAAACTAAATCTCCTTGTGGTCAATATTAAACACTACATCAGCAATCCTTTTTGCACTCTCATTTGCCAGTTTCTCATCTTCACATTCCACCATAATTCTTATCTTTTTCTCTGTTCCTGATACCCTTACCATAATCCTTGAACCTTTGGGCAAAAATTTTTCCTCTTGGCTGATTTTTTTAGTAAGCCTTTCGCTGTTGATAACTCTCATCTTATCCTTCACCTTGCAATCTATATTACACTGTGGGCACAATTTTACTTTTGTCAATTCTGAAAATGGTTTATTCAATTCCACAGACATAGTTGCAATCTGCAAAGCACTCAACACCCCATCACCAGTAGTAGCATAATCTAGCATAATAATATGACCAGACTTTTCTCCACCAAGATTCAATCCCTTTTGTTCCATTCTCTCCAATACATATTTATCTCCGATATCTGTTCTTTCTAGTTCTATCCCCAATCGGTTTAGTTCCCTCTCTATGCCAATATTGGTGTGCCTTGTTCCTACCACAGTGTTATCTTTCAGTTTATTTTGACATTTTAGATATTTCGCAAGGGCAAACAAAAGCATATCTCCGTCTAGTATGTTACCCTTTTCATCACAAGCAATTATCCTGTCGGAATCACCATCAAAAGCAAAGCCAAAATCTGCATTATTTTCTACAACTACTTTTGACATCTCGTCAGGATACAATGACCCACATTGATTGTTTATATTTGCTCCATCTCTTTTGCAGGATAATTTTATTACCTTTGCTCCCAATTTTTCAAATACTTCTGGCGCAATTTTGTATGATGCTCCATTGCTGGCATCTATAACCACCTTTTTGCCTACTAGTTGCTTGCAACAAGACATAAGGTGCTTTTTGTATTTGCGGATTAGATTATATCGTTGTATGTAACTGCCAATATTGTTAGGTGCTACTGTTACACTATGAACAAATTTGCGTTCCAGTGCATTTTCCTTTTCATCTCTCAGTTTCAATCCATTCTCGTCAAAAATTTTAATGCCATTGTATTCTGGCGGATTGTGAGATGCGCTGATTATTACTCCAAAATCTGCCCCAACTTCTCTTGTCAAAAAGGCAACACACGCAGTAGGACAAATGCCAACATCTATTATCTTTGCCCCAGCATTCATCGCGCCACCTGCAAAAGCCATAGTCAAAAGGCTACCTGATACCCTTGTGTCTTGCCCTATTAAAATGGTAGGTTTTGATACACTTGCTCCTAAGGCGTTGCCACATTTATATGCAAGGTCAAATGTTAAGTCAGAATTCACCTTTCCCCTTATTCCATCTGTTCCAAAAAACACCCCCATACACCAACTCCCCTTCTCTTTTTTTTATCTTCTCTCTTTGAACAAACTTTCTCTTTTTGCCAAATCAAATCTTTCCATTATGTATCAATTTTTTGTCAACTTAACACTGCTAGTTTAGTTATCCATTTCATAACCATACTCTTAGTCATTATATTAAAAAGTATTTAGAAATGTGAATGCAATAGGCTCATGCTTCTAAACTCAAATAATATAAAACGATACAATTATAAAGACATAAAAATTATTATCAAAAAATTTAACAAGCGACCTATTTTTCAAAAAAAATACCTTTTTTTCTCCTTGCAAGATAAAATTAAGACACAAAAAAACTTTTTGTTTTGTATTATGAAGTGGAGATTTATGTATGATATACGCTTTCTTTTTTTCAATGTTATGTTTTTTGCTATCCTGTGCAGGTGCGTCAACTATATTTTTTGTTAAGAATTTAAGTGCAAAGTTAGAAGCCTTTTTGCATGCATTTGCTGGTGGAGTGATGATAGCATCTAGCATATTTTCTTTGCTTATCCCCGCTATTGAATATTGTGATGAATTATCTCTTAAAGCATACATTATCCTTCCTGTTTGCTTTTTGCTGGCATATGTTGCAATATTGATTTTGGATATCGCCTGTCGCAACAAAAAAGACTCCAAAATCAACACCTTTACATTAAATCTAGGCATCGCCCTACATAATATCCCAGAGGGAATGTGTGTAGGTTTTGCCTTTGCATCAGCCAGTTTGCTTGGCACAGAGTCAGCCTTTTTGCAGGCTGTAATGGTGTCTGTTGGAATAGGTGTCCAAAATTTTCCCGAAGGTAGTTCAGTTTCCTTCCCTCTCTTTTCCATAGGATACAAAAAGACCAAAGCCTTTCTTATTTCTTCTCTTGTAGCATTTGTTGAAGTACCAGCCGGCATCATTGCCTATCTAATTGGTTTGAATTATGTCTTTTTATTACCATATATGCTAACATTTCTGCAGGAATTATGATTTGTGTTTCCGTTTGCGACCTACTACCCGAATCTATTTCAAAAAACAAAAAACTCGCCCAAATTAGTTTCTTCATTGGCTTTGTATTTATGATGTTGCTAGACTTGGCATTGGGTTAAGATACTATTTTAGGCTAACAAAAAAAAGCCCCAAAAGGACTTTTCTTGGTGCGACCATAGGGACTCGAACCCCAAACCTTCACGTCCGTAGCGTGACGCTCTATCCAATTGCGCTATGATCGCAAATAACAAATACAATTATAAACCAAAATTGTATTTTGTCAACTGTTTTAATAAAAGAAAAATGACATAACTATATAGGATAAAACAGTTATGAAATATTATTTATAGATAAATAAATTGTATAAACAATAAATTATTTATTCGGAGCATTTTCTTCCAAAGGATATTTGTCTTCTTTGGAGTCCTCAACATTTTCTTGCTTTTCGCAAATTTTGTTGAGTATGTATTGCTTCACTGCATCTTCTTTGATATTTTCTATATTATTTTTGCTTACTAATTCATTTACATATATTACTTCTTTATTTTTAATAAAATCTTGCAAACATCTTTCTATTTGATTATCATTTTCTTTTTGTCTTAGTTTTTCTGCAATAAGTTTATCATTTTGCGAAATATATATCTTACAACTTTCCAAAACCTCTGAAATGTCGTTTATTCTCTCAAATGGGACAATAGGTTCTCTCTTATCATTAAAAACTCTGATTTTGCTATCAGACAACCATTCATCATCAAAATAAAGGCAATAATCTCCCTTATTATTTTTGACAAATGCCGTTTCTGGAATAAATTGGTCTATGTCAAGGTTAAACACAGTCTTTTCATTTTTCAACTTAAATCCACACTTCAAGTCTATATTATTATTTTGCCAAAAAAGATAACTATTTTGGCCTAGACGCCTCATGCCCCCTTGTCTTATTGCATAAATCTTTTTGCTAATAGGCAATGTGGTCGCAAACAAGTAATTACCTTTCTTTTGCTCAAATTGAGTTAGTCTATCCTTACTGGTCAAAAGATATTCGCCTTGCATATCCTCTATCCTTCCACCCAACACGTGATTGGCTGTCATACCATTTTCCTTTGCAGTTTGCACAAGAGTTTTTTCAAAGTTTCTATGCAACTTATCAATATCTTTTGTCTTCTCTTTCAACAAAGATATAATACACTTTTCATCAATCCTTTTTCCAAACAACATCCTTGTATATTTTTGTTTTTTGGAAAATCCCAAAAGTTCCTTTGCATTTTCCAATTCTCTCTCTTTGAAAGAAGTGTTCTGTGTAGATTGCAGTTTGTTCAAACAAAAATACATATCCAACAAAACAGGATTATTTGATTGAATTAATTTAACTTGCTGATTAAAAGATTTTACAACCTGCTCATATATATTTCCCATATTTTACTCACCACAAATTCGTTAGTTTATTATAATTAGTCCTCACTTAAATGTCAAATTATTACTATCAAAGCAAAGGCGACTTCTATGCAATTTTACAAAAAAAGGCTCTGTTGCTTTCCAACAAATGCCTTTTAATAATTAAATATTTGACACAAATTCTTTCACTATAATGAAATAAGTTAGTAGTAAAAAATAAATTTTGGGAATATACGACTTCTTCTTATTCCCTACTTCTATTGAGCATTATTCAAAAATAATATCCCAAAACACCCTGGCCCACAATGGCTAGAAATTGTTCCACCTGCACGTGTTTCATAAATATTTTTGAAACCTCTTTCTTTTAGTTTACCCCTTAAAAAATCTGCATCTTCCTTAGGCAACCCTGTATGAGTTATAAAGACATTCTCTAACTCTGGATTTGGAAATCTAGTCATTAAGTCGTTAAAATATGTTTGCGTTACATTTTTCATAATGCCAATTATTTTTTTTACTGGTTTCATTTCGCCATCGATCATCAAAATTTCTGGCTTAATCTTCAATAAATTTGCCCCAAAATAAGCAATCGAACTACACCTTCCACCCTTATAAAGATAATTAAGTGTAAGCAAAACAAAGCTTGCCTGAACATCTTTCACCCTGCTTGATACATATTTATATACCTCAGACAAATTCATCCCTTTGTCTATACATTTTCTAGCTTCTATTGCAAGCAGTGCAATCCCTGTGGACAAACTAAGAGAGTCCACTACAACAACTTTGTCCAGTCCTAATTTTTCTGCAACTTTTTTTGCATTATCACACGCACTGCTAATTTTGGAACTAAGGCTGATATGAACTACTGCATCATAATCTTTTAGCAATTTCAAAAAATGTTCTTCATATTGCACTTCATTTACTGCAGATGTTTTTGGCAAAACTTTAGTTTTTGCGACATAGTCAAATATTTTTTGGCTGACATCTTGTCCGTCCAAAATCATTTCCTCTCCCAGAAGGATAGAAAATGGAACAGTCTTTATATCAAACTTAGTCAAAATTTCCTCTGGCAAATCTACAGTGGTTTCACAAGATATTGCAATTTTCATATTTAATAAACTCCTTTATTTATGCGAGATTTGAAAATTATAAAATTACGTATGTGTGCAAAAATTTCGCAAATATATACAGCAAGACAAATGCTTCTACGGTGGGGAGTTGTGAATTATCCACTTTACCGTAGAAGACAATTTTATCTTACAATTTTATTATACACATTTGCAAGAAAAAACAATTCTACCATACACAATTAACTCTCTCCAAAATAGAATTGGACATTAGAGTTTTATTTTTAACTCCACTGCCAAGAGAATTCGACAAAATTAAGCAAAATTTCCTTGATACACACAGGCAAAATGTGTTACAATTTTATTGTTATGGATGAAATTGAACTAAACAAAACAATAGCACAGAATTTGTGTGCTTTACGAAAAAAATCTGGCTTAACTCAATTACAACTGGCAGAGAAGTTAAATTATTCTGACAAAGCGATTTCCAAATGGGAAAAGGGAGATTGTTTGCCTAGTATTTATGTCCTGATGACAGTTGCAGAGTTTTATAATGTTACCATACAAGACATTGTCAACAAAAGTGTGGAAGCAGAGCCAAAGAAAGCCAAGAGAGATATTAAGACAATGGTAAGTTTGATTTCTTGGGCAACTGTTTGGCTAATAGCCACCATTGTTTTTGTTGTATTGAGATACATCTATCCCACCGCAGAGGCATGGTTGGCCTTTATTGTCGCGATTCCCACTTCATTTTTGGTTTGTGCTATTTTTTCTATAGTTTGGAAATGGCGACTTCCCTCTGCAATATTTTTCTCCGTTTTTATCTGGACGGCAATAATGGCTATTAGTTTCATACTCAAAACCTCACAAATTTGGCTGGTTTACTTGATAGGAATCCCTTTGCAGTTGATAATCATTTTTGCAACGATTTTATCTTACATAAGACATAGAACAAAAGTATAATATTATTTATCATATAACAAAACCATTGCTTATACAATGGTTTTGTTTTTTTACTATCTACTGCTGTTGATAATCCCTTATTATTACGTTAAATACAACTTGTAAGGATTATATGACTGCTCATAATTTCTAACAATTGTTACTTATTTGGAATGAACAGCAACTATCTAAGCGAGTTCAATTTTGCTATTAACCTCGTCAAACATTCTATTTATTAAGTCAAAATCCATATTTTTTACATAGTACTTCTCAATTTTTAGGTGAAAGGACCTTGCCTTATCAATATATTTTCCACCCTTTTTTAGAAGATTTAATATTTCAGTATAATTAGGAATACTCTTATATGACTCTTCATCTAAAGTTATATAACTATCACTCTGTGGCAGATAAACCCCCTCCAATTCTCCACAACAAATTGGAGATAATATCTCTATCAATTCAACACCTTTTTGTTCGCAAAGGGCAGATAATTGTCTAAGAACTTCCACCCCATCAAAGAATGAATAAGGTAGTTTTATTATTCTTTTAATGTTATTTTCTACTCTTTTTACACCATTTGCAGTAAAATATGAAAAGTATAATTGTCTTTTACCGAAATTTCCGCTGTGTAATTGTAGAGATTTAACTAGTTTATTTGCTTCTTCTTGTGCATTTATTACATCAACCTGCTTATTTATTATATCATTTATTTTCTTTTTATTTAGGTTATTTGTATAATTCTTGCTCTTCTTATTTTCCAACAAAAAGTTTTTGCTTTTTGCCATTATTTTGCTTGTTTCTATCAACTTTCCCGCAGTCATCAAGTAACCATAGGCAATTTCAAAACACTTGCTTTTCTGGGCTAACAAATACTCAATTGTTCTCTTTTTTGATTTTATATTTTCCTTGATTGCACTGCCTAGGTTTAATATAACTTCCCTCACCCCTGGCATAGAACATTCTGTTGTATGTGGAGAAGTTCCGTCAACTATGCAGATGTTCTTTTCCACTATGCGCACACCATCAAGGCTTTGTGGATCGGAGGAGCAAAAAAACCTTTCGACACAAAAGCCCTTCTTCTCGTATATATTTGCAAGTTTTTTCATAAATGTGCTTTTGCCAGTCCCTGGGCCACCTTTTAGAATATATGTGAATGATTTTTCATTTGAGAAAATAGAATCAAAGTGATTTTCAAAGCCTTTACAAGTATTGGCAGAAGCCAAAAAATTTATATTTTTCATACTTATAAATTATGAAGGATATCTGTTATTTGTTACAAAGGTATTTTACAAAATGTTTATCCCAACTAATTTTTTTGTTAAAACTCTTAATCAAGGATAGGAATATTTTTTACCATTAACAACATTTGAAATCTCTTCATATCGTGTTGTGAGGGTTAGTGATGAGATTTGTATTGGAATTAAAAGATAAGCGCATAAATTTTGTAGGAGAATACCTAAAAAACAACGGTAATGAAGTCGTTGAGTTTTCGTCTAAGGTAGGAAAGCTTGGCAAAGGGGACATTTGCGTTGTTTCTCCTGCACACAAATGGGGTAGTTGCGAAGTAGAGCAAGCACAAAATGCCGACCTGTGCCTTGGTGGGAAGATTGACGAAATTTTCCTTAATAAATTTAAGAAATATGTAAATATGCTTTGTGATGAAGACTTAGCTATGAAAAATGCTATGCTAACAGCAGAGGCAACGCTATTTGAAATTTATAGAATAACTGAAAAATCACTGCAAGACACAAAAAACTTAATTTTGGGTAGTGGAAGAATTGCCAAATCTCTGTGGAAAATATTTGATGGTTTGGGTGTAAAATTTGATGTCGCTATGCGAAATGAAAAGGAAAGAATTTTATCTCAAATAGTAGCAGAAAACTCTTTTCGACTAGAAAATATTTCACTACAAAACTATGATTTAATAATAAACACTATCCCAGCAAAATTATTTGACTCTACTGCTTTGGTTGGATTAAAAAATAATTATTGCATAATAGAACTGGCTTCCATTCCCTGCATAGATTCCATAGCCGGAATAAACTTTGCTTTATGTGGAGGATTGCCTGGCAAAATTCTTTGCAAAAGCGCAGGTAAAGTAGTTTTGAACAAACTTTTAGAAGAAATCAAAAGAATATAAACTGGAGGAAAAATGAATATAGGAATTGCAATAACTGGGTCGTTTTGCACATGCGAAAATATCTTGACCCAGTTAGAAAAAATGATTAAAATGGGGCATAATATTATCCCAATAATTTCAAAAACGGTAGCAAATACCGATACAAGATTTGGAACTGCAAAGGAATTTGTAGAAAAAGTTGAAAAGATTTGTGGCAAAAGGGGAGTAAGAACAATAGTAGAAGCAGAACCACTTGGACCTCAAAATAAATTTGATGTGCTGGCAATAGCACCTTGCACTGGCAACACCCTTGCAAAAATAGCCAACGGATTGAGTGATGATGCAGTAACAATGGCATCAAAAGCGCATATGCGAAATTTCAAACCACTGGTTATTGCAATATCAACCAATGACGGTTTGGGATTGAATATGCAAAATATTGCGAAATTGATGAACGAGAAAAAAGTTTTCTTCGTTCCATTCAGACAAGACTCCCCAACAAAAAAGCCAAAGTCGCTTGTTGCTGACCTTGACTTGTTATTAGATACTATCCTGCTTGCAAAAGAAGGCGAGCAAATTCAGCCAGTGCTGATTTAGCCCATCATACGCTCTTCAAAGCGACTTTCCCTTTCTGCTACCTTTAATGCGTAATGATTTAACAAAATCATAACTCTGCCATACTTTTCAGGAGATTGTTTTGCCTTGTCTATTGCAGTAGTAAGATTGTTACTAGCATCCATATGTTTTAGGATCCCGGAGATTGTTTCATCTGCAATTTTTGTCATCTGCTCATCCCCTTCCTGCTTGGATTGCTTCTTAAAGTCCAACAATTGATTAAGTTCTCCCAGATAGTCAGAAACAATATCGTCATTGGACATTAAATCATTTGGAAGTGCCATACCTGCCTCCTTTGTGTTTTACATTTTTAGTTTAATTGTTTTGGGTAACAGCTGTCAAGCATATACAAAAAAATATTCTTACAAAATTGATATATTTCTACTTGACAAATCATAGAATATATGTATAATTATTGCTGTTAAGGTTTGACACATCGCGGGGTGGAGCAGTTGGCAGCTCGCCGGGCTCATAACCCGGAGGTCGTAGGTTCGAGTCCTTCCCCCGCAACCATTAAAAAACACTCGCAAGAGTGCTTTTTTTTATAAATTTACTAAATAGACTTCAAAATCCTTTTGCAAAAATACTATTTAAGTTTGTTTTTATACTAATCTACTATCCTAGTTGCATTATTACAAAAATTATGCTAAACTATATATAATAAAAGAGAGGTGTCCTATGGACTTTGATAAGAAAATGAATAGTGCAATCAAGTTTGATTTGAACAATGATTTAGACCATTTAGCTTATATTTTGCATAAATTGGCACAAGACGATAAAAATGTTTACGTTGAACTTTCAAATGGCAAAAAGTTTTATGCCCAAGATTACAAAAATCTTACAGAAACTGCCATTAAGCAACAGATTTGTGATGCTTTATATGGCAAAACAAAGGAAGAACTTAATATCATCAAGGATAATATCGCTACACGACAAGAGCAACTAGATAAAAAATCTCAACGAATAAGCAAATTGTTTGACGAAATCTACTCCCAAGGGGAAGAGATGATTTATTCTAACAAATTGCCCGAATGGAGATCTTTAATCGCCAAATATATAGAATTGGACGACATAAAGGTGGTTGTTGATGCTTTGGCTGTTATGAAGGACCTAAACTTTGAAGACTTTGATAAGGCAAAATCCACTCTCATTCATCTAGGTGGCAGTAAGGAAAGAACAAAGGAAATAGAAAAAATTATTGCCACTTTTTCTAAGGTTGGACCAGAGTTCCTGCAATCTAAATGTATCGCAGATTTATCTGAAAAGGACATAATATTAGTGGAATTACAAAAGCAACGTAATCAAATATACGCCAAGTCAGATAGTGAAAAACTTGACGAAAACTTCCTTCAAAGGAAATAATCTTTATAAAAACTTATCATAAATTTTATTAAAAAACCTTCTTAACGAAGGTTTTTTTAATAAATTACATTAAATAACTTTGTAAATAATCGTATTTAACAACTGTTTTAATTTGTATTACAAGTTAATAATTCCCTTTACAGATTATCCTAATGGTCTTTATAGGCTATTCCAAACAACTTATCTACAAATTTATTTCTTCCTTGCACGAGGCAAACGTTTGCTATCTGCAGAGAACACTCTTTTTACCTTTTTAGACTTTGCACGTGGTTTGCGAGCTTTGTCACCAATATTGGCTTGGCTATCTGTAGAAACTTTTTCCTTGGAAGTTGTAGCCTTTTTTGTTGCAGGTTTTGACGATGTGGAAGTCTTCTTTGCTGGCTTTTTCTTTGGTTCATCGTCTGTTTTCTTTTCATCTATAGTTTTCTTTTTGTCATTATCTACAGATTTTACTTCTACCTTCTTCTTTTCGTCTTTGCTCTTTTTCGCTACTTCCGATTTTTTCTCTTTTTCTTCTACTAGATTTTTGTCTTCTGTCTTTCCTTCTGTAGTTTTATCAACAATCTCATCAATAGGTTGCTCTGTGGATATTGCCTTGCTGTCTAAGGGCTCTACCACAGGTTCATCTACCACTGTTTCTACTTTCTCTGCAGTTGTTACTTCTGCTGTAGGCTGAACTTGTTTTTCTTTGTCCATTAGTTGCTTTGGAACAAGCACGCCTCCAACAGTATCATCATCTATCATTTCATTGGAAGAAACTAGTTTGTTGTTTATCAAAACTCTTGCAATCTTCTTATTCTTTTCTTGCTGTTTCTTTGGATCCAATTTTTTCTTTGCAATCTTCTCTTTTTGCTTTGTTACCTCAATCTTCTCTGTTGCAACTGGTTTTACAGTGGTTGTTACTTTGTCAGATTTGGCTGTTTCCACAGGTTTGCTAGCATCAACCTTGTTTGATGATTTATCCTTTTCCTTTTTGTCTTTAGACAATTTTGGTTGTTCTTTTTCAGCATTTTCAAGTATTTCTTTCTTGGATAGAGTTTTGAATTTATCCCTATTTTTCTTATTATCAACCAGTTTCTCTTGTTCAGCCTTATCTGCTAAGTATATTGCCTCATAAACCTTACGCAATTCCCTTACACGTTGACGGATTGCAGCTTCTTCTGCCTCGACCTTTTCCTTTTCCTCAGCATAATATTTTGCAATCTTTTGCGAGTCAACACCCTCACGGAACATCTGCTGGCACTGTCTATTCACTTCCAGCAATCTTTGTGTTGGCTTCAAAAGTGCTTGCTTACGCAGAACATATTTCTTAACTTCTCTAGGAACAGTGTTGTCCTTCCACAATAGTGAGATATAGTTTAACCTATCCTTCTCGGGCGCTTGAACAAGAATTTTGTATTTAGTTTCCTTGTTCATTCTGAACCCAATACCATTTCTAACACAAATTTCGTCAGTGATTTTTCGCTTTTCTTCCACGCAGTCAAGTTCCAGTTTTGCCAACTGGACATCACGCACAGACTCCTTAACGATAAGGAAAATAAGTAGCCCAACAGGGATAAACAGCAAGAATACCCCACCAGAAGCCGAGAAAGCACCAATAATTCCCGACATCGCAGTGGCAAAAGGCGAGTCGTCATAAATACCGATTACCATATCTTCCCTAACCCACCATATATCTGGCGATGCAGTGGTGTCGTTTTGGTTTACTTTCAGCCCATTGGAAGATCCATAAGTCTTGAACCATCTAGTGCCAGTAGCGTCTTCCCTTACCTCATAAACATGGTGGAAAACCAACCTTGCACCATTCCTTGCGCATTCTATTACTTGTTCGCTTTTTGCACCGATGAGATAGCCAATTTCAAATTTGTATCTTGTATCTGGTATAACAGTGGCATCTATCAAAGTGGAATCAGTTGGGTATAACACCGAAATATCGTCCGATTGGTAGAATGCTATTTTATCCCCAGGGACGAACTGACCATTTTCATAATGTTGTGGTTTAAGAGTATGAGTGTCCACAGCCCTAACAATAACGGTATCGCCAATCTTATGTCCACTGGCGACCATACTGGCAGAAACAATCCTAAAGTTACTATAACCAGCAAACGATGGACAAACTCCGTTGGCACTGGCAGTTACACTAGAAATGCAAACAAGACCGGCAATAATTGCCAGCAACCATGTAATAATATTTAGCATAACGCTCGAAAAAATTTGGAGCGGAGTCCTTGGTTTAAGAGCTTTTTGATTGATAGGTCTGCGTTTTGAATATTTACTTTTAAGTTTTTGCGCAGTTCTGTCCAGTGCTTTTTGAACACTTGGATCTTCCTTAACGATTACGTTAACTATTTCCGCCATTATCTTCCCCTAGTTGGCGCACAGACAAAGACACATTGCCCAAGACTTGTGCACACATGCTTACATCTGCCACCGAAACTACTACCTTGATTTCGATGTCAGAATCTCTAAGATAAGTATAATAATTTCCTTCGGTTAAGTCAAAAGAATTAAGCATATTAGTTGAAGAATCTACAACAAAAAGTACTACTTTTATATTTTTTAATACAGTGGTGTCTAGCGACACCCCCAAAGCGATATCCTCGTCCGAAAGTCTGCCCACATGGTAAACAATTTCCAGCGACTGCCCTTCCATCAATGCCACTTCGCCTATGTCAAAATCCCCAGTGGTTTGCTCGTCCATTGCAAAAGTTTTGGCATTTATTTTGTATGGATTTACCCCTACCACCTCTGCCGAAATGGTTGTAAGTGCTAGTTGTGGGGAGGCCTTTGCCACTGTGCGTGGAAGATTAACTGCCAACATAATTATCGACAAACAACACATCAATATATAAAGAAAATTGGTCTTTATAAAGTCCGAAACTTTCTGAAATCTACTCTTTTTCATAGGATACCCCTCCAATGTTGGATAATTCAAAATCATTTTAGCACAAACAGTATTTGATTGCAATAGTCAAAGCCATTTTTTTATAAAAATATAAGAATATTTATCTTTCTCCCCACTATTATTCAAAAATCAATGTCTTTTGATAAACAACTTTTTCAAACTAGATTAAATTTTGTAGAAAGGTATAATTAAAAAATCTCAGCAAGCACTGAGATTGTAATAATTATGTAATACTTGTTATATCAGATGTAATGCCAGCAGTAGCCCCTGATGATGTGTATCTGGAATCAGAATATATAGATGTTATCTCCAAATAAATAGCGATATAACCTACACTACCCCCATTGATTGTCAATTGAATAGCAGAAGATGTGCTACCGGCTTTTGCTTGTGCCAAGGTAGGCTCTGTGCCCACAGCCCCATAATATTTTATGGTCAAGTTACTACTTGATGAAGAATCGGCAAAAGTTACCTTCATAGCAGTCCCACCAGAACTTGGGTTTTTGTTGGTAAATGTATAGATAAACAGCACACTCCTATTTGTAGGCGACAATGGTATGTTGTTGCCATTGTTGCTAAGTGCCTTTGTAGATGCATCCTCTGTGCCATCAAAAGTTACTATGTTTCCCCCAGCAGAATTGACCAGCGATACAAAACTGCCCCCATTAACAGAATACTTTCCCATAACTTCTGCCCAAACGTTGTCGGCATTATACACCAAAGAAAGATTGGCAGTGATGTATTGTTGAGTTGCAGACAGAATAGAAAAAGTTGCTACCCCCATAACGAGAATAACCAACACCAGCGAAAGCATAGAAAACATTAGTTTGCGCTTTGTGGACATCTATTCTTCTCCCTCTTGCCAGTTGGCAATACCGACTTTTACAACACTCTTGATGCTTCAACCACTATATGATTGAATCAGCAAAAGGGTTGATCCCTTTTGTGCAACCTATCTATGTAGTATCCCACCTAGACCAGTTACAATTCACACAAGCAAAAAATGTCCAACCCACCCAGAGTTTTGGCCATCTTCTCGCCCTAGGTGTAAGAACATTTTTTTGTGTGATACCATATACAATAAATCAAACTATTGATTATGCAAGTTCAGTTTTGCCAGCTGAAAGAGCGAAACTGATTCCTGTTGCCTGCCATGAAGCAGTCTTTCCTTGCTCATGAAGTTCAACAAGAACATACACATAACCTGTTTCTCCGATTTGTATATTCTTAACTCCTTTTGGAGCATCTGTAAGACCTTTAATAGCAGCTACTGCACCTGCATTTTTCAACTCAACTGGTTTTGGATCTGATTCTGTAGGACTTGATTTGTAAACAACTTTCTTAACTGTAATATCCATATTTGTACCAGTAGTAGAAATACCACTATCTTGAACATGCAAAATTACACTATTTTTATTTTCTGTTACAGCATCATTTTTGAAACTGAATGCGAAAATGACATATTGTTTACCATCTTCAACAGTTAGTACTTTTTCAGGAAGAGTATAAGAAGATGCTCCTTGTAAATATCCATTGGCATATGGAGTTTCATTTATTTTTGTAACATCAGTATCTCCTGCTTTGAAATACACACCATTAACAGTAGCAATAACTTCTGGTTGTGGTGTATATGTAACTGTCAACTTAGATGTAATATTAACCTGTTGTGCAGCCAAGATACCTACAACTGCTGCCACTGCAGCAACTACTACCAAGCACAATGATGTGATTGTTATGATAAGTTTTTTCTTTGTCATAAGAGTGTTTTCCTCCTTTTAATTAAGACTTAAACTCCCTAGACATTGTCAAATGGCGAACTAATGTCCCCTAATCCCTCCGAGGTTTTGCTAAACCCTCAAAAGTTTTGCAAACTTGCAATTTTCAATTACTCATTTGCATTTGCAAACTACCACCCCCACTGATTGCATAGTGCAAACTAGCAATTCATGTTTGGTTGTATTTGCTGGGCAACTCTCCTGATGTTTGCAATCGTTGTCCAATCACTTGCAAACAAAGGTCATTTTAGTTTGTTTTATCAATCATTAAGAAGCGGATGCGCTAAGAGCAAATGAGAATGTGTTGCTTGAAGCATTACCCCAAGAACCTTGCTTACCAGGTTGAATCTCTACCATTACATACATATAACCAGTTTCTCCAATTCCAATGCTTTGGATTGCTGTAGCATCTGTAGCATCAGCTAGATTGTTAAAGTTTGTTTTGGTCAAAGATGTAAGAGGAGCAGATGTTCCTTTTTTGTATTTTGTATTAACATTCATATTGGTTGCAGCAGGAGTACTTGGCACTGTTACCTTTAGCACTTTACTGTTTGTGTTGGCTGCTACTGCGTTGTTCTTGAATGAGAACATGAATATAACATATGTATTTGTATCGTCCAATGTTATGTTTGTTTTGTCAAGAGCAGTAGAAGTTGCTGCCCCATTATAATTATAGGTTGCAGAGTTGATTGATGTTGTTGATCCACCATTGACAGCATAAGATGCTGATGCAGTTGCGATAACTTGTGCTGTAGGAGTATATGTAACATACAACTTGGAGTTAACATTTACTTGTGTTGCAGCCAAGATACCTACAACTGCTGCCACTGCAGCAACCACAACCAAACATAGTGATGTTATTGCGATAATAAGTTTTTTGTTGTTTTTCATAAAAATTTCCTTTTAATGTTTTTTTTGCAATTTACAATTTTTCAGTCGTTTTCAATATGATTTATTATTTTGAAGTGGCTGTGGTTGTAAGAGTAAATGCAAATACATTGCCAGAAGCATTTCCCCAAGAACCTTGCAATCCAGCTTTGATAGAAACCATTGTATACATATACACTGTGCTACCTATTCCGATATTGGCAAGTTTGCTACTGCCTGCATCTGTAAGGCTATTAAATGTACCATTGCTAATAGTGCTAAGTGGTGTTGTAGCATATTTTGTAACAGCGGTCATATTAGTCCCGTTTGGAGTTGTTGGAATAGAAACATGCAAATATTGGCTGTTTGTGTTGTCTGCACCTGCATTATTTTTGAATGAAAATGCGAAGATAACATAAGTATTTGAGTCATTCAACACAATGTCGGTCTTATCAAAAGCAGCACTGCTTGTTGACCCACCATAATTAAAAGTTGATGATCCAAGTGATGTGGTTTTGCCACCAGTAGTATAAGAACTGGTAACTGTAGCCATAACATGTTCTGCTGGAGTATATGTAACATACAACTTGGAGTTAACATTTACTTGTGTTGCTGCCAAGATTCCTACAACTGCTGCCACTGCAGCAACTACTACCAAGCATAGTGATGTTATTGCGATAATAAGTTTTTTGTTGTTTTTCATAAAGATTTCCTTTTAGATTGTTTACAAAATTTTATTTAATCATACTTCAAAGTAAAACTCATTATGATGTAGCATTTGATGCTGAAAGGACAAATGAGAAAGAATTTGCTGAAGTAGAACCCCAATAAGCAGGAACACCTTTTGTTGTGATTTCAACCATAATATATATATAAACGGTATTACCATACTGAATATTTTTAAGCACAGTATTTTTTCCATCTGTTAAACTAGTAAAATTAGTCTTGTTCATAGGAGTAGTCATAGCAGTGGTTGAATATTTTTTCGAAACCGTCATATTACTTACTGCTGGGTTGGAAGTTTCAGTAATGTTTAGATATTTGCTATATGTATTGCTTGATGTCGCTGAATTTTGAAATGAAAATGAAAAGATAATGTAAGGGGCAGAATCGGTCAATGTTAGGTTTGTCTTATCTAATGCTGCAGTTGTTTGGGAAGATCCATATGTAAATGATTGTTGTGAACCAATTGCTGTTGGAGTGGTTGCCCCATTGATTGAATAGGAAGCATTAACCTTCGCAATAACGTCTTTAGTTGGAGTATAAGAAACATACAACTTTGAATTGACTGTTTGTTGTGTGGCTGCCCAAATACCTATCACAGCGCCCACCAATGCTACAATAACCAAGGAAAGTGAGGTAATAGCAATAATATACTTTTTCTTTGACATATCTTAGCTTTCCTCCTTTTAATCAAGACTTTGTCCATTGACAGATTGTTTAGCAATAGGTCAATGGGGTTAGGCTTTGAAAAACCTAAAATATATTGCAAATAAAGTCAAAATCTCTACACTTTCTACCACCAAAGATTTTGCATTTGCTGGACAAGTTTTCCGATGCGAGCAAGGTTTGTCCACACCCTACTGCCAAGGATAATTTTTGCTAGCAACTTACTTGACAGCGGTGGCGATTGCGTTCAAGCAAATTGCTGATTTTATGGTAGCAAAAATTTATTTTTATTACAACTATTTTTCGCTATTTTTTCAAAATTTTGCAAAAAATTTTATTTTTTTCAAAAAAAATCCACTTTTCCCCCACTTTTTGTGCATAAAAAAGGGATATAGTTAGCCCTATACCCCTATTTCACACACCAACATAACTGCTTCGACCATCCTTCCCCAGCACTTTGAAACATCTTGTTCCAAACATTTTGCATGGAGTTCGTAGTCCACCCATTGCAAGTCATATTTTTGTGCTATTTCCAAAATTTTTGGCAATACTTCCTGAACATCCACTTGATTTCTTTCCAAAATTTCACATGCAATGCCAAAATCTGTCAGCAAAAATTCATTGTCTTGTGGCAAAATTCCTATGGACAATGGCTCTGCTGTTGATGGCAATGCAAAAAGAGTGGTGGCAACCAAACCTTTGCCATACTCCGAAACTTGTGCTGTGGTGGCAAACTGTTGAATAACAGTTTTATTGTTCATACTCATCCTCCAATTCTTCATACAATTTGTCTAACTCATAACTTTTCAATTCTTCATATTCTTCTATAGGAGTTTCGTATTCCTCCTCATACATATCTTGAGAATCTATCTCATCTAGATATTCATTGTCTTCTTTGTCATAATCTTTTTCGTCCATTTCTTCTACCTCATCATACCATTCTTTTTCAAATTCGTCATATTCGTCTTCAAAATCGTCTGCATTGAATTTCTGCATTTTTTCTATTTCCTTTTTTCTTTCTTTTAATCTTCTGCGAAATTCTGCCATTCCGTCAACAATATCATCTACCTTTTCTATCTCTTTGTCTTCAAAGTTGTTTGTTCTGGCATTTGATTTCTTCTTTTTGTGTTTTTCTTTCAATTTTTTTACAACATCAGTCGATTTTGAAGATTTGTTATTTTCTTGACTGTTAATGTTTTCATCAACTATTGTGTTGCTTTGTGCTACATTTTGCACTTTGTCTTGCTGGTCATACTCGTTTTCTCTTTCTTTCTGATATCTATCATAATACTCTTTTACCAGCGCTTCCTTAGTTTTGGCATAATGCTTGCCTTTTTTGTTTTCTATTCTAAGCCCAAAGATTTCTTCCAGCCTACCCATATTGCTATGTGGTGGTTTATTTGCCCTGATAGTCGATTCTTGTATAGGGCTAAGTTCATACCTCAATGCCCTTGGGATTTCTCCATTAAAGTCCATATCTGCGTCATACACAGGGCAATATTTTTTGGCAAGTTTTACCACAGATTCCTTTTGAATCTCGCTAACTGGCAAACTAAACATCAAAAGGTTTTTGTTTTTCATAAACTCGCAACACATTTCGTCATAATTTTTGTATTTATACTCTTCGCCAAGTTCTCTGCTCTTGTCAGTTGGCACACAGTCAACAGAAAACTTTAGGTTGGTAAACAGCCTTTGAGAGAGGGTAAAGGTGTGCTCGTGTGAAAACTGTGTATCCTTTACCGCCACCGTATCCAGAGCAAACTGCTGTATCTTACCTCCATCTACTTTGTAACTAATATTACCATTTACCAAACGGTTTTTGTGTGGATGTGGAGGGCAATAGTCTTGCCTCCTCAATGTAAATCTCTTGCTGTTATCTCCCATAAAGTATCCACACAACATAATGGAAGATCCACCATTTTGAACAAACTGATTTTTTACAATCCTTCGTTCAAAACAGCCTAGCATCGTTCTTTCTTGCCCATCAAGGATGAATTTGCACATAAATTCCATTCTTTCTATCTTTTTGCCATTAAAATTCATCACTCGCCAGTTAGAAAGAGGAATTTTTACCGCTTTTTCAAATGCATTTTTGAATTTGTCGGAATACAAAAACAATTCTGCGTCTTCGTGAGCAGTGCAACAATGGTCCTCTCTAAATTTCTTCCCATTAGGGACTCCTATATCGTTTGGGTCCTTTACACCATACTTCCTGCGCATATCCTCCCTTGCAATCTGCCACAATTTACCGTTTGGTCCACAATTACTTGCCATCCACCTAGCACGCAAGGACTCCCTTATGCTCTTGAGGTCCATTTTGCTATCACTTCTAAAATCCATAAATACGTTGCCTGTAAAAGGCACTTTGTTCCACCTAACGATTTCTCTGTATTCTTGTTCAAAATCTTCTTCCAACTCTTTCCAGCCAGACACATTCAACTCTCTGAAAACCCATGCCGGAATATCTTTTGTGCTATTTTGCAGAGAACCGCCTCGTACCGATCTTACCTTACGATGTTTGCTTCGGGAGGCTTTGCCTGAATTCTCCAGATAACTTTCCCCAAAATCTCTAAACCTCAAACTCCTATCTTGACGATTGTTTTTGCGATTTTTTGCCATAATCCCTCCAAGAGTCTTTATGCACAGCAACTACTTTTCTTATGCTTAAATAATATCAAATAGTTGTGCATAAGTCAATATGCTATTCGACAATTTTTTTGCCAAATAACTGGATATTTTGCACAAAAATTATCCATTCAACATATATAACGGATATGAAAAACAAACTAAAAACAAAATACAACCTGCCAGTTGCAATCTGCCTAGTGGTAGGGATAATAATAGGTAGTGGGGCGTTTTTTAAGGCGATAGATGTCCTAAACTACACCTCCGGAAACCTTGCACAAGGGATAATTGCTTGGCTTGCCAGCGGTTTTGTTATGTTAAGTTGTGCCTTTATGCTGGGAAAATTAGCCAGCAAATATCAAAGATGTGGAGGAATTGTAGATTATGCCGAGGCAATGTGTGGGCAAGACTATGCCTATTATGTTGGTTGGTTTATGGCTACAATCTATTGTCCTACTATGGTATCCTTCCTTGCCTATGCCAGTGCAAAATTTATATGCATATTATTAGGTTTTTCATCTAATGGTGGCGCTTGCCTTGTAATAGCTGGCACATTGGTTGTGTTATCCTTTGCTCTAAATGCCCTTGCACCAAAATTGTCTGGCAAATTTCAAATTTCTACTACCATAATAAAACTTATTCCCCTTATTCTTATGGCAGTGGTGGGAATAATTTTTGGACTATGCAACGGTATCACAGTGCAAAATATCTCTCAAACGGTAAGTTCTGTGGCTGGTGGGGGGTTGTTCAAAGCGATTGTTGCAACCTCTTTTGCCTACGAAGGTTGGATTGTCGCAACCAGTATCAATGCCGAACTCAAAAATTCCAAACGTAACTTGCCATTGGCTCTTTTTTGGGGGAGCCTTGCCACAATGGTTATATACATATTATATTTCTTAGGACTTTA
>SAMEA3663025__coassemble_780_pt1 | contig 17931 bp, 5 predicted proteins | sample SAMEA3663025__metabat2_low_PE_001 | metagenome-assembled genome bin SAMEA3663025 (sample SAMEA3663025) | pig gut metagenome | biome: pig gut; feature: pig-associated habitat; material: faeces | place: France | collected 2012
GTGATATTGTAAGGGACACCATTTTGCCCTGGTATTATACTAACACCTGACCTATTTGGATTTTGGGTAAAAGCCTGTGGGTTGAGGGGTTCGACATTGTTGGTAACATATTGTGTTTGAAGATTTTGTCCTTGATAATATTGCTGATTCTGGTCATATTGATTGGCATAATTTTGATACTGCACATTGCCTTGCTCATCAACATATTGTCCACCATCATTATAGTTGTAGTTGTTTTGCTGATTTTGGACATCGCCTTGATATCCCTCTTGCGTTTGCTGATTTTCACCATTCCCCGACATAAATTCTTGGTAATCTACTTCTTCCTGATACTTTCTTTTTGCCTTAAAGAAACTAACCTCTGGTATAAGATAAAGCAAGAATGCAATAAAAGCAAGAACACCACTAAGTATTGTAGTAAACTTTGGAACAAAAGTAATATATGAGTTGACTGCCTCAAAATATACAATAAGGGCTTGGTCATAAAAACTGCTTGCAAATACATACAGTAGATATACAAACACTATTATCTTTAGGATAAGCATAAATCTACAAGTTTTGGAACATCTGGCATACTTTTCGTCTGGTTTGTGAGCAATAGTAATCTCCTTAATCCCCCAAAATAGACCAAAAAGAGAAGATGCCCCCACAAAAATTGCTAATGCTTGTTGCACTATTTCGTAATCTATGCCAAAAGAACCGTTAAAGATAAGAGTTAGTGGCATAATAAATATGGCAATGAAAACTCTGTGAATAAGTTCTATGGTTGGATTTTCTGTAAGTTTTTGCAAAAATTCAATGGAGAAAACACCACCTAAATGCAAAACTGCGCACAAAAGAATTAACATCGAAAAGAGCAATGTGAAAATTCCAGATATCCTTGCACCGCCTTTTTTCATCTTTCCTCCCTCAAAGTTTGCGTTGTAGAGTGAATAAAAACAAATTATATTTGTTTCACTGTCAATTTTGACCACAAACTTATATTTATATACTTATTATATTTATGTTGTAAAATAATGTCAAACAACTATTGCAACTTTTGGTTAAAATTTAGCCAAAAACTTTGTATATATCCTAATAACAAAAAAATTGTTGACTTAATCAGCAATTTGTTTTATACTAGCATAGATCAATATAGAAAATGTGTAGGAGGCCAACATGAACAAAGATATTCAACCAAATTACCATGAAGTAGAAGTTATTTGCGCTTGTGGAGAAAAATTTAAGACCAGATCTACAAAACCTGGCGACACTATCAAAGTGGATATTTGTAGCAAATGTCACCCTTTCTTCACTGGAAAACAAAAAATTGTTGATGCCAGCGGAAAGGTAGAAAAATTTCAGAAAAAACATGGCTTGTAATTCAAGCCATTTTTTATTTCATTTTTAACAACCTTTCTGCCATTTGTTCTATATCTCCTGCCCCCAAAAATAGTATTATACTATTGGATATTTGCATAGATTTTATGTGTTTAAGAAATTGATTGAAGTTGAACACCCCTTGCACAGCAAACTTTGGATGAAGATTTTCTATTTTGCTTTTTAGGCATTGGGCACTGCCTAAATAATCGTATTTTTCTCTTGCGGGATATGTCTGCAACAGAATTAGAGTGTCCAATCCATCAAAACATTTGGTAAAACTATCAATAAGACATTTGGTTCGAGAATAAGTATGTGGCTGAAAAACACATACTATTTTTTTGCCAAATACCTCCTTACAAGTGTTTATGGAGCAAGAGATTTCTGTGGGATGATGGGCATAATCCTGCACCACAATATTACTTGCAAAAAAGCCCAGTTCTTCAAATCTTCTATGCACAGACTCATAAGTCCTAATTGCAAGTTGAATAATATTGATATCAATCCCAAAATACCTTGCAACTGCTATTGCCAAAAGAGCATTTTGAATATTGTATTTGCCATAAACATTGAGTTTGAGGTTGCAAATATAATCTTTCTTACAATAGAAGTCAAAGGAATATTTTCCGTCATCACACAAAGTTATATTTTGGGCATTAAGTCCTGTTTTTGCACCAACAAAATGCACTTTTCTTCCCCTAGGTGTAATGTTTTTTTTGCAACTAAAAGAGGCAAAACTCTCTTTTTTGGTCGCATTTACAAAATTATTGAATGACTTGTTTTCTCTTTCAAGCGAGCCAAAATAATCCACATGTTCAAACTCTATGTTTGTAATTACCGAAACAGTAGGTTTTAGTTGAAGAAAACTATCTCTAAATTCACAGGCTTCTGTTATGAAATATTCATTAGAACCAATATGCAAATTTCCCCCTATTTGCGATTGATACCCTCCTATATGAACTGTTGGATTAAGGCCTGCCACCATAAAAATATGTGCAATCATACTTGTAGTGGTTGTTTTGCCATGCGTTCCTGCCACAGCGATTACATTTTTGTATCCCTCACAAATTTTGCCCAAAAACTCCGACCTTTCCATAATTGGTATGTTTTGGGTGTAGGCTTCTACCAACTCGGGATTATCCTGACTAATTGCCCCAGAAAAAACAACTAAGTTGCAACCGATTATATTCCTACCCTTGTGCTTAGAATAAACCTTTATACCCTTCTTTTTTAAGCCCAAGATAATCTCCGAGTGGCTGTTGTCGCTACCACAAACATTGACTCCTTTGCTTTTGCAAAAAACTGCAAGAGCGCTCATACTAACCCCGCCTATCCCAACAAAAAAAATATTGTTATATTTTTCAAATATTTGAACCATAATATTAAATATGAAAAAGTATGTTAATTTGTTTGCTTTTTTTGTAAGTTTAATATAAACTTAAGTTAGCCAGTGAAAAATCACGGCAATAAAAAAGGAAGGTATGGGACTTTGAAGATTTCAGACATAAGAATTAGAATTATCAAAAAAGACGACACAAAACTTAAAGCAGTTGCTAGCATGACAATTGACGATTGTTTTGTTGTCCATGACATCAAGATTATCGAAAGCAACGAAGGCAATGGCGAATACTTTATCGCAATGCCAAGCAGAAAGACTCTTGATGGCGGTCATAAGGACATTGTTCATCCATTGGACACAGAAACAAGAGAACACATCAAATCTCTTATTCTTGCAGAATTTGATAAAGCAATCAAAGCAGAATAATAGTTTGGCTTAGTTTTGGACGAAAATATATACACTTTCGCTAAAATTTTATCTTGTAAAATAAAAATCCACGATATACTCGTGGATTTTTTTATTATGTTAAATTCAACGGTCTTACACTCATTGCTAAAACATATAATAAATTCTTTTTATAATTTTCAATAGAAGATTATTAATCATTATTTGATTTTAATGTTGGATATTGGCCTGCGTTAAGGTTCCAAATGTCATGGACATTGCCTGTGCAACCAATATTTTTGGTAAATTCGGAGAAGTCTCCACCCTCACCTGTAATTTGCTCTTTGGTGAGCTTTGTTCCGATGTTTGAAGTTGTAACTGCGCCCGATTGAATATAGATATTACCGGTGTATTTGCCTCCAACATACTTCCCTTGTAGGTCTGCTGTGGTGGAGAAGGAAACTCCATTGCCTCCAAATTCTACCACTGCATAGTTGCCAATGATTTCTGCATTGTTGGAGATAAGCACTGCATAACCAGCACTTGCTGATACTTCCATACCAACAACTGACGAAATATCGCTATAACTACCAGTTGTTGTGCAAGCCTTTACCGTGCAAAGAACAAAACTATCCTTTACAAAACCATCTGCAATGCCAGCACTAAACCCGCCTGCATGGAAGCCGTTTATTTCCAATCCACCATAAACCTTAGTTATATCGCCTGCAGAGAGTTTGGAAAGTTTGCCATAAGACAATCCTGCAAATCCACCTGCAAAGAAGCCAGAAACTTTGGTTATTGTAGTGGAGCAGTTTTGAATGGAATATGCTGATGTTGTTCTGTCATCATAACCAACCAAACCTCCAGCCATACTCCCTGTGGCTATTATGGAAACATTCTTGTTGTTGTATGCAGACTTGCCATTGGTTGAAAAATCTAGATCTATACTTCCACCTGTTACTTCGGAGTTTGCTATTGTTCCGTTGGTGCTGTTGCCACTTATGATAGCGCTGTTTTTGCCGACCAAACCGCCAGCCATAACATAATATTTTCCTGTAGTTTTGATAACTGGAAGCAAAACTTGTGCATTGTTTATAGCCCCATTATTTGCCCCAGAAACACCACCAAGAGAAAGGTAATTGCCTGAAGTTGTTGGCAACTCAATATTAAGTTGTTGAACTTGAACATTTGCTATGTTGCCATTGTTTGTTCCACTTATACCTCCAACAAAAATATTTGTCTTGAACAAAGTATTTTTGTTAGATTCGTTGATTGCCTTTTTGAATTCTACATTGCTTGCGTTGCAATATTCAACTGTGCCAAAGTTATTGCCAACTATACCACCTGCGTAAGTTGCATTTAATTTGATTGAACTTACATTGTTGCTTCTGATACCCTTGGTGATAATGGCATTGTTGTAGCCAACTATACCACCTGCATACAAGAAGTAGCAATTGGAGAAATCTGCATTGGCAACATCAATATGTTGGATACCATAATTTTCGCTAGAAAGTGCTTTGCCTGTCACAGAGCCTAGCACTTGCAACAACTGTCTTAACGGTGGTATTTTGCCAACCATTGCTATAATCTACACCTTCCCAGTTGCCAACAGGAATATAACCTTCAGAAAGATTGACTGAGAGGTCTTGTATTGCCACGCTTGAAATCATAGCACCTTCGTCAACACCACATATAACACCAACATATTGTGCTGGGTTGCCTGTAATGCTAACCTTGTCAAATGTCAATGTGCTGACTATTGCATTTTTGCCAAGATTTGCCACCAGCCCCACACTCTTGGTTGCTGAGGTATCTGTGTTGGTTATAACAAGATTTTTGATTATGCAACCAGTGGATGATGCGATTGTTTTGTCAAATCCTGCTGGGATTGGGTGAGAGGCATCTCCCCAAGTCCAACCGATAACCTCTGGATCCATATCAATATAATAATTGCCTGTATCTGCGTCAAATTCACCTTGAATATCAAGCCCAGTAACAGTTGTATATTTGCCGTTGCCTGCAAGGGCATCATACAGTTCTTGTGCTGTTTTTACTGTACTGTCTGTAACAATTTCTGGATTGTCTAGATAAGAAGATCCAACTGATGAAAAAATATTTAGCACTGGATAAATATATGATCCAGAATACTCCCAAACGGAATAGAAGTTCCAACATCTTGTATCTTCTGCAGATGTAACATATGTTACAAAATTATCTTGAGAAGAGAATTGCTCGTTGGTAAGATATTTGTTTACAGTAGAATTAAGTGTTTCTCCTGTTAAAACTGCATTGGAAATATTTTCGTTTCCTCCAAAGTAGTTACCAAGCGCTGATTTTTGAAGTTTTGTGGTATTTGTTTCGTTGTTGGTTGCTATAACACCTGCAATAGTTGCTGTGTTGGTATTGTCTTCGTCCAAACCACCAAAGAATGCATAACAGTCATAAAGTTTGTTGTTTGTGCTATAAGTGCCAACGATTCCACCAAATTGATTGGAATAATTTTTTAGAACTTTATCTTGTGTTGTCCTAAAATAACTTTCAGAAAGTTGACTTTCTTCCATCTTTCCGACTATCCCACCTAGGTTGGCAGAAGACTCTTGGTTGGTTTGTGGAAGGGTTATTGCACCTTCAAAACCACATCTGTCAATAATAGGGGAAATTGGATCTGTGGCTGTGGAGTCAACATACATATTACCCACAACACCACCAAGATATTGCACTTTGTTTGCTACTTCAATAGAGCCAAATGTAAGGCAAGTGCGCACAGTCCCTTGGTTAATCCCTGCCACAGCACCTACAGAAATTGCTTCACTTACATTGATATTGAAGTTGGAAAGTATAAGGTTTTTGACAGTTGCATTGTAAGCAATTTTGTCAAAAAATCCAACAAACTTGTTTTCATAATTTTCTGCTTTTAAGGTGCTATCTGTGATATTCACATTGGAGATTGTGTAGAAGTTGCCGTCAAATGTTCCGCTAAAATTTTGGATAGGAGACCAGTTACCTTCTTCCACCACTTCTAGAGAGATGTTATCTCCTAGTCTGTAATTTTTGTCAGAAGTATATTTGTTACCTTCTATTGAGGTGTCTCCAATTTTCCTTAGTTGTGCTTCGGTAGTGATAACATATGGATACTCTGCCGAGCCATCGCAAACAAGCACATCAATAACCAAGGTTGAATAGCGTTTGTTGCTAGTTGTAACAATTATCTGACCTTGGCCTCCCTTTTTGGCTTCAAAATTGTTGCCCTCTGACCTAAAACTCAAAACATCTTCGTTTTGACTTGAAAAAGACAATGTTGTATCTTTCCCTTTGTGTTTGATCTCTATCAAACTGTTGGTTGTAATAAAATCTCCCTCTTCCACAACGATATACGAACTGCGAACATATATAACTTCGTTGTCAGCAGAGAAATAGTAAATTGTAAGTCCAAAACTTACAACAGCTATTGCAACCACAATAAACCACAAAAATTTTTTCATAATATCCCTCCATTTATTGAGTGTATTATATATCCTCGATAGCGATTTGTCAATAGTCGGCCAAACTTTTGGCATTTTGACCAAAAAATGGGAGAAAGTTAATTCTCCCATCTTTTGTTATTGCTTATTCCTTATGTCGTCTGCCTTTTTTTCTAACAAAGATTTAAGTTCTTTCTTAATTCTTTTCATTTGTTGCTTTTGGATAGTTTTTCTCATATTGCGTCTGCTAATACGCACACTTATCAAAACTCCCGTTCCAACCAAGGCGACAACGCCCATAACGATAGCAACTATAACAAGAGTTTGCACTCCATCTGGTGGCAAAACTGTAAATCTTAATACTTCGGTTGCAAAATAATTGTCACCATTAAATACAATCTCCACCTCATAATCGCCTTGCTCTATCACACTGCTGACAATACTTCCGTTTTTGCGGAATATCAGTGTATAATCTGGCAAAGTTCCACCAACAAATTGGCTCATATCAAACAGCACAGAAATCTTATCATTAAGTCTTGCCCCTGTTTGCCTTAGCACTCCTTCCACTGCCAAAGTATAACCACTAATTTCCTTCTGCAACACAGTAAACTTCTTGGTCAAAGTGTAGTCATTTTGTTCAAACTCACCGTCAAAGATATAGTTGCCCATTAGTTTGTCTAGTTTTGACTGATTGAGGAAGAATTTTATAGTGTATTCTCCAGCATTGGTTGTTGTGCCTAGCGAAACTCTGTTGTTATTCTTGTCAAATACACCCAAAGTATAATCGCCTTTATTCAGATTTTCTATACCCAACACCACTATACCAGTGTTCATTGGGTCAATGTTGCCATATACTACCTCGACATCATTTTCTATCTCCAACGAAATGTTAGAACGATATATCTTTAGCCAAGTAGTAGGTTGATAATCGCCAAAATTGAAGTTGTTGCAAGAGCCACGTGTGAACACTGCATATACCTTATAGTAATATGTGTAGTCTTCAAAATCACCATGAGCATCAAGCACATCTGTAGGAAGCAATTCTTTTCTAGATCCAGACATCATATATGGATTGCCTTGTGCATCTAACTGCCACAATTCGTATTCATAGAATACATCATTTATATCAAAGCTTTGTCCATACTGTGCCAGGAATTCCTCTGAGAATTGAACTCCATCAAGTCTTGATAATGTTGGAATATTTTGATAATTCAACACTTGTTCTGCTTCGTCGCTTTCTTCTCCTGTTGGGAAGGTTACCACAGAACTTGGATTGTCTATGTTTATTTGCTCCAACTTAACAAAAACAGACAATTCTATACTATTTTGTTGAGCAATAATACCTCTCCATTCACTATCAAATGTAAAGACGATTTGTTTGGTGTATAGTGAGCCGTTTTCTAGAAGAAGAATTTGATTGTTTGGATGTTCTGCACTGTTTAGCCACTCTGCATTGCCAATCACTTGTATTAGTTCCGAACGATAAACATCCCAATACTCCATACGAACAGCCACATCATTTCCATTGACATTAAGTGCATCACCATTTTGCCTTAACACTGCTTTATCTCCGTTTGGAAGGGTTATCAACGAGTCTTGTGAATCCTCCTCTGTGAGATAATAAGTATAACTTGGTGCAACTAAGTTGATAGAGATTGTCATTCTTTCTGCCAAACCTTCGCCATATGTTTGATAGTTAGGGTCATCTACCAGTTGACCATTTTCGTCAAGGACTTTGCCATGATATATCAACTCTACTGTATTTGCTCCAATATACAATTTCTGCTCTGGTGTTTTGAAACTAAATCCTTGTGGCAAAGAAATGTTAAGAGCCTGAATATCAAGATCCTTGCCTGCTTTGTATAATGTGTCTTGAATTATTTCCAATTCCGTCACTACCTCTGGGGTTAATACTTCATCTCTGCTGTATTTCCCTTGCACCACATAGATTGTCGCTGTGGTTGTAACCGAGTTATAGTTTTGTTTGTTTCCATACACTGCAGTCAAGAAACCACCATCTTTGAGTGCTTTGTTGTCAAGGGCTTGTTGTGGGTTGTAAATCATTTCAAGCACAATGCCCTCGCTAGAAGCAACTATCTTTTCATTCCATCCGTCCAAATATACTCCATTTTGCTTTATACTCCAAGGCCAAGTAGTTTGATTTAAGAATGTCAAATCCTTGTAGTATGAATCTGGATAGTAATTAAGATAGAATATTTTAGCAAAATTTTCTGGATTTAGTGAACCTCGGACAACACAGACTTTGACAGAGAAGTCATATGTGCCAAACAAACTTTCTTCTCCTATATATGACACTTGAAGAATGTAAGTTTTGCAAGGTTCACTCAACTCTGATTCTGTCGCATTGGTAATTTTGTCTGATGTTTTGAAGAATTTGTCCGATTCTCCCTCCTTCCAAACATAACCAATAGGAAGGGTTACATTTTCTAAGACAAGGCCAAAGAAGTAAGGGACACGATATAGTGTAGAAAAATCACCATAAAGTTCTGAGTTTTTGTCGGAATAAACCTTTTGTATTATGCTTTGCTTATCTTGTTCGGTAAATGTTCCTTTTTCTACCACAAATTCTACTTGTATGATTACATCAGAATATTCTTCTGGATTTTCATTGTAGTATGCAGAATACGATTGCAAACCAACTGAGGTAATGCTTTCGCTACCATTTACCCATTGTAATTTTGCACCAGTAGCAAGCGTTGTTGCATACAACGTTAGGTCGTCTAGCACAAGGCCCCTTGTATAAACAATATTAGTGCTTCCACCTTTTGAAACAATAACATTTACTTCTGTAGGAGAATATGCCTTGATAATTACAAATTGTGTATATGCCAAGCCAGCGAAATCTCCATCAAATCTTATTGTTACTGTCGCTATGCCGTAATCTGCATTGTTGATATAAGACAATGTGTAGTTGGCAACACCCAAATCAGAATATTCTGGAAGTTCCAACCATTCCTCATTGCCCATCTTGTCAACATAGCGGAATTTTAGCAAGCCATCACAATAATCTGTGGTGAATACTGGTGTTGATGGTGTTGATGATTTTACTTGGTCACGAATGTTTGGGATGATAAATTCACTCTCTACATATTTCTTTGGAGTAATTTGGAAAGTAGCCGACTGCATACTATCATAAAAGTTTTGGGACAACTTGAAGTTGACCGTTGCTGTGCCTACATGGATATTGTCTTGATATTGACTTACATATCCATACAAAGAGGAATTAAGTGAATTATATATTCTCAAAAGTTCTTTGTTGTTAACTATTACTTCAAAGTAAGAATCTGTGATAGAAATTTCATCAGATGTTCTGTCATCTAGTTCTATCTGCTTGCCTGTAAATGTTTCGTTTCTGACACCTGCAACTGTATTATTTTTGATAATAACACTGCTTATAGCCCTTGGCAAAATAACAAAGTTACCTGCTTTCTCTCCGGTAAAGTTGCCTATACCTCTTATCCATATAGTAGCATTGCCTGCATTTATGTTGTTTTCGTAGCGAGCAATCTCAAAGTCCCCTGAGGTTGATGAAACATATTTTAGGTTATACAAACTGCCACCTACCATCATAGTAACAGAAAGTTTGCTTGAAGAAAGTTCTATTGCAGTGCCATAGTTGTATGTTGGAGAATCAATAATTTCAAAAGTAATATCCTCACTTGAAATATCCTTTGGCAAAATGCTAAATGTTATCTCTGTAGAGCCAGTAAAGTTGTGAGCTCCACTACCAGATACTGCCCCTACTTTAACCGTTGCTGTGCCAACATTTTTGTTGTCCATGTATGACAGAGTATAATCACTATCTAGCACCAATGTTTGTTGTGCAAATGTTACTGGATAATCTTTGCCAATGTAAGTCCCTGTGTATGTTTCGGAAGTAAAGAAGTTGTGGTCAAAGGTCGCCTCGGAAATATTCCTTCTGGCAATATTAAACGCCAACTCGAACTCTCCTGCAAACACATCGCTTGCACTTCCTGTAAATCTTACCTTTATCTTGCCTTTGTTTTCACTAGTATAATTGCCCAATCCGTCAAGACTTGTAGCATTGATGTTCTCGCTAGTCGCTTCAAAATATCCCCCTGTAGCAAGTGCAAAATCGTTGATTGTAAATGTATATTCCTTGCTATAAGATGTTTCTTTTAGTTTCATCTTAATCATCAGTGGAGAAATCTTAATTTCGCTACCAGTATAGATAAGGTCTGGGAATTGATAACTTACATCTTCCGCTGTTAAGGCTATTTTTGCTATTCCATAAGTTTTGGAAAGGTTGCCTACATAATTTCCTTTGAATATCACTGTTGCTGTTGGCATACTGCTAGATATCATATTGCCATAAATATCGTGAGAAATCTTTTGACAATTTGAATATATCACTTGATAATCTTCTCCAGCAGTCAACATTTCTCCATTATCTGAAATGCTAAGTTGAGGTCTTGTATCACCCATATTGTATCTATACAAATACAATGTGCTAACCGCTACTGTTGGAGCTGGCAATTCTATCAAAATGTCATCACTTGACGAAACATCTTTTGGGCTGATTTCAAATTGTTTGGATACACTTCCCTTAAAGTTTGATGTCCCAATAGCTTCAAACACCACAGTTGCAATACCTGCGTTGGTGTTATCTGCATAACTCTTTATCGTAAAGTTGCCTTGTCCTGTCAAATTGTCAAATAGCATTAGTGTTTCTTGATGGGTGCCACAAACAAACTTCAATTCAAAATCGCTGGCAAGAAGAGTTGTTGATTCGTTTTTGCCTTGATATTGCTTTTCTGAAATCAAGTTGAACACAAATTCTTCTGGATAAAGGGACATATCTCTTTGAACTATGTTAAATGTTAGTCTAACTTCACCACTAGATGAATAGTTGTTTCCACCGGCAATTACTATGGTCTTTGTTCCAACATTTATTTTGTCTGATGTGTCAAAATATTGCAAGTTGTAGTCTATCCCATAAGACAACTTGTTATTGTTGTTTTTCAAGCCAACACTGCCATCTGCATTCATAAATATCAGATTTTCCAGCCTTACCTCAGAGCCAGTATATTCCACATCAGCAATGGTTACTCCTTGAAGAACATTTGAAATGTCCATAGGAGAAATATCAAATGAAAGATATGCTGTGCCAGTAAAGTTTCCATACCCCGTAACGTATAATACGTTAACAGAGTTTACATCTACGCAACCCTTCAAAACCCCTACATAATAATCCCCATTTGAGTTGATTGTTGCGCGTTTTTGCAATGCTACGCTACTATCTCCTACAAGAAGGCTTAGGGTGAGGGTTGGGATAATTACATCACCAGAATATGTTGCTTCTGCATTAAACTTGTATGCTGTAATATCGTCATCAATAGTTACCTTTTGGATATAATTATCCAACTTAATTCTGCCACTAGATGATGCTTCTGCCCCTTCGGCAATCCACTTGTCCAAAGCCACTTGAATATCCAGAGGGTCAATGCTGAAGAATGAGTAGATTGAACCAGTGTAGTTGTTCTGCCCTGTAACTTTTACAAATGCAGAACCCACATTGACTGCATAATCGCTTTCTGTTGGATTGTCAATAATTCTTGACAAGTAATTCAACTTGAAGTTAGGTAGGTCGTTGTTGCCTGTATTTATTTGCGTTATCCTTCTATATTCCACCGAACCGTCTTCTAGCACAAATTTTTGATAAACAGCCACTGCCTTATTCTGCACTGCACCTGTGTATGTGGCGTTGGAAAGGTTTGGAGAAATAGAAGTCATAGTATCTTGCAAATCTTCCGTTTGATCCACCACAAAGAAAAGTCCTTCTTTTATTTCTTTTGGCAAAATTTCAAAAGTCTTTTCCAAAGTTCCTGTGAAGTTTCCGCTGAGGGTTATACTAATAGTTGGCTTAGCAGATTCATTGGTTGGAACATTTATATTGTTTGAATACCCAAACTCTCTACTTGTCCAATCTGCCATTACTAGAGGATAGGAATTTTGTCCAACTACAAAGGATATTCCCTCTACATTTGGTCTAATCTCCTCCCCAGAATATTCAAAGGACGAACTGTCAAATGTTACAACAAATTTGTTGTTATTTTCTTGTGTTACCTCCAGTGGGATAATTACAAATTGCACCACCTTCGAACCACTAAAGTTGCCTTTGCCAGTTGCAGTTATGCTACCACTAAACACTGGGATCCCATGTTCGTTGTAAACAACATTGACATTTTCGCCCAAAGAAGCATAGTCATAGTCATCAGCAGTAAGAATATAAGGGTTTAGAGTCGCTGTTATATCATCTCTTATTGGAGTTATCTTTGTGCCTGTGAAAGTTTGAGACTCTATTTCAAACGATACATCTGCCAAACTTCTTTGCTTAATTGTAAATGTTTTTGTAACACTGCCAGAGAAGTTTGTTCCATCCTTTGCTGATATAACAACTTCATGAGAACCTGCATTTGCATGAGTTGCATTATAAGTGAAGTTAAAGTCACTGGAAATATCAATATTGTTTTGCCATACAAAACTTCCATCGACATAAGTTTTGCCATTTCTCTTTATAGCAATCGATGGCGACAAGTTGTATCCTGTATAGACAAGACTGCTGTCGTTGACGTCGATTGTTACAAGATTATTGTTTTCGATACTCATTTTGACAATATTGTAGGCTAGATAAACTGTGCCAGTGTAGTTTTGATTTGGATAGTCGCCAGTTATATTAACTCTGATGCAATAACTACCTACATTAACAGGGTTGCCACCATAATCGGAAATTGCAGTTTGATCACCTTTAAGATAAGTATAATTGGCATCAAATGTAAGAGTTTTGGAAGGGTTATTAAGTTTGATAAAGCTAATAACAGGTTTAATTGCCCCACCATTATAAACAAATTGGTTGCCTGTAGATGTTTCACCACTCAAAGTTAATTCATACTCTCCAATATAACTTGTGTCAATTGTTTTTGGTTTAATCTTAAATGTCAAAACAATCCTACCAGTTAAATTGTTTTTGCCTGTGATAGTAAGAGTTGCAGTTCCTGCATTGGTATTTGAATTATGAGAGGCCGTAAGATTGCCTAAATCAATATAGTTGGTATTTGTGCTGTTTTGAATATAAATTCGACTTGAAAGATTTTTTTCAATAGCACTTCCATTGTAAGTTTCTTCGCTAGTTAGGTATTCATCAAACACCAAAGATTTGTTCATAGCTCCATAATACAATCCCGTTGTGCCTAGTTGCTTGTATGTTATTTGGTCAAGGTTAAGTGCTTCAATTGTAAATGTCTTTTCAAATGAAATTGGATTTGATCCATTAACACCAGAAGTGTATGCGCTATCTTTTGGAATTCCATTTGTATCTACCCCGATTGCAACATAAATCTTTCCGGTGCCGGCATTGGTAGTGTCTTCCATTCTCATAATGTGGTAATCAGTAAACAACTTCCCTTTTACATACACTATAATATCACTATCCGCAATGACTTTTTCTGTGGTGTCATAAACATACTTGTATTTGAATTGAACCTTTACATCTTCAGTCCCAACCATTTGACTCAATACCCACACTGCACCCGTATCAGAAGTAATATTGTAATTGTCGTGAACAAATGAAATAGTTACAACGCCTGCATTTTTGCCTGGATTTAGGCTGGAAATATTATTCACCACAGGGGTAATAAAGCCTTCTAACTCTGATTTATCTCCTTCCAACACACCAGAGCCATCAAAAATATCTACCCCAGTCCAATCCCCTTCTGTCCCCAATGCAGAACTTGGATAAGATGTTTTACCACTATTAACACTATAATAGTTGTATGGAATAGCACTACCTTCTTTGATAAATTGAATATTGTTATCCCCATAGTTTATCTTAGCATCTGGAGTGTGTAGAAGAACAGTTTTCTTTTCTACCACAATTTTTGCTTTTGGTGAAGTTGCCTCGTTATAACTGGTTGTTCCTTTATCATCTGTCTGATTTCCACCTTGTTTGTAGCCCGTTATATAAGTTGTTCCAGTGCTGAGCAGAGTAACTTCTACCTTAACATAGCCACCATTCCCTATATTTGCAACTTTTGCTTTTTCACTTTCAGCAAGACTATTATAATAATTAACATAATATGTGTAGAAAGCATCGTTGGTTTCCATTTTTACAACAGAAATTGAACAAACAATTCCATTGGCTTCTTTAGTTGTTTCACCTGATGTCAAACTGGTTGTTATTGCACTATCTCTACCATGAAGTTTTACACCAAAAGTATTTTCATCCAACAATACTCCACCCAAAACATAAAGAGTGATTTTATCTCCATACACCAAAGCTCCACCACTTTCATTTTTCAAAGGTAGATTGTCACTTACTTTATGATAACTAATAGTATCTCCCGAACCTACCGCATAATACATTGCCAATGGATCGGTTTGTGCTTTGTTTTTTGGGATAAAGTCGTTGGAATCAACTGTCATATTAGTAACCGATGCATAGTCATAATAATTTGTTGTGCTGAATATATCTGGATTGTATGTTATGGTTGGATGATATTGTGCATCTGCCTCTTCTGTGTAGGAAAAGACTGCAAACATCAAATTTTTGTCATCGGTGTCATTTACTACCAGCAGATTGAATAAATCATATACCTTATACCCATCAAAAGATCCGTCAGATAGTGCTGATTTTGTGCTAAGTGTTTGATTATTTAATACTTTATCCCCATTCTTCAATGTAACTATGCCACTTGGGTAAACAAAAGTATTGTCTTGACCTACGTCAAGTGTTTTATTGGCAGAGTTCACAACTACTAGCACTTTTGTTGTTTTATCTTCTGCGGTTGCTCCAACTTTTAGGTCGCCCATTTTGAGAGGAACAACTGTAATAGTTGGGGTGTATTTTGATGTTTCATATCTAAAGGTATTAATAGATGAAGTGTCCAAAGAATAATTATTTTCTGCCAATTTACCATTCAGTTTGGCTGTTATCATAAACTTGCCTGCATGAGTGAGATATTGATTGACATCATCATCTTCTATTATTTGCCAATAAGCAGAATCTACACTCAAGAAAGTCTCTTCCTTGCTGTATTTATAACTATAGGTCAATGGAGAAGATATCTCGCTACTCAATCCCGATACTACTGGAGCTGGGTTCTTTAATGTGCCATCAAAAGTGTAGGCATTGGCGATTGGTTCACCATCTGTATATATATTTTCTCCTATTTTCCAACCAGTTATACTAATCGTCTTTTTCATCACAACAAATTTGCATGAACCTTCACCTTCTCTAAGAGTATAGTTTCCTGCAATTACTGGGTTATCAGGAGAAACCAATGTAATAACTACACTTTGCCAAACTTCATTGTTCTCATTAACATTTTTAAGTAACACATAAGAATTTGATTCTCTTGACTCTACAATAATTTGAGAGGTAGCGTCTAGGTTGTCCGTAACATAAGAATAGTTGTAATGTGGGAGCAGGTAGTTTTTATCTTTTTCCACAACATCATTAAAACCTACACTAAAGGATATGTCTGTGCCTGTATAAGTTGTTTTAATTGATCTACTACCCTCATCAATAGTGAAACTTCCAAATGGGAATTGGATTGTTATTTCTTTTGGCTTGATTGTCCATGTTCTTGACCTAGTGGCAACAGAATCTAGGGTATAGTTGTTTTTACTTAGGTCCCCCTCCAAGTCAACTATTGTAATTTTATAACTGCCTGCATTTGCTGCTCTATCCACTGTTGCGCCTGAACTTGTCAGAGTAAGAGTAGTTTTGACTGAAACATTATCTCCTTCCATTACATTTAATGAAGGTATGAAGGCTATCTCCTCTCCAGAATAAGTTGCACTGAATCCTCCTGTTGTTTCAATCAATACACCTTTATTCCAAGAGATTTCCACTGTCCTCTTTGCTATAGTCCACAGTTGATATGCTTTGGTTGAATCTATTTGGTAGTTGTTGGCTGAAGTTCCACGAAGAGATGTAACCCTTGCAGTATAGTTGCCTGCATTGGTTGCAGTGCTGTCGGTGTAAGAAGCTATGCTGACATCATCTCCTTCTTTCTTGTTGCTTACTGTTGCACTAAAGGAGTGTTGTTGCTTGTCATATACTACATACCAAACTCCTGCGCTGTCGGTATTCCAGCCTTCCCCATCACCACTCCAATTAAATTCTGCAACCTTGCGTGAAATCGTCCAGTTGTATCTGTCTTGAGGAATAGCCAAAACATAGTTGTTTGAAACTCCCTGCTTGTCATAGAGCCTAAACGACAAGGTGTATATTCCTGCATTTATACATCTGTTGTAAATACCTATTATATTTGCTCTAATTTCACTTTCAGAGGAACCTGCATCTATAGTAAAATCATCGGCGACAATATGCATATTCCCATCGTTATCCACATAGGAAATCACTGGAACTAGGAACAAGTTGCTGTTCATATCGCTAAGAATAGCAGAATATTGTGAATCTGTCATAGACGCAGATTTTGAAATAAGATCTAACCCTGCGTCACCGTCCTTGTTTGCACCAAAGTAATAGTGAGCATTGCCGTCATAAACCATTGAAGCCCCGTTGTTTTTGTAAGATGTAAATGACACGCTTCTCTTGGTTATCTGCCAGGAAACAATGGCATTGTCTTCGTCTAATATTTGATAGTTTGAGTTGATGTTTTCAAAAGCCTCTTTGTTTACCTGAACACCATATACCCCAACATAAATAGGATCTCCTGACAAAGGTCTATTGCTACTATCATAAAATATTAGGCTAACACTGCTTGTATCTATGCTGTTGCCATATACTCCAGTCAAACTTAGGGTTGGTCTTAGCGCTGTTGCGCAATACATAAGCGAAAGATTGGACCAATTGGCTCTGACACTTTTCCTCGAAATTGTCCATTCCAAATACCCAACCCCCAGGGTGTCTTCTAGCAAATAATAGTCGTTGTCCCCTATTGCAACACTACATCTATATGACCCTACATTGATTATATTGCCTGACTGCACTTTTTCATACACACTACCATTCCTAAAGGAATATTCCAATGTGAGTGTTGGACTGTCTATCCCTGCTATCAAATTGCTAAATGTTGGCACAAAATATCTAGGTGTGTTGGCATATTGAACAGACCAAATTTCTTCTGTCTTGTCCACAATAGTGTTGCTGTCGTTTGGTGTCCAATTTACTATCAATTTGCGTTTTACTATTCGCCAATTTGCTATAGAATTGGTTGAGCCTTCGACTGTGTAGTTGCTGTTGTTAAGTTCTTTTACTCTGGCTGTGTAATAGCCTTCGGTTAAAATATCTCTTGCGACGTTGGTTGTGTTTCCATCTTTATAATAACTTGCAACACCAACACTATCCTTAACTCCATCACGAGTTACTATCCCTTGTAT
>SAMEA3663025__coassemble_800_pt1 | contig 17573 bp, 17 predicted proteins | sample SAMEA3663025__metabat2_low_PE_001 | metagenome-assembled genome bin SAMEA3663025 (sample SAMEA3663025) | pig gut metagenome | biome: pig gut; feature: pig-associated habitat; material: faeces | place: France | collected 2012
TTGGCATTGCTGTGGTGGAAGAAATTATTGCAAAGAGGCAAAAATTTGGAGAATACAAAGATTTGTATGACTTTGTGGAGAGAACACAAGGTGGCGGGGCAAACAAAAGGTGTATCGAGAGTATGATCCTCAGTGGCGCTTTTGACTGTTTTGGGGTGGCAAGATCACAGATGATGAGTGTTTATGAACTTGTTATGGAAGTGGTGGCAAAGGACCTAAAAAATCGTGCCACAGGGCAGTTTAGCCTTTTTGACAACCCAGACTTAAATCAAGGGGCAAAGACTTATGTCAAAATGCCAGATATTCCAGAATATGCAAAACAAGCCAAGTTAAAATTTGAAAAACAAGTGCTGGGTATATATCTTTCTGGGCATCCACTAGAAAACTATATGGACGAATTTGAAAGGTTTAACTTCAACTCTTCTATGCTGGGGAGTATGGAAAAAGATGATTCTAGCGAAGAAGATGATGATTTGCTAGAAGAAAGCCAAGGTGAAGTGCTTATAGAAGATGGTATGAGAGTGGTGTGTGGTGGCAGTTTGGAAGGGGTAAAAAAGGTCTTTACCAAAGCGACCAACAAGGAGATGGCAATAGTAACCATAGAAGATGTTTATGGGACGTTTGAGAGTATGATCCCACCTAAGGTATATGATAGATATAGAGAAATGCTGGTGGAAGACAGCCTTATAAAAATTACCGGCAAGGTGTCCATACGAAATGGTGAAGATGTTAGTATTGTTGCAGACAAAATAGAGCCACTGGTGCATGAGAACAATCTTGTAGTGGAGCAACCAACAATGCAAGCTCCAAGGGCAACGCATACATTGTATCTAAAATATGACACCCAAAATTCACTCACACACGAGAATATCTTGGCTGTGCTAAAGAGTTATCCAGGCACAACACCAGTTATTGTGAAGTGCGAAAGTTTGGGAAGGGCTTTTAAGTTGAATTTTATGATAAATCCAAGCGATTATTTGTTAAATGAACTTCATGCCCTAATTGATGATGAAAATATAAAACTTATTTAGGAGGACAATATGGGAGTATCAAAAATAGCAGTTTTGACCAGTGGTGGCGACTGTCAGGCAATGAATGCAACCATAAATATAATAACCAGAGTAGCAACTTTTAGAAAGTTGAAAGTTATGGGAATTCTGCAAGGATACAAGGGATTGTATGAAAATAAATTTGTTCCACTCTCTTTGGCAGATGTAGAAAATATATCTTCTTATGGAGGGACTATCCTCAAAACATCTAGATTTCCACAATTTCAAAACGAAAATGTGCTGGACAAATGCGTCCAAAACTTAAAGGCTAATCATATAGATGTGTTGATAGTAGTTGGTGGAGATGGCAGTTATCATGGGGCTCAACTATTAAGGGACAGGGGAGTTAATATAATTGCAATCCCTGCAACAATAGACAATGACCTAAGATACACAGACAAATGCCTTGGCTTTGACACAGCAGTAAACAATGTGTGCAATTATGTAGAAAACGTAAAACAAACAATGCAAGCGATGGATAGAGGCGTTGTGTTTGAGGTTATGGGGAGATATTGTGGGGATATAGCACTTTACTCTGCCAGTGCAACAGCATGTGATATCGTTGCTGTGCCAGAAAAACCAATGAGTGAGCAAGAACTTTTGGAAAAGGTTAAACATCATATTTCAACCAAAAAAACTCCACCAACTATAGTTGTGGCAGAAAAGTTATTTGACATAGTATCTCTGGCAGATAAGTTGACACAACAAACAGGAGTTCAGTTTAGATACTCCATAGTGGGATATACTCAAAGAGGAGGTTCTCCCTCTGTGGAGGACAAAACACTTGCTATGCAGTTTGGTGTGCGAGCAGTGGAACTAGCAGAAAAAGGTATTTTTAACTGTGCAATAGGAATAAAAGGCAAAGATGTCTTTGAAATTCCATTAGACCAAGCCCTAAGCGCTGATTATAGTTTTAATTACGAATTACTAAGTTTGTTTTATCTTCTCAATTCTGATAAATAATATTAGTAGACAGATTTAATGGTGCTGTAATATTGGTAATTTCAATAATCTATTAAAGCAACATATTATTATAAATATTAAGTCCTTTTGAATTTTACTCCGTTATATCTTCTAGCACAAGGCGGGAGAAGGTAATGTCTTCGGTGAAGTCTTGTGGGAAGAAGGTTGTGTTGTGAAAATTTAGAAAATGAAAGACGTGTTTGGAAAGTATTACAGGGGTGGAGATATCAAGTGCTTGGCAAATTTCTGCTGTGTATGAGAAGAAATTTTCATAATCAAAATCTTCGTCGGATGTAAACACAGTATCACGCAATATCTTATCTTTATTCATAACTTTTGCCCAAATTCTTAGCATACCCTATCTCCTTGTTGTGTTGTAATACTTTTATTATATATTCTTTTGTTTATATTGATAATATTTCAATTTTGTGGATAACCTAACAAAACAAATTCAAATTAGATTATAACAAACCTTTTCAAAAAGGTAAAGCGTTTATATTATGTGCAGTTGTGAGAGCGACCAAAAGTTTATTTTTGGGCATTTGAGCAACAAGCATAATATATGTAGTTTATATTATGTGCAGTTGTGAGAGCGACCAAAAGTTTATTTTTGGGCATTTGAGCAACAAGAATGATAAATAGTTATGCTATGTGTTTTGGGATAATATAGGCTAAGATGTTTTGAATTTGTGTAGAGAATAAATTATTTTTGTGAATTTTTTTTATTTGCTTGACATACAATACTTAAAATACTATACTTTATGGGCAAAGCAAATAAAGGAAATGGGTATTGCCTTTGGCAATGCACATTTTTTTAGAGGAACTTTGTCACAGAGGAGGCAAAAATGGAAGAAGAAGTTTTTTTAACCAAAGAAGGCTATAAACAGTTGCAAGAAAAACTTGATTATCTAAAAACTACAAAAAGAGAAGAAGTTGCAATAAAGATTGGTGTTGCTAGGGACTTTGGTGACTTGAGTGAGAACTCTGAATTTGACGCAGCAGTAGATGAACAGGCCAACCTTGAAGCAGAAATTAGTGAAATTGAAAATACACTTCGCAATGCAAAAATAATCAATAGCAAAAAGATTGACACCAACAAAGTAAGTGTTGGGTGTTCCGTAAAGTTGCTAGACCTAGATTTTGAAGACGAAGTTGTTTATAAAATTGTTGGGGCAACAGAAAGTAACCCAGCGAATGGAGTTATATCCAACGAAAGCCCTGTGGGCAAAGCCTTGATTGGCAAAAAGGTGGGGGAACAAATAAATATTGTCCTTCCTCAAAACAACAATGCTACAATCAGAATGAAGATTTTGGAAATAAAGGCATAAAGCAAATGTTTATAGCATAAGGGTTGCACAAAAATGTGTAACCTTTATTTTTTTGTTGTTAAAATGTTCAAACTGTGTTAAAATTCTGTTGGAAACAACTTTAATGATAGAATTTGGAGAGATAATAGAACAACAACAGCAGTATATTTCACTTTGCAGTGGAGAAACCGATTGCAATTCTTTTTTGTTTGAGTCCAATGATGAGATTTATCTAAACAACTTTATGTTTATGTTTGCTCGTCATCTATTATGCCAGCAAAAAGGGCTATCCTGTGGCAAATGCCTTGCCTGCCAAAAGGTAAACTCATTATCCCACGCAGACCTTAGGATTTATCCCAAAAATTCTAAAAGTATTTTGGTTGATGATATAAAGGATTTGATTGAAAATATCTATCTCTCGCCAGTGGAAAGTGATAAAAAGGTTTTTGTGCTAAAAAATTTTTCTAATGCAACAATTCAGGCTCAAAATAAACTGTTAAAAATTTTGGAAGAACCACCAAAAAATGCTTATATTATATTGGGAGTTAGTAATAGTAGCAAAGTTTTGCCGACTGTTATGTCTAGGTGCAAAAAAATGCATCTTCAACCACTGGATAATAACTTTATCAGGCAAATACTGAATGATATGGACGGTCAAAAGGCGGAAAATATTGTGCATATAGCACAGGGAAATTTGACTAAGGCGCTGGAATACTCCAAAGACCAAAATTTTCAAAACATCTTTGCAACTTGCCTAGACACCCTAAAAAATATGAAAAACAGCACTCAACTTATTTCTTATACTACAAGACTTTCTGCCAACAAAGAGGAATTTGCTATTGTGATTAATATTTTTGAGTCTTTGTTCAGAGATATTATGCTTTTTAGGTTGGGCAGGCAAGACCTTTTGCAAAATAAAAATTTGATTGATGACATAATTGTTCTTGCTCAAGATTTTGATTGCGACTGTGTGGATAAGATTATTAGAAAGTTGAGCGAAACAAAAAAGCAAATGGAGTTTAACTGCAATCAGACGGTGTTGATGGACGAGTTGTTACTATATATATTGGAGGTTAAGTATTATGCAACAAAAGGTTGATGTAAGGTTTAGAATAAACCCAAAAACTTATACATTTTTATCCACAGAAACGCTTAAAGTGGGCGACAAGGTTATAGTGGAAAGCCCTTTGGGGCAGAGTTTTGGCACTGTGGAAAGAGTTGATGTGGACTATGATGTGGACAATAAAGACCTAAAAAGAGTTATAAGGAAAGCGACAGACAAGGATAAAGAAAAGAACGAGGCAAATTGCGAAAAAGAGCATGAGGCAATTTTATTAACCAAAAAATTGGTGGAACAACTTGGCCTTGATATGAATGTCGTCAATGCCGAATATTCTTTTGATACAAGCAAAGTTGTCATAGATTTTATATCCGACAACAGAGTGGATTTTAGAGAATTAGTAAAGCAACTAGCAAGCACACTAAAAACAAGGATAGAACTAAGACAAATAGGCACAAGGGACCAAGCGAGAATGGTTGGTGGGATAGGAATTTGTGGCAGAGTGTGTTGTTGTGCTTCTCATCTTAAAGATTTTGAAAAAGTTTCTATGAAAATGGCAAAAAATCAAGGGCTTGCACTAAATCCAACAAAAATAAGTGGTGCATGTGGGAGGTTGATGTGTTGCCTAGAATATGAGGACCCATACTACAGCGAAACACTATCTGCTATGCCAAAACTAAACAGCGAGGTAAAGACTCCTGACGGGCTAGGTATGGTTGTTTATCAAAATGTATTGAAGCAACAAATTTCTGTAAAACTCCAAACCAAAGATGGTTCTACACAAATAAAAGATTACCCAATGGATATATTTGCAAAACAAGTCGCAGACAAAAAATCTACTCAACCTCAACAAAGTCAAAACGCTAGCAAAAACAACGGAAACAAAAGCGACCAGCCTCAGAGTGCAAAAAAATCTACTCATTTAGAGCCTAGTCAAAAACATAAGAATAAAAAGCCACACTTCAAGCCAAACAAACAACAGGAACAAAAATGATTGAAAATGCTCAAGAATTGCTAAAAAAGGGTGAAATTTTTGATGATTTGCAACTAAACGATATTTATATTATTCAAAATAGAAGTAAATATTGCTTTTCTGTTGATAGTGTGTTGCTCGCTAACTTTGCAAAAATAGGACACAAAGACTATGTGGTGGACTTGTGCTCTGGCAGTGGAGTAGTATCTATTTTGTGCCACGAAAAGTATCACCCAAAAAGGATTGTTGGGGTGGAAATTGACAAAGAACTTTGGGATATGTCCACAAGGACGTTGCAAGCCAACAACATAAATGATGTAGAATTTTTGAACATAGACTTAAAAAATTCGCCTGACAAATTAGGGTGTGGCAAAGTAGACAAAATTGTATGCAATCCACCATATTATCCTTTGCCAAATAATGTTGAAAATATAAGCAAAAAATATTTGTCCACCAAATATGAACAAAAAACAAATATAGATGAAGTGATGACTGTTTGTGCCAAATTACTTAAAAATAGTGGTAAGTTGTTTATATCTTTTCCTGCAGAAAGGCTTCAAATACTCCTTTCCTGCGCCAAAGATAACAACCTTGCGTGCAAGACAATAAAATTTGTTTGTGCAGGAGATAAAGATTGCCATTTGATTCTTGCAGAATTTTTCAAAGGTGGCGGGGAAGGGGTAAAGATTTCTTTTGAAACAATCTAAATAACTCTACAAAGAAGGCAACTTACAATGGCTCCAAGAAGGGTGGCAATAAGGGCAACAGGCACAGCATAAGACAAGCGTTTTACTTGAGTTTGGGAGCAATAAAGTGTTGTTACATAGAATACTGTGTCACAACTGCCCACAATAACACTAGCACACCTTCCGGCATAACTATCTACTCCATAGCGAGCAAATATGTCATTTAGTATTGCAAGGCTTCCATTGCCACTAAAAGGCTTTAGTAAGACCAACTCACACAATTCTGTTGGGATGCCAAGCATATTGAAAATGGGCGAAACAAACTTTGCCATAAGGGATGCTAGTCCACTTATTTTTATCAGTTCCACCATTATCATAATGGTAACAAGATAAGGAAATATCCCAACCACAATGCCAATGCTTTGCTTTGCACCACCAATAAAACTATTGTAAACATTCACTTTCTTTATCTTGGCATAAACAAATATGGATAGAATAAGAACAGGGAGAAGATAAATGCTCATTTATTTCTCCTTTTTATTTTTTTTATCTTTTCAATAATCAACGCAATGGCAATTCCAACCACTGTTGTAAATATTGCCGAAATTATAGTTGCCAGCATTATATCACTGGCGGAAGAACTTCCTGCTGTTATCCTCAGCCCAATAACTGTTGTAGGAAGTATTTGCATAGAGGTTGATGCAAAGATAATTAGCATTATCATAGCTCTATTTGCCTTGCCACTGCCATCGTCCATTCGTTGCATAGCCTTCATACCAAGAGGGGTTGCCGCTCCACCCATACCAAGTATGTTGCAAGAAATATTCATACAAACAAGTTCGTTGGTCTTGTCATCCAAAGGGCCAAAGATTTTTTTTGTAACAGGGCGGAGTAGCTTGGACAATTTTTTGTTTATACCACTGTCTTCCATAACCTGCAATATCCCCATCCAAACGGAGTAGATAGCACACAATTTTAGGCAGAGCTTTAGGGTGCTTTCGCTGGCTTGAAGCATCGAAGGAAGCACTATCTCGGGATTTATATAAAGAAGAATGCACATACTGCACGCAATCAACCAAAACCATATTTTATTCATAATAAATTGTTATGTTTATGTTATTTTCATTATGCAAACATATTTCATTATAAATTGTTGGAATTGTGTTCAAAATGTGATATATTACTGCTATGATAGTTGATGCGCATTGTCATTTGTATGACGAAAAAATGGAAGAAATTAAAGGTCAAGTATTTGAAGATATAAAAAAAGGAAACACATCTTGTGTGCTAAGTGCCGACACCATACAGCACAGCAAAATGTGTATAGAACTGGCTCATATATTGCCCAATACTTATGCCACAGTGGGTATTCATCCACACGAGGTGGAAGATTTTGACGATAATAGTGTAATACAACTAAAACAGTTAAGCAAAGACAGCAAGGTGGTTGCGATAGGCGAAATCGGCCTTGACTATTACTATGACCTCAATCTAAAGGACAAGCAATTTGTAGCACTAAACAAACAAATTGACTTGGCAAATGAGGTAAAAAAGCCTTGTGTGTTTCACGTTAGGGAAGCAATGGGAGATTTTTTGGATATTATCCGAAAAAACAAACCCTTGCATAGTGGATTAGTGCATAGTTTTAATGGTAGTGTAGAGGTGGCAAAGGAATTGCTGGCTATGGGGTTTTATTTCAGTTTCAACGGCATAGCAACATTCAAAAATGCAAATAATGTGCTAAAAGTAATTGAATTTTTGCCAATGGATAGAATTTTGATAGAAACAGACAGCCCTTATCTTGCACCTGTTCCACATAGGGGAGAGGTAAATAGACCAAGTTATGTCCATTTGGTTGCACAAAAGGTGGCGGAAATAAAAAATCTTAGCAAAGAATTTGTGATAAGCAAAACTAGAGAAAATGCCGAAAGATTGTTTGGTGTAAAATTTGAAGATATTGCCAGCAACTGAGATAAAAAATAGATATTAAGAAAGATTAAAAGTTATAAAGGTAAATTGATGAATAAAGGTAATTTTAGATTTAAGAAGGAATTTGGTCAAAATTTTATATTTGATACAAATTTTATCAAAAGTATGGTTGAAAAGTTTGATATCCCAGAACAAAGCAATATTGTAGAAATTGGGGCAGGAATGGGGACTCTTACAGAGGTGTTGGCTAATAAATATAAAAAAGTGGTGAGTTTTGAAATAGATAAAACTCTTACAGAGAAGTTGAAAGAACTGCAATCAAAACATTCCAATTTAACCATTATTTTTGGTGATATCTTGCAACAAAATTTAGAAAGTATAGAGGGTATGTTTGGGGGAGAAGATTATTATATAGTGGCAAACCTGCCATACTACATCACTTCACAAATTATTTTTAAGTTCTTATTTGAAAGTTCCAACCTAAAGGCAATGTTTACTATGGTGCAAAAGGAGGTGGGCGAAAGATATTGCGCAAGTTGTGGCTCAAGGGAGTATGGCATCCCAAGTGTTATCCTAAATACTTTTGCAAACACAGAAATAGTTTGCCAGGTGTCGAGAAAAATGTTTGTCCCAATACCAAATGTAGATTCTTGCATTATCAAGATAGAACTAGATAAAAATAAATTTGATATTGCAAACCAAAACAAATTTCGCTCTTTTGTTGCTGGTTGCTTTGCTATGAAAAGAAAAACTTTGGCAAACAATCTCAAAAAAATGAATTTTTGCGACAGTGAAATTTCACCAGCCTTACAACAGTTGTCTTTGCGAAGTGATATCCGCCCAGAAGATGTTTCGGTGCAAAACTATGTCGAGTTGTTTAACCTTTTGAGTAAATCCCATTAAAAAGTAATAAAATATATATAAAAAAATATGTAGGGAACTATCTCTACATATTTTTATCTGTTTTATTGTTATAACTCATCTGCAAAACATTATTGAGCATTACAATTCTTTTCCACACTTGTTGCAAAATTTAGAATCCTTATCAATTTTAGCTCCGCAATATTTACAAAAAATGCTTTCATCTCCTGTCAAACCTTATTCTTTTATTGATTTTATCAACTTAGCATTATCTTTTACTTGTTTGTCAATTTTTTTTGAAAATTCATAGCCATTAACAACTGATGGAGTATATATTAACAATTCGCCATGTCCCACTGGAAGCAACTCAATTTTAATATTTATTGCACAATTATTGGCTGGTTTGTCAAATATTGATTGGTTGCAATTAATTGTAATATTACCAGATACTTTATCTATTGCATAATATGTATAATCTGTTGTAAATGCGCCATGTCGCATAATTATTCTTTCATTTGTTAAGCAAATAAAGTAATTTTTTGATTCCTTAATGGATACAAGCAAATAAACTAATAAAAATGCAAATAAAATGCCAGAAACTAAAAATAACACCCATAATGAAAACCCTTCATAATGTCCAGGTTTTGTCCAAAGTTCTGTTTCAATTCCTTCCACATAATGTCTTGGGTTACAAATGGCAACTATTGTTAAAATAATAGTAACAATAGCAAACAAAATTGCTGGTTTTAAGATTTTTTTCATAATAAAGCTCTTTTTATTTGCACAAGTTGAATCTATAACTGTTTCATTTTCATGCAATACATCCTTAAATTTATCAATAAAACTCATATTTTCATCCTCTTATTTTTATTATAACACATAAATAGAGTATTTGAAACGTTTTTATTATAAAATATACTAAAAAAAGTTCAAATGATTTTATAACTATTTCCCAAATTTCAAAAATTTAATTTTTTATGTTAGTTGTTTTTTTATTTGTAACAAAAAATGACAAAAAATCATAAAAATAGCAAAAATATTGTTGCAGAATATTTTACAATAAATTATATACAACTTTTTGTAACAATTTTGATGAGTAATAAGAGGTGAAAATGGAGAATTTGGCAAAAACAGTAATTTTGTCAGGGAGCAGAGATAAAAGCGCAAAAGCAATTTTGTCGCTAAAAGACAAGAAAGGTGAAATAAAATTTTATAATATGAGAGAACTTCCCAAATCTCTTGCAGTGGGTATAAAGCAAAATGGCAAGGTAAGCAAATTTCCACTGAATATTTGTGGTGGGGTTGGAGTGTTTGATGCCGAAAGCAAGTTAAAAATAGACGAGCCACTGGTTTGTGCTATTGTTGACGTGTCCAATGCCTTTTGCCCAGAACTGTTGCTGTGTAGCAGTGGGGGGAGAGAAGAAGAAAGTAGAAAGATAGAAACAGCCTTTGTGCAAGGGGTACCAAAAGACAGGTCAACATTGTATGAAGAAGCAACGGACAATGAAATAGAAAATTTGATAGACCAAAACTTAAAAGACGACCTTAGTTGCCACTATTATGATGCTTGTGCAAATTGCAGATACAAAAAGGCATTTTATGACGGATGTGATGGTCAAAAAATTGGTGAAAAAGTAACAAATCAAACACAAAATGTGAAAAATTGTGAAGATAATGTTGAAAAAAGTGTAAGTTCCTTGTCTGATAAAGACTTATCTACAACAAGCCGTATTTTTGACAATTCATCAACTAGCAATCAAGCCGTTTGCGAGCAAAAAGAAACACCTACAGAAGAAAAAAAAGAGGAAGAAGTGTTTTATGACCAAATAAGGCCACAAATAGAAATACTTTTTTCGCAGTATCCACGAGATGAAAATTTGGAAAAACTTGTGCCAAACTCTAGGTGGGTTAAGGTAAATTATGAGGGGAATGAGGAGTGCTATGAGTTGGGAATTATATGTGATGACGAGGGCAAGGAAGAATATATCTGCTATGGCATACCCTCAAATGATTCGCAAAATCCACCAAAAAGCATAGAGGAATATGCAAAATATCTCAAACTATCCCACACCGAAGGCCTCTGGGTCGCTTGCCAAGACGCCAAGACAGGAGAAACAATAAAGTTGGACTTTGATAAAAAATTATAGTTTGGAATTAAACTGGTAAAATATGGCAAAATATATAAAGTAGTGATAGATAAAAATTCTATCATTATTTTATTTAGTGTGTCATTTGTATTGACAAAAGTTTATTTATTTTTTTGTTAACATTTTTCTGTTTCTAGCGAGGTATCAAAGTGAAAAAGAAATTAGCTATTGTATTTTCAATGATTTTTATGTTATCTGCATTGCTATTTGCTTGTAGTGGGATTAAACTTTCTGCAGGCCCAAGCGCAGATGACACAGTATATGGCAATGGTGGTTCTGCCGTTATAAAGGGGGACTATATTTATTTTGCCAACGCATATGTGGCTTCTAGTGAATTGAGCAACAACGACAATCAATATGACAAAAAGAGTGCGCAAACAATCTATGGCATTTATAGGTCAAAATTGGACTCTGATGGCAATGTCGTGCTGGATGAAAAAGGTGTTCCTCAAGGGGCTGAGATTTTGTCATACAATGTAGGTGGGTTTGAACAAGCACAAATATATATCTGTGGAGATTGGATTTATTACACTACACCTTACACAGTTAAGGCAAGTGATGGCTCCAATAATACTGGACTAGTGCGAATAGACAGAGTAAAACTAGACGGGACATCTCACGAACAACTTTCTTCCAATGGTGAAGATGGGTATACAATCAAATGCAAGTTTAATGTGGTTTATGTTGACGGAGCAACTTATATCGTTGTTTCAAAGGAATCAAATGATATAGATGTCATAAAGTGTCAAGGGGGAAAGGTTTCTAAATATTCACTCGCTTCGGGTGTATCTAGTTATGTGGTTGCCAGCCAAAATGTGTTGGAAGCAGGAAGAAAAAGACCTGATGTCGAAAAGAATATTTTCTATGTAAAGCAAAATTCAACAGGTGCTTCATATGAAATAGTAAAAAAATCACTTGATGGTGGAGATGAAACATCTATTTTGATAAATACAAAGCAACCAGAACTTGTTGCTATGAAGAATGGAAGGATATATTATACCTTAGACGGACAACTTTATTCCACAACAGATGGTTCCGCAGAACAAACTAAATCATATCTTTCTCTTCAATTGGCTGGCGAAGAATCAACCGCCGAAACTATATCTAATTATATAATCTTGGACGATGCAGATGGATTGGATAGAGGTGTTGTGGCTGTGTATTATGATGGCTCAACCTATCGCTTGCTCTATCAAAATGGGGTCAACTATCAAACCAAATTCACTCAACTCCCAAGTGAAAAGAAAATAACTCTGCTTGCCTCTCAAAGAGATGAAATCTATTATCAAATAGAAGAGAGTTCAGAGCTTTATATGATTAGATTGTCCATTCAATTTGAAAACTCTCAATTTGTCCTAAAAAGAGCAGATGATCGTGTTTGTATTGCTTCATCATTTACTACATCAACAAGCGATTATCAAACTTATGACTTTGACCTAGAGCATTTTTACACCTACGAAAAGGTTGAAGAATCTCAATTGCAGTATCTTAAAATGTATTCTATACATTCTCCAAAGAAAAGTGATGACGACAAGGTTATAGGTCAATATATTGGGCTTCTTAGCGACTCTGACGCAAAACTCTTGGCTGAAGAAGAATAATTTGGTATAAAAGAATCAATATTTGTAAATATTTTTTAATTGCATTATCAAAAAGTTTGGGTATTATTACTCAAACTTTTTTTGTTAAATCTTTTTAAGTAAATACTTTGTTAAAACTTACTTTATGAAGATATCTTATATTCATTTTATATAATTTTGCTAAGGTTAATACTTTGAATTTATTTTATGAGGTTTTGATGCAAAATTCGCTTAAAAGAAGTCAAAAAATGGACAACTTGCCCTTATTTTTTTGAAAATGATAAAAACATCAAAAAAAACAAAAGATATTTTTTATTCTCCTAAAAATATGTTCAAAAAGGGACTTTTCGTTAGAAAAGGATAATATTCCGTCTTTTTTCGAGCAATTCTATTGTAATTTTACAGTGAAAGACAGGATATTGCACCGTTTATTATTATCTTTTTTGTAAATATGTGTTAGTATGTTGATAATAACCAAAAAGTAAAAAAAAGGAGAAAGGGTTAATGATTAAAATTGTTTTGCTAGATGAAAATGAAGAGTGTAGAAGGAGTTTGGGAGATTATCTAAAAGGAACGGGGAAGTTTGATGTTGTAAAAGAGGGGTGTGATGGCCAAAGTGGATTGGAATCGATACTAAAGGAAAAACCAGATGCTGTTGTTATGGATATTGTTCTTGAAAATTTTGATGGATACGAAGTGTTGGAACGTTTGCGTGGGGTAGAAAGCAAACCAAAGGTAATTGTTTTGTCATCACTCAAAAATGAAGGGTTTGCGCAAAAAGCAGTGGATATGGGGGCAGAATATGTATTGGCAAAGCCGGTGGACAACTCCATTGTTGCAAAACGCATTGAAGATTTATTGGGTCAGGGAGAAACAGTAAAAACAACTGGCAAAAGAATGCCAAAGAATAGAGTTTTGGAAGAAAAGATTAGCAATATATTTATTACAGTGGGGATACCAGCACACATCAAAGGCTATCAGTTTTTGCGGGAGGCAATAAAAATGGCAATAGAAGAGCCGGATATAATAAACTCCATTACAAAGCAACTTTACCCTTCAATCGCAACAAGGTTTTCAACCAGTGCAAGCAAGGTTGAGAGAGCAATAAGGCATGCTATAGAGGTGGCTTGGAATAGAGGAAAGATTGAAAATATAAACAACCTTTTTGGCATAAAAGTCTATGACAGCAACGAAAAACCAACCAATGGAGAGTTTATCGCTTTGGTCGCTGATAAGATGCTTGTTGAGGGTGCTTAAGGCTAAAAAAGGGCATTTGATAGGGGTTTTATCAAAATAAATATAAAATACATAAATATTTTTCAAAAAAATAGTTAAAATCACTTGTATATTATATAAAAATGTGATAAAAAGTTGCTGATTGAGAGGGAGAGGAGATAATGAAACAAACATATATTAGATGCCCTAGATGTGAGCTTAACTATATTTTGAAAAAGGATAAACTGTGCAACGTGTGCAAGGCAGAGATGAAAGCCCTAGGGAATATGGGAACAGACGAAGATATGGACCTAGATCTTTGTCCTATCTGCAAGACTAATTATATAAATGCAGACGAGGATATTTGCCCAGCATGTGCCAAGGAAAGAGAAGAGGAAGAAGAAGGGATTTCTTCTGCACCAACTTCCGTTTGGGACACATACACTACGCCTGATGACGACGAAGGTTACAATGATGACGAAGACAGTGATATGGTGTCTATAACAGGTCTAGATGATGGTCCACTAGATGACACTTTGGACCTTGGGCTTGATGACGATGACGAAGAGCAAGAAGAGTCGGATGATGTGTCATCTGGAGTAGATGAATTGGACGAGGACTTTGGCGACATTGATGATATCGGCGATGACGAAGACGATGATGATGACGATGATGACGATGATTTTTAATAAAACCTTCAATTAAGACTTTGTGTTTTAGACTAATTTTCCAAATTTTGGGCATACTATGTTGGGGGAAATTATGAAAAGAAGTTTGTTAAATCTTAACGATATCAAGGAAAAAATAAATTCCATAAAGGGAAAGGATATAGAAATATCCATAAATCGTGGTAGGAGAAAAGTGGAAATATATAAGGGTGTGGTGGAACATATCTACCCATCAGTGTTTACTGTGAAGGTGTTGGACAACTGCAACACAAAGGCAGTATCCTGCTCCTATTCTGATGTCTTGTGTGGTTATGTTAAGATAGAAGGGGACAAAAACACAGTCATCAATCAAAATGACTAAATCAACTCTTTGAAGCGGGGATAAAAAATTTTTTATAAATTGGAATAATTTTTGAAGTTGTTTTGTATCTATGTAACAATAGCAAGACAACTTTTTTTGTTGCCTGAATTGGAGGGTAGAAATTTGGAAAATGCAAACGAATTGAACATTGCAACAAGCAGAAAAATTGCCGATGTTGAACTGACTGGGCAGGTGGGCTTTTCGGCAGAGGGAGAAAGGATTACAAAAGTCTTGACTGCTAGCGCACAGCCAAGGATAGACAAAGTTTCCACCACAGCAGGTGAAGTGAAGTTTGATGGAAAAATCTGCTACAATTTTTTGGTGCAACAAGAAGGTGGAGAAATTAAAAACATTTGCAAAGAAGAGTCTTTTGCAGGAAGTTATCAGGGGGACAACATTGATGACGGTTGCGAGGTGTATGGCAAGGCTGTTTTGACTGATCTAATCAATGACGGAACTTCTGGTGAAGAAGTAAAATACACGAGCAAGATTAAGGTTTCGCTTTTTGCAATTTGCGTAGAAAAGGGCTTATCTTGTGCAGTTGCTCCAGAGGGAGTGTATGTTAAAGAAGAAGAAACATCATATATGTCTTTTGCAGGCAAACTGGACTCCACTGCAAACATCTTTTTTGACTTGCAAAAAGATAGCAAGATACACAACATTTTGTCCACAACCAACTTTGCTACAATAAAAAATGTGATACCGTCAGACGGATACTTTGCAGTTTCTGGAGAAGTTTATTCTAATATTATTTATCAAACAGAAGATGGCAAATTGAAAAGTATGTTCAAGCAAAATCAATTTCAGGAGGAGATAGCCTCTCAGGATATTACCAAAGAATCTGTGGTGGAAGCGTGGGTAACAGCAGGTTGTGGAGTGGTGGAAGAAAATAATGATCGTGGAGTGTTTGAGATAACTATCCCACTTTATATAGAGTCATTGGTCTTTAACAAGCAATCACAAAAGTGTGTTGTTGATGCTTTCAGCCCAAAATGTGAGGTAAAACTAACCACCACAAGTTTTGAACAAACAGAATTTGAACCAACAAGACAATTTGATGAAAACATTTTGACAACATTTGCAGTGCCAGAGGGAGTTGCTCCAATAGACAAAATCTTGACAACAACGCCAAACAATATTTCCATAATCAATCAAGTAGCAAATCAGGGAGAAGTGGTCTTTGAGGGGATAGCGAACATCAATATTGTGTTTGAATCTGTTGATGATGACGACAATGCTACAACAAATTCACTTGATGTAGAAGTGCCATATTCCATAACATATCAAAGCCCTGATATTGTCAAAGGTGCAACTATCAACTCGCAAGCCAGCATTGGAGATGTAAATGTCAAGGCAAAAAGGGGAGGGGAGTTGGAAATCTTGGCAGAGGTTAGCATAAATTTTGCACAAAATACCAACTCAACCAATGCAGTAACCACAGGAATAGAATTGGGAGAAGAAAAGCCACCAAAAAATTGGGCTCTCGAAATTTACCTAGCACACGAAGGTCAAACATTGTGGGATGTAGCCAAGGAACTTGATGTGCCACTGTCAACTTTGGTGGAACAAAATGGCGAACTATCTCTGCCACTTGCTGATGGTCAAAAGATTGTTGCTTACAACTATGAAAGATAAAAATTTCTTACTATAATAACCCTAAAAAGAACTTTGTTTTAAGATATCGCCCACTGCTAATATTTATTTGACGATGATATCTAAAATAAAGTTTTTTTGTTGTAATATCAAAAGAACTATCTAAAAAATATTCATAATAAATAAGACAGGAAAATCTCTCAAAAATCGAAAAATTAACAAAACTAATACCAAAATAAGAAAACTATAGAATATCCCCAAAAATCATTCCAGAATGTATAAAAACGCTCCTAAAACTTTATCCAAATGTATAAAAAACACAAAAACCTTACAAAATAATAAAAAATAACCAAAAAACCACCCAAAATCTTTTGACAAAAAAAATTGTGTAAAATATAATGAAAATAAGAATTTTAGATAAAAGGAGAACCCCCAAAATGACGATTTTAGCCACAAAAACAGCAAGTATAAGGGGGTGGGAAAATCTCTTAAGAGAAACCTCGTTACAACCGATATAACAATGCAAAACAAAGGGTTATGTGCCATTGTATAATGGTGCAGAACTCTTTTTTTGTTTACATAATTTTGCCTAATATTTGAGATTCTAATAGTAGAGGATAAATATGAAAAACAACAATAGGAGAAGAATATGAAGAAAAGACTAACACTACTAATATTTACTGCCTGTGCAGTGTTTGTAGGCTCTGTGGGGCTGATATTTTGGGCACTTGCTGCCACACAAGTTAATGTTACATCAGGACTGCTTGTTACATACACACCAACTCCACAAGTAGTATGCGATACTAGTGCAACATATCAAAGGACTAATGATTCTAGTGCCATTGCATTCAAGAATGGTAACCTAAGTTTTGGATATGGTGGTGCAACAACAGACGCAACAATGGAAGCAACAAGTAGTGCCTTGCAACTGGACGATAGCAATACATATGTGGTATTTGAGTTTACTTTCGTAAATACTAACCAACAACCAAACTACGACCTAACAATAACCCTAACCGACAATGGCACTGTAACTAATATGACCAGAAAGTATTACTTTGGCGACCTATCTTCCTCCAACATATCTGCCAAAAGAACTACAATCAAAAACTCAGGCATAGATAATTCCTCACTATCTTCCAAAAAACTAGTCCTAGGCTACCAAGAAACAGGCAGAATAT
>SAMEA3663025__coassemble_802_pt1 | contig 17513 bp, 13 predicted proteins | sample SAMEA3663025__metabat2_low_PE_001 | metagenome-assembled genome bin SAMEA3663025 (sample SAMEA3663025) | pig gut metagenome | biome: pig gut; feature: pig-associated habitat; material: faeces | place: France | collected 2012
CTGACACAATTAAAGCCGTTGATGGTGGCTATTTGTTTAACTCCAAACAATTTGGCAAAAGGTTTGTCCAATATACCAAAGATTTTGAATGATATGTCCAGTTGCATTAAAATCTTGGTAAGGATAAAAAACACAAAAAGGCTAGGTAATACGATTTTTGCCCAAACGGTAAACCCCCTATATGTTGCAGAAATATATGGAGATGGATTAACACAAACCAAAAGTATTAAGCCCAACAACAAAAAACATAATATAATGTCAGAATTTGCAAATAAAAAATTTTTTATTTTTGTCATATATATTTTTATTTTTTGAAATATCAAATTATACAAAATAATTTTACTTTAATTGTGAAATAACATATAATGTAAAATGTAATTGGAGGGTATATGGAAAAGGTTGCACTGGTGTTGAGTGGTGGATCTGCATATGGATTTGCTCATATAGGGGTTTTGAAGGTGCTGGAGAAAAATAAAATTCCCATTGATATTATTGCCGGGACATCTATGGGCGCAATAATTGGTGGGGCTTATAGTGCTGGGATAACTCTAAACACAATGGAAGAGTTACTTAAGGATTTCTCCAGAAACAAACTTTTTGACCTAAACTTATTTGGACTGTTTGACGAAGGATTTTTATATGGGAACAAAGTTTCTAGATTTTTTTCAAAGTTGTTTGGAGATATAAAGATAGAAAATTGCAAAACAAAATTTTGTTGTGTTGCCTGTGATTTGGTAAGTGGTCAAAAGATAGTATTTGAACAGGGTCCAATTGTTCCAGCGATAAGGGCAAGTATGTCTATCCCTGGCATTTTTCGACCAGTCAAAATGGGGAAGATGTGCCTAGTTGATGGAGGAATTAGCGACAATTTGCCGGTAGAAGATGCAAGAAGAATGGGCGCAACAAAGGTTATTGCTGTGGATGTTTGCACTTTTTATAAAAAGCAAAACAACCTAAAATCTGCCGTTGATATTATTATAAGTGCAACAAACTTGCTAACAGCAAACTGCGTTAAGCAATACAAGGACAAAGGCGATGTATATATAAAAATTGACCAACCTACAGTTTCATTTGAAAAATATACCGTTGACGATATTACAACAAGTATTGCCTATGGCGAAAAATATGCAAAACAAATGCTCCCAGAGATAAAAAAGATGCTAAATATAAAAGATTAACTTTTATAAGGAGGTTGTATGTTTACAGAAAAAGTTTTTATAAAAATGGCAAAAAGAGATATGAAGAATATTGTTTTCCCAGAGGCTGATTGTAGCGAGAGGACAATAGATGCAATTTGTTATGTTTTGAAGCACAAAATTGCCAATGTAACCTTGCTAGGCAACGAAGATTCTCTTGCCAAAAAAATGAAGGAAAGGCATTGTCATGGAGGAATAATAATCAATCCAAAGACTTCGCAATTGAGGGAAGAATTGGTTGCAGAATTGGTTAGATTGCGAAGTGATAAGGGGCTGACCAAGGAGCAGGCTGAGGAGTTGTTAAACGACAATTATTATTTTGCTACAATGCTTGTAAAGTGTGGGTATGCAGATGGTGCTTTGGGAGGTGCTGAAGGGCCTACTGCAAACGTCTTAAGACCTGCATTGCAAATAATAAAAGCAAAGAAGGGAATAAAAACAGTTTCATCCTGCTTTGTTATGATTGGGACAAAAAAATTGGGTTTTGGAGAAAACAATGTTGTCTTGCTTTCAGATTGTGCCCTAAATCCCAATCCTACCGCACAGCAATTATATGATATTGCAGTTGCCACAGCCGACACAGCAAAAACGTTGTGCAATATAAATCCAAAAGTTGCTCTATTATCTTTTTCCACTCTTGGCAGTGGGGGGGATAAAAATGACATAGTAAACAAGGTTCGTGAAGCAAGCCAAATGCTCAAAGCAACCAAATTGTGTGTAGATGGTGAAATGCAATTTGATTGTGCAATTTTGCCAGAAGTTGCCAAGGTAAAAGCCCCAAAAAGTGCTGTGGCAGGCAAAGCAAATGTATTGATATTCCCAGAGCTTAACTCTGGCAATATTGGATACAAAATAATGCAAAGAGCAGGCAAACTATCTGCCATTGGGGTAATTATGCAGGGATTGGACAAACCATGCAATGACTTATCGCGTGGATGTTCAGTAAGAGATATTGTGATTATGACGGCTATAACCTCACTTCAAGCACAAAACAAATAATCATTTTTATAAAGAATGCAAAAGATTGTTGCAATTATTCAAAAAAGATTATATAATCTACATTGATTATAATTTAACGTATAAGGAGATAAATATGAAAATTTTAGTTGTAAATGCAGGTAGCAGTTCCATAAAATATCAACTTATTGATATGGATGGAGAAAAGGTTATTGCAAAAGGACTTGTGGAAAGAATTGGTGAAAAAGGTGCTTCTCAACTTACACACAAAGTGAATGGGAATGCAACCGTCATAAAACAAGATATGCAAAATCACGCTGAGGGGCTAAAACTTGTTTTGGACGCTTTGGTAGACAAAAAGATTGGGGTCATCAAATCTTTAGATGAAATTTCTGCAATAGGGCACAGAGTTTTGCATGGCGGTGGAAAATATAAAAAGGCAACACTTGTAACAGAAAAAGTTATGAAAGACCTAAAAAAATATATCCCACTTGGACCACTTCATATGCCAGCAAATATTCAAGGGATTGAAGCTTGTATGAAAGTTATGCCAGGCAAGGAGAATGTATGTATTTTTGATACAGCATTCCATGCAACAATGCCAGATTATGCATATATGTATGCTCTGCCATATTCTTGGTGCAAAGAAATGGGAGTTAGGAAATATGGCTTCCATGGAACAAGCCACGAATTTATTGCGAAAGAAGTTGCAAAAGAAATGGGTAAGGATATAAAGAAACTTAAGATAATTTCCTGCCATCTTGGCAACGGGGCAAGTATTTGTGCCATAAACAAAGGCAAGTGTGTAGATACATCAATGGGCTTCACCCCACTAGAAGGGCTTGTTATGGGCACAAGAAGTGGCGATATCGACCCAGCAGTTATAGAATATGTTATGGATAAAAAGGGTTATGATATACACGAAATGCTTACAATACTTAACAAAAAGAGTGGACTTCTTGGCATAAGTGAACTAAGCAACGATATGCGTGATGTGCTTGCTGGCAGTGCAAAAGGCGACAAAAAATGTAGGCTCGCTGTGCAGAAGTTTGTGTATGCAGTAAAGAAATATATAGGTGCATATGCCGCTGTTATGGGAGGAGTTGACGCTATAGCATTCAGTGCTGGAACTGGCGAAAATAGGGCAGATGTTAGAGAAGAAATTATGGATGGGCTAGATTATCTTGGTGTTGATTTTGACAAAGAAAGAAATACAAATTTTGTTCGTGGAATAAACTACAAAATTTCTAAAGATGATTCTAAAGTTGCAGTTTATGTTATCCCAACTGATGAAGAACTATCTATTGCTCGTCAAACAAAAGAAGTAGTTGAAGGATAAAAAGAAGGTAATATTATGAGTGAAGTAACAATGCAAAAGTTGGTTGCATATTGCAAAAATAGAGGGTTTGTATTCCCAGGCAGTGAAATATATGGGGGACTTGCCAACACTTGGGATTATGGCCCATTGGGAGTGGAACTAAAAAACAACATAAAACGTGCATGGTGGGATTATTTTGTAACCAAAGACGCAAATAGTTATGGTGTAGATTGCGCTATTTTGATGAACCCACGTGTTTGGGAAGCAAGTGGGCATGTGGCATCTTTCTCTGATCCAAAGATGGATTGCAAAAATTGCAAAACAAGACACAGAGCAGATAGTTTGATAAATGATTATAATTCAAAACATAACATCGAAATGGCAGTGGACCTTATGAGCAAGGAGGAAATGTCTAAATACATAAGCGAGCACAATATTAAGTGCCCAAATTGTGGCAAATGCGATTGGACAGAAATCAAAAACTTTAATCTTATGTTCCAAACCAAAAGAGGTGTAACAGAAGATTCTAGCGATGTGATCTATCTCAGGCCAGAAACATGTCAGGGAGAGTATGTCAACTTTCTTAATGTTCAACGAACAATGCGTGCAAAAATTCCTTTTGGAATAGGGCAAATAGGTAAATCTTTTAGAAATGAAATCACTCCAGGGAATTTTGTGTTTAGAACCATAGAATTTGAACAAATGGAGTATCAACTCTTTTGCAAACAAGGAGATGATGAAAAGTTTTTTGAACTATACAAACACAAAGTTATGGACTTCTACAAATCTCTTGGACTTCCTGCAGAGAAATTGAAATTTAAGGATCACGACAAACTTGCGTTTTATGCAAAAGCAGCAACAGATATAATATTCAACTTTCCATTTGGCTGGGAAGAACTAAACGGCATTCACAACAGAACAAACTATGACCTCTCTCGCCATCAAGAATACTCTGGCAAAAGTATGCTTTACACAGACCCAATAAGTGGCGAAAAATTTATTCCATACATAATTGAGTTTTCTGTTGGGGCAGACAGATTGTTCCTTACCATTATAGCCAATGCTTACACAGAGGAGCAACTTGACAATGGCGAAACTAGGGTTGTCCTTAAGATTTTACCAAGACTTGCACCTATAAAGGTTGCAGTGCTTCCATTGCAGAAAAACCTAAGTGAAAAGGCTACTGAGGTGTTTAATTCATTAAGACAAAAGTTTAATTGTGAGTATGACGAATCTGGTAGCATTGGGAAGCGCTATCGTAGACATGATGAAATAGGCACTCCTCTCTGCGTAACAGTGGATTTTGATACACTGGAAGACAATACAGTTACTGTCAGAGATAGGGATACAATGAAACAAGAGAGGATAAAAATAGACGATCTTGTTTCTTACATAAATGACAAAATTTTTGGTTAATATTTTTCTATAATTTCTTTAGAATTAAAAAATCTATAAACCTAAAAAACACCCTTCAGATTAGGGGCTAGTTCGAATGTAAAACTGAATTTTGAACATTGCCCTATAATATTCTGACGAGTGTTTTTTTGTTTCTAATGTTAACTTGTAAAAATATCAAATAGTTCTTTTTAGTCCCTTATGAATATATATCAAACTATGTCTTTTTTGTTAAAAACAGTCAACATTGCAACATTTAATATTACAATAATGCTGGCAACGATGACAAGAGATAGATTGAAATTGACTCCTGGAAAGACTGGTGAGGAGAACAAATTTGTAAGATTTTGTAATGAATTGTATGACGAAGAAAAACTCCCACCAAAATACTTAAACAAATCAATATTTGCAAAGACATTGTATCTAAGCCAAGTAGCACCCCTAGAAACAAACGTAACAATAATATTGGTTGCATATATTCCAACTGCAATACACACTGAAGCCAAGTAAGAATTAAATATTGTAGATATTGCTATTGCAAGTAGGGCATATATCCAAATCTTTAACATAAGAGTTGCCAAGTATATTAAGAATACAGCCCATATAGGAGCAACAAACACTGTGCTTGCATTAAAAACAACTAACATAGTAGGGAAGGATATTCCATAGATAATTATACCTGTTATCAAAGTTACTATGGCTGAAAGCAATACAAAGACAAAGCCAAAGAACAATGTGGCGAGAGTTTTTGCAAAAATAATTTTCCAGCGCTTGTATGGTCTTATGGCTAAAAGTTTTATCGTCCCCTGACTGTGTTCTTTTGCAATCATTCCAGCGCCCAAAACCACAGTAAAGGTTATTATTACAATGCTTACAATTTCCATTGCAAAATACATATAGTCAAATGCGTTGGTTTCTGAATAAGAATTTTTATTAAATGAAAGGGTAGAGGCTAAATCACTGTCTGCATAGTCATTCTCCAAAAGATAGCAATATTTAGTCTTAGCTTCTGCCAGCCTATAACTATTTGCATCTTCAAACCCAACATATTGCGCCATTGCAACATCGCCATATTCTTCAATAATATTGTATTTTAGGTCATTATTCAATGTTTTTGTTGCATTGCTACAAGCAGAAAGATATCTAATTATTAAGTTTTTCATAAGGATTTGGTTGCTTTCATTGGCATCAAATTCGGCATTAAGGGAAGCCTCTTGATTTAAACTATTAACCTTTTCAAGCGCAGTAGAGGTTTTCTCGCTGGATAATGTTTGAAAGTAGTTGTAATTTGATTGCAGATTTTCGGTTGAATAACTCAAATCCTTTATTTTTGCTATATTATCTTCAAGTTTGTTTATACAATCAAAGTTTTCAATTAAACTCTTGATATTCTTAAAATACTCAATATTTTTTTCAGAGGAGGAATATGTTAATATAGATTTTGCCCTGCCCAAATTGTCTTGAATATCCATATCTGTTTGTTCTGTAACCAAAATCAGAGGGATAGAATATTGTTGAATAAGGTTTGTATAATAATTTTCCATATCAACGAATTTTTCTTTTAGAATGTTTTGTTTGTTTAGGCTATTGTTTTTTGCTGTGGAAATTTCTTCATCGGTGGAAGCATTTTCCAAAGTATCAATGCTTGTTAAAAAGTCAGCCCATGCCTGTTTTATAATATTCATTTTTGATAACAGTGATTGTGCTTTATCTTTTGGATTTTCTATTAGGCTATGATATTCAACTAGGGCAGATGTATAAGAATTTTCATAATCTGATTTGTATTCATTCAAAAAACTACTATATATTTCTGTTACCTTATAACCACTTAAAGTTACGGATGATTCTGTTGTAATGTTTTCGTCTGGAGTAAAAAACTTGGGTGCTATTGTAAGCGCCAGTATTATTACCGCAGTCATAACAAATATTATTGGGCTAAGAAATATCTTCTTTATTTCACCCTTTGTTAATCGAAATATTTTTTGCATTTTTACTCCTTAATAATTTGACTTTGGGGAAGGCAAGGCCCTCTTGTTTATTGTTTCTAGGAAAATGCTTTCCAAATTCTGTTTCTTCTCTGAAATTGAGTAAATAGAAATTCCATTGTTGACCAGCAGGGCAGTTATCTCCGGAATTTTATCATGTGAGATGTCCACTGTGATAGTATTTTTAACTATAGAAATTTTGCGTTTGCCATATTTTTCTAGTATCAACTTGCCAGCATAATTTGGAAAGTTAACTTGGATAGAAACCTGCTCTCCATCTTCCTTGGTCGTTGAGGAAATGTGTAAAATTTTATCCATATAACCCAAATTTATTATCCCAACTGTATCACACATCAATTCCATCTCTGATAGGTTGTGACTAGAAACGAGTATAGCAATTTTTCTATCATTGGCAAGTCTTCTAAGGAACTTCCTCAAATCAACAATTCCTTCTGGGTCTAGTCCGTTGGTTGGTTCATCCAAAATTAGTAATTTCGGATCATGCAACAATGCCTGTGCGATGCCAAGCCTTTGTTTCATACCTAGGGAATATGTGCCTACTTTGTCCTTTAGTCGGCTGGTCAATCCAACTATTTTGCCAACGTCATCAATTTTTTGTGGAGAATACACACCAGATAATCGAGCATAAAATTCAAGGTTATTCCTCCCCGAAAGATTGTTATACATTTCTGGATTTTCAATGATGCCACCCACTAGAGAGATTGCTTTTTCAAATTGTTTTTTTATTGAATATCCACATATCAAGACCTCTCCACTTTTCATCTTTGCTAAGCCAGTAATCATTTTTATTGCAGTAGATTTGCCAGCTCCATTTGGCCCCAAAAAGCCAAAAATCTCTCCTTCGTGAATGTCGAAGGAAAGATTATTGACGGCAATTCTTTTGCCATATTTTTTGCACAAGCCTCTTACACTTAATACTACTTTATCAGTCAAAGCAAATACTCCTTATCAATAATTAAACTTGCTGGATTTGTAAAAAAGGTAGAAAATTATATAAGACAATACAATATTAGAAGCAACCAACACAGGAACCAGCCAATAACTCAAAAATTCTCGCTGAAGGATATCTTTCATCCCAAAAGCCAAACAGATTGCAAATATAATTATTGCAGAAAACAAGAACATCAATAATCGTTTGGTAATTTCTCGCTTAAATTTTTTTTCTATAACTACAAGCCTATATCTATTTAGGAAGTTTTCCAAGGTAAATACTAATGCAACACTGCAAGCACATGCTCCAGCAAGAAAATAAACTAGCCTCTGTCCTTGTAATACATAGCCATTTTTGTTTAGTAATAAATAGCAAAATATCACTTCAAACAACATAAATAGGGCAGTTGTCCATGCAGTGAACATATTAAGTTTGTTTTTGTCTGTATAAATTTTAGAATTAGACTTGGCATTTTCATTATTATGTTTTCTTACATCAAGCCCCTGAAGTTTGTATAGATTTGCAATCATAGATAGGTCATTACAATCTATATTACTATCAGAATTTTTTTCTACAAAAGCATCTATTTCGCTTGTTCTTGTTTCTTTTGCTTGTTCAGAAAGTTGCGAAGAAGGGAATATCTCCTTAAATGTTTTTGCCCGATTTTGTTCATAGGGATCAGTCATTTGAGATTTGTTATACAGATTACCAATTACAGTTTTGTAGTCATTATTTTCAAAAATAGGATCTTCCTTTTCTGGCTCATTCCATGAAATTTCCTCTTTTTTTGGCAATTCCTTTTGGTCAGATATTTTTTCTTCTGTCTTTTCAATTACATTATTATTTTCTATCGATGACGCACTGTTTGCATTGCCTAATAGGGCTTTTGCTTCTGGTTGAGTAGAAGAAATATCTTGATTTTTATTATTTAACTTCTTTGCAGCATCAAATATAGAAGTCCTAACTATAGGCTCGCTTTCATTCAACGGTCTAGCAGGTTCAATTTCATTTTGATGATTGTCCATATTCTCATATTTATTGGTATAAGCCTCTATTTTTTGTGTTATATTTTGTTTAGAAACCGCTTTTACATCTTGTCCAAAAAGGTCAAACTGATAAAAAGATTGGTTTTTGTTGTCTTCTTGCTCTTGAGATTCGTCAATTTTCTTAATTTCTGGGCGAGAAGAGGGAAGGGAAAACAATGTTTCTTGCCTGCCCACAGACACATCTCCACCCATTTTTGTTTCAGGTTGTTCTTGATTTAATTGATACTCGCTGGATGGAAGAGAAGATATTAAATCTTCCATAAGCCATATGTTTTTATTTTCTTCAAAAAGTTTTTTCCCCTCGTCTGTAAGCACATAATAATGACGATTTCCACCAAGTTCACTATCTTTCCAATAGGAATGAACGAGATGTTGCTCCTCCATTCTTCGCAAACTGCTATACAAACTTGGCTGTTTCAAAATAAGCTTGCCTCCAGACAAACGCTCTATCTCTTTGCATATTTCATAACCATATTTATCCCCTGAACTTAGTGCAGTGATAATAATAGGTGCTATAGAACCCCTTTGAGCCTTGTTATCCAAATTTTCTGACATAATTCTTCACTCTTTTTTATAAAATTTCAAAAACAGATACTTCAGACGATACGCTTCAAATATTACAATTATATATTACAAAAAACTTTCTTTTTAGTCAACAAAAAAGGGACTAATCTCTTTCAAAGAAGGGAATAATATGATAAAATTATTTTGAGGCTAAAAATGATAGAACAAGCAAGCATTGTTAGAGAAAAAAGAAAAACGATAAAAATAGTTGTTAATAAGTTAGGGAACCTTACTGTTTATTGCCCATATGGCTTATCACTGAACAAAGTAGATGAAGTCCTAAAAAGCAAGGAACGCACAATCTCTAGCAAAATTGCCAACGCAAAACTATTAAGTAAAAATTATGCTGATGTTATGAGTAAAAAGTCTATTTTGCTCTTTGGTAAGGAATATAAACTTGCTTTTTCTCAAAAAATTAAGAAACCTTCATTTTCTGATGAGTATTTTTTTGTGCCAGAAAAATATCTAACATCCAATAAAATTGACTTATGTATAAAAAAAGTCGTAAAAGAAATAGCAAGCAGAGTTATTCCTGCAAGGCTAAAAGAAATTGCACAGGCAAATAATGCCTATGTTTCGAAAGTTTATATAGGTGATTTTCATGCAAAGTGGGGAAGTTGTGACTCAAATTGCTTAATCAAATTTAATTGGCGACTGGCAATGCTTAATCAATCAATAATAGATTTTGTTATTTATCATGAAATTACACATCTAAAAGAAATGAATCATTCCAAAAAATTTTACTATGAACTAGAAAAAATTTGCCCAAACTGGAAAACAAGCAGGGAATTGCTAAAAAATTATAATTTCCTCTTGACTATGTATTAACACAAAAGTTTTTAGAATAATTAACATACAAAAACTTTTAATAGAGAACCCCGCCTGCATAGATAAAAAACATTAAAAAATAATTTATATAGTAAACTTGTTTATTAAAAAATACTATTACTTTTCAAGTTGTTATATAAAAAAGTAACAAATTTTTGTAAAAAAGAACAATTCTCAACCCGTATAAACTATTCGCAAAACACAGGTTTTGCGAATAGTTGGTGTAATTTTCGCTACTTTTTACCATTTTTACAAAAAATTTTTTGTTTTTATTAAAATATCATTATTTATCTAGGTTTTTATAAAAATTTTTAATATTAGATTGATTTTATGTGATTTGTTATTTTGTTTTTATGTAAATTTGATTAAAATCTTATATTGAAATACCTCATAAATTAGCATAAAAAATTCATAATCTGTGTGAGATTTTATTTTTTTATAAAAATAATATCTCGTAAAAGTTGTCTGAGACAGAATTTCTGATTTTATATGAAGGATTATTCATCGTAAATTTGCAAAAAAAATGATATATGTAAACCTTTGTTTGCTCTACAAAAAATATTCAAATTTTGTGTTATTCCGATAATATTCTATATCATAATTCTATATCATATTAAATTGCAAAAAAAATGTCATACTATAACACAATATAAAATTCATAGTTTTTTATGATATAGCCTAAATAAATCAAATTAAACAAATGTAATAATTAGTTGCTTTTTATAAAAATCTATTTGATTTGTTTGAAAGTTTGCATAGTAGTATGAAATGTAGTTATTTTGCATAGCACTTAATATTGTTTGCATAGCACCTAACCTACTCAAAATATGAAAAATTATTTTATAGTTAAATAATTTATCAACCTTTTCTGCCTTATACAATTTTGGATATATAATGCAAAAAAGTCTTTATATTTGCATAACTAATTTCTGCAAGAGTAAATGAATCAAGGGGTTTCCCGTCAAAAGAAGTAAATTTTGAAATACTACAATTTTGAAGAAAATTAAGGCATTTGTAAAAAATCTTCCCTATCTCATCCCCCATAAGCAATGTGTTTGGAATATTATAAATAATCAATTCTACAAAATACTTATTCATTTGACTGGCTGTCATCCATTTATTTATAAGGATTGTCTTTCGTAAATTTTTGAATATTCTAACAATTCCTTTATAATTTCCTTTGGTAAGACTATCTTTTAAGTCCATTTGCTCATTATAAGCGAACAAATTAACTTGTTCACTGCAATTCTTTAGAGGATTCCAAAATGACAAAATAGCATTTTCATCACCCTCCAGATAGGTGGCAAACCTAATCAAAATCTTAAACCCAAATTCATTGGCGCAAAAGATTTTTAGACCGTCATCAACAAGTAAAAACATTGTTTTTTCAGCAAAATATTGCGACATAATTTGAGCTAATTTTGGTATTATGTCGGCATAAGTCCCTGTTATTAAAAGTTTTTGCTCTTGTTTTTTGCTATTATGTTTGGCTAGGATAGCATTGGAAAGCACAAGTTGTGGGTTTGATGATGCCACAACAATCTCCAATTCTCCGAGTTCATCTATAAAGGTATTGTTGGTATATTCCCCCATAGGAAAAATTTTTGTAGTATATTCATCAAAGTTTTGGACCAGTCTGCTATCAACCAATTCACTTAATGATGCAGTTAAAAAGGACAGGGCTTTTGTATAAAAGTCCTGCACTTTTTCTTTGTTTTTTAGTTGAGATAACCGAATTATCGTTTCTCTGTCCATAACCTTCCCTTCAAAACTTGCTATCAAAATTATTTTTTTATAACTTCCAATCCGCCAAGATATTTCCTTAATACTTCTGGCACAGTTACACTGCCGTCAGCATTTTGATATTGTTCAACGATTGCAGGAATCAATCTTGATGTTGCCAACCCACTTGCATTGAGAGTATAGACATATTCTGTCTTTTTGGTTTTGGAATCTCTATAGCGAGTGTTGTTTCTCCTTGCTTGATAATCTCCAGCATTAGATGCAGAAGAAACTTCCTTATAAATCCCCATACTTGGTATCCATACTTCGATGTCGTAAGTCCTGCGCATAGAGGCAGAACAATCCCCTGCTGCAAGCTTTGAAACTTGATAATGAAGACCAAGATTTTTAACAAGGTTTTCCGCCTTAGTTACCAACTCCTCAAAGGCTTTATCCCCCTGAGCCGGAGTTGTGTATTGCACCATTTCAACTTTATTAAATTGATGACCTCTTATCATTCCACGTTCTTCTTGTCTATAACTACCTGCTTCTCTCCTATAACAAGGAGTATATGCAAAAAATTTCTTTGGCAATTCATCTTCTTGCATAATCTCGCCTTTATACAAATTTACCAATGCTGTTTCTGCTGTTGGAAGGAGGAATTTGGATTTTTCATCTTTATTGTCTATCCAATACACTTCATCACTAAATTTTGGGAATTGCCCTGCCCCAAAGCCACAATCATAGTTTAGCATGTGAGGTGGTAAGATAAATTCGTATCCGTCCTTTGTATGTTCATCAACAAAATAATTAAGCAAAGCCCATTCCAATCTTGCCCCAATACCCCTATATATCCATGCTCCATTGCCAGCAAGTTTTACACCACGCTCGTAATCAACAAGGCCAAGATCTGTGCAAAGTTCAACATGGTTTTTTGGCTTAAACTTAAACTCTGGTTTTTTGTTGCCTTGTCTTAATACCTTATTATTTTCTTTTCCGCCAGGCAAAAGGTCATCGTCTGGTGGATTAGGCAACACAGAAACAAAGTCAAAAATTTGTTGTTCTATGGTGGCAAGATTCCTATCCAATTCTTCTATTTTATGACCAAGCAATTTCATTTCTTCAAAGATAGTTGTGGTATCCTTCCCTTCTTTTTTAAGGGCAGGAATTTGTGCGCTAACCTTGTTTTTTTGTGATTTAAGAGATTCTACTTCTTGTATAATCTCCCTACGTTGTCTATCCCATTCTATTACTGGGTCAAAATTAACTTCACAACCCTTCATTGCAAGCAATTCTTCTATTTTCTTTTTATCTTTTTTTATAAGTTCTAGTGAAATCATCTCTTTATCCTCTTATATATTAAATACGTGTATAGTATAAATAACACATAAAAAAATGTCAACTTCTATAAACAATTTTCAAAATATATTTCAAAAAAATAAATATTGAGCCTAAAAAATAAATTGAAAGATATAGCAGAACAATTTCACTTATTTTGTTCAAAGAAGACTAAATTTGTTGGACAAAATTATAAATTATTGTTAAAATTTTGATGATATGAAAAATGCAAATTATTTTGTAGAAAGAAATCTAAAAAACTCCAATCAATTAAAGTTGTTATTATTTGAACTTCCCTCCTTTTGCGATGAATATTTTAGAGGGATAGAAAATACCACAACTCCCCTCACCAGAGTAGGCTATGCCCAAGACCTTAAGATTTTTTTTGAATTTTTAACAAAAGAAATCTTGGAGTTTATTGGCAAAAAAGTTAAGGAAATAACACTTGAGGATCTGGGAAAAATAACACAAACTCATCTTGAAATATACCTCAATTACCTTTCAAATTATGAAAAATCTGGTGAAATTTTTTCAAATAACTCAAGAGCAAAAGCTCGCAAACTGTCGGCAGTGAGGAGTATTTTTAGATATTTTTATAAAAAAGGAAAACTGAGTGAAAATGTCGCAAGTAAAATAGATACTCCAAAGATAAGAGATAAAGAAATTGTTAGGCTGGAAGTTGACGAAGTAGTAAAGTTATTAAATACTGCCGAAAATCCAAAAGATTTTTCCAAAAGGCAACAATCATACAATAAACTTACAAAAACAAGAGATATTGCTATCTTAACTTTATTGTTGGGCACAGGGATACGTGTTAGTGAGTGTGTTGGGCTAAACATTGAAGATATAGATTTTGACACAAATGGGTTCAAAATCACTCGAAAAGGCGGAGCACAAACAGTGTTATATTTTTCAGAAGAAGTAGCCACTTCTTTGCAAAATTATCTTAAAGAAAGGCTATCCAACGAATTTGTCAGCCCCGATGAACATGCCCTTTTCCTTTCCATTCAGAACAAGAGAATTGGTGTGCGTGCAGTGGAGCAACTGGTAAAAAAATATAGTAAAGATTGTATACCTCTAAAACATATCACTCCACACAAACTTCGTAGCACCTACGGGACAAACCTCTATCGTGAAACTGGTGATATATACATTGTAGCAGACGTCCTTGGGCATAGAGATGTAAATACTACCAAGAAACATTATGCTGCCATTTCTGAAGATTCCAGAAGAAAAGTCGCAAATGTTGTTAAACTTCGTGAAAACGACGAGAGTTGACATCCCCTTTCCTACTCAAAAGTTGATATTTTCACTTGTTTATTACAGAAATTTTTATGAATAAAAATACAAAAATTTTAACAAATTAAAATTGTAAACATATGTTTGACAATTTAGTTTTTTTATGATAAAATCTTTTAGAAAATAATTATTTGTTCTGGAGGTTATTATGGATAATGAAAAAAAGGTTAAATCAGTAAATTCAAAAAATCGTGCAGAAGCACTAGACCAAAAGCTTGAACAATCCTACAATATGATAAAACACTGGATAGCTGTGCGAGGATATCAGCCATCTCTGAGAGAAATGATGAAAGAATTGGGAGTATTATCTACTGCCACTATGAAATATTATTTGGATAAATTGGAAGAGCGTGGCTATATCAAAAGATGTGATAGCAAAAATAGAGCAATTCAACTCCTAAAAGAAGAACAACGTCCTAAGCAACCAACTTGTCTTATCCCTCTATTAGGTGAAGTTGCTGCAGGGCAACCAATTTTGGCATACGAAAATTATGATGAAGTATATGAACTTCCCCAAAATCTGTTCAATACAAATGGTCAAGTTTTTATGCTCACAGTAAAGGGTGATAGTATGATAAATGCTGGCATATATAATAAGGACAAAATTGTAGTAAAACAGCAAAACACAGCGGAGAATTCAGAAATTGTAGTCGCAATGATCAATGGATGTGCAACAGTTAAGCGATTTTTCAAGGAAGATGGCCAAATACGACTTCAACCAGAAAATGATTTTATGAAGCCTATTATTTGCAAAGATGCGGTTATTTTGGGCAAAGTAGTTGGGCTTATCCGAAACTACTAATCATCCATTATTTCCCCTTCTCTCTAAAAAAATAATACTCTCCAATTATCTATTGGAGGGTATTTTTATAAAAAAACAATACCACTATTAGTATTGTCTTACCATAAAATTTTGGCAGGGGAAGAGGGATTCGAACCCCCATCGACGGTTTTGGAGACCGCTACTCTACCATTGAACTATTCCCCTTCAAAAAGCAAATTTTGTTATGCTTGTTTACATTGTAAACAGCAAAATTATACATATAAACATCTAAAATGTCAATAAAATTATATCAAAAAGTCAAAAATATTTATTTTGAAATATTGTTTTGATTTATGTAAACGATTTTTTTAATGAAACACGTCAATATTCTAACAATACTCTAACAAAATATAAAGTCAAATAGCTCTCAATAAAATACTATTGCTAGATATAAATATGATAAGGTGAAACAATATTGCAATGCATATTTATACATACAATGTTTATTTATACATTAAATATGACACAATAAATATTATTTTTTCTTCCCTATCCTATTTATATAACGGGTTAAATTTCCATAAAAAATGTTGTTAATTTGTCTAATATTTAGCCCTACTCTGCAAAGGGCTAACCTCAAATTTTCAAAATCAACATAACTTTTTAGGTCTATTGGCAAGTCAGTTGTTCCAAAAAAATCACTGCCAATGGCTACATTTTTATCTCCATATTTTTTTATAAAAAATTTAATTTGCTTTGCAACATCACTGCAAGATATTATTCCTTTTTCCCTTATAAAATAACTCACAAACGACAGACACACTATCCCATTGCTATCTATAATGGCCTTAATTTGCTCATCTTTTAAGTTGCGACTGTTGTTGCATAAGTCAAAAATATTACTATGAGAGTTATATATCGGTTTTGTCGTTATCCTACAAAAATCCCAAAAAGTTTGTTCATTCATATGTGCAGTATCAACAATAATACCTTCTTTTTCTAGTCTATTTACAACATATTTGCCTAATTCTGTAAGCCCACTTTGTCCCAGTGCTCCACCTCCAAAAGAGTTGTCATTGTTCCACACCAACCCGCACGAAAAAGGTTTTAGCGCAATCACATATTCCAATCTTTCCTTAAGTTTTTTCTCTCCCAAAAAGCCCAAGTCCTCTATCGCAAATATAAAATTGTCTTTATCTACTATTTCATTGCTAAGCATTTTTAATTTTTTCATTGGTTGAGGCAAACTTGTTGTCCATATTTGAGAAATAATTTTTGTTTTTTTACAATATTTTTCTACCCAAGAAATATATGCTTTTCTTTGGACTTTATTTAACTCTATTAAAAAATCGTTGTGAGCATCAAATATTTTCATATTTATATTTATGCATATTTTGTTATATATGACACTTAAACAAAAAACTTTAAGATTCAATAATCCTAATTAAAATATATCTAAGATAATATACCATAAAACGATAAAGAACCTTTATTATAAAATTTTATATTGCGATTATTATACAATCTAAAAAATCATTTAGAGCCAAATATACTCCTTTATGGCACTAACAAAAAAAAAGGAGAAAAGCTATTTGCCAAACTCCTTTTATACATTACGATAAACAATTATTTTGCAACATCAGTTGCTCTTGTTTCTCTTATAACATTTACCTTAATTTGCCCTGGATACTGCAACTCATTTTCAATTCTTCTTGCAATATCTTTTGCCAGGAACACCATACTTTCATCGCTGACTTCTTCTGGTTTGACCATAATTCTTATCTCACGTCCTGCCTGAATTGCATATGACTTTTCAACACCCTTAAAACTATTTGCAATGTTTTCAAGGTTTTCAAGTCTTTTGATATAAGCATCAAGCAACTCCCTACGAGCCCCTGGTCTGCTACTGGAGATAGCATCTGCTGTTTGAACAATTATCGCCTCAAGCGAATGGAACTCCACATCGCCATGATGAGCCTGAATACAGTGAATAACTTCTGGAGATTCCTTGTATTTTTTACATAGGTCAACACCAATGGAAACATGTGTTCCCTCTTGCTCATGATCAAGAGCTTTGCCTATATCGTGCAAAAGCCCACCACGTTTTGCTATCTTTACATTAGCGCCCAGTTCACTGGCAAGTAGCCCTG
>SAMEA3663025__coassemble_845_pt1 | contig 16338 bp, 19 predicted proteins | sample SAMEA3663025__metabat2_low_PE_001 | metagenome-assembled genome bin SAMEA3663025 (sample SAMEA3663025) | pig gut metagenome | biome: pig gut; feature: pig-associated habitat; material: faeces | place: France | collected 2012
TTGAGGTGAGTTATGAAGTCTTTGAACAAACAAACGGGTGGCATTGGCGAAGCAATAGCGGTAAAATTCCTAGTTGAAAAAGGTTATAAAGTCTTGCAAACCAATTTTTCTTGCAAAACAGGAGAAATTGATATCATTGCAATGGACAAAGATGTGTTGGTTTTTGTGGAAGTGAAGATGAGGTCTAATTTATACTTCGGACTGCCACAGGAGGCAATTACACATCGCAAGTTACTGCATATGCAACGGACTGCAATCGCTTATCTAAAACTTAACGACTTGATAGACAAAGTGGATGTCAGATTTGATTGTGTGGCAATTGTTGGCTCAAAACAAGACCATACAATAGAACACATAGAGGGAATTTGCTAAAAAAGAGAGAAAACAAGACATTTTTAGCAAGAAAAATGTTTTTGTTAAAAACTAAAAAAACGCTTGCAATTTTCATTGCAGTGTGTTATCATATCTTGCAATTTAAGTGGAGGTAACAAAATGAACCTTATTGACGTTATTGAAAAAGAAAATATCAAAGATAATATCCCAGAGTTTAACATTGGAGACACTGTTAAGGTTTATTACAAGATTAAAGAAGGCAACAAGGAAAGAATTCAGGGATACGAAGGTGTTGTTATCGCTAGAAGAAATGGAAGCATAAGAGAATCCTTTACTGTTAGACATATGTCATTTGGTGTTGGTGTAGAGAGGACATTCCCACTTCACAGCCCAAAGATTGACAAAGTGGAAGTGTTGAAGAAAGGTAAAATTAGACGTGCAAAACTCTTTTATCTCCGTGACCTCACTGGCAAAGCAACTAAGATAAAAGAATCAAGATAATTGATTTTAAGGAACAGAAACTTTTGTTCCTTTTTTTGTATTTTGTGCAAAATGACTATTGACAAAATGTTCAAAAAATGGCAAAATTATTTGAAAATAAAAGAAGGGATTTTATTATGCAAAGAATTTATCTTGACAATGCATCTACAACCCGTGTTTCTAACGAAGTTTTAAGTGAAATGTTGCCAGCATTTGGCGATACGTTTGGCAATGCAAACAGTTTGCACAGTTTCGGCAGAGATGCACAGAATATTGTGGATAAGGCAAGGGACAGAGTTGCCAATGCAATCAATGCAGAAAGGGGAGAAATTTATTTTACATCTGGTGGCACAGAAGCAAACAACTGGGCTCTTTTTGGCTTGGCACTGGCAAATAAATCCAAAGGAAATCATATCATCACATCTTCTATCGAACATCACAGCATTTTGGATACTTGCAAAAAACTAGAAGAAATTGGCTTTGAAGTTACCTATCTACCTGTAGATAGCCAGGGGCTAGTAAACATAGCAGACTTGCTCCATTATATCAACCAAAAAACAATACTTGTAAGCGTTATGGCTTCAAACAACGAGGTTGGGACTATACAAAATCTCAAAACAATAGCAACCATTGCTCACGAAAAGAATGTGCTTTTTCATACAGACGCAGTGCAAGCAATTGGCAATTTTAAGATTGATGTAAAAGATATTGGTATAGATGCCATGACTATCAGCGCTCACAAACTTCATGGACCAAAGGGTGTTGGGGCATTGTTTTTGCGCAAAGGAGTTAAGATTGACAATATAATATATGGTGGCGAGCAAGAAAGAGGTAAACGTGGAGGAACACTAAATGTGCCAGCCATAGCAGGCTTTGGTAAGGCAATGGAAGTTACTGCAAACAACTATATCATTGACTGCAAAAAACTTAAAAGTTTGAGAGATTATTTTGTAACACGTGTTATGGAGACTATCCCAAATGTATTGCAGAATGGTCATATTCATCAAAGAGTTGCCGGGCTTGTGAGTTTGTCCTTTTTGGGAGTTAATGGAGAGGCATTAACCAACCTTCTAGACCTAAAAGGTATCGCAGTATCTACAGGTTCTGCTTGTTCTAGTGGGAGCAGAGAACCAAGTCATGTGCTTATGGCAATGGGTATCAGCCCAGAACAATCGCAAAGCACAGTGAGGTTTTCGTTTGCCACAGACAACACAAGAGAACAGATAGATTATGTGGTAGATGTGCTCAAAACCAGTGTTGCATTCCTTCGCAGTATGTCACCAGTAAAGGTTCAGAAAAAGAAATAAGGGGGAGGGGAAGATGTATAGTGAAAAGATTCTAAAAATATTTGAAAACCCAACTCATAGTGGTATGCTGAAAGGTGCAAATGGCATAGGTATATGCAAATCTGAAGATGGCTCCGAAATATTCAAAATATATATTAAGGTGGACAATGATATTGTTGTTGATGCAAAATTTAAGACCTTTGGTTGTGTAGGGGCAATAGTTTCTAGTGAAGTGGCTTGCATATTGATTAAGGGGCAAAACTTGGATTATGTTTCCAACCTGCCACAAGAGGAGATTTTGAACTATTTGGGACAAATGCCACAAGGCAAGGAAGAATGTGCTACAATGGCAATAAAAACAATAAAAGAAGCAGTGAAGAATTACAGAAAAAAACAACTGCAACTTGCAATTAAAATGCAAAGAGATTTGGAAAAGGCTAGCGTTGTTGATGAGCCAAATGTGTAGGAAACAGATAAGTTGTATTTGATAAAATTTGATTAGAAATATACAAAAAGTTGTGCAAAAACTATTGCATAACTTTTTTTTGTGTGATATAATTTGTGCGTTAAATTTCACACCCGAATTGAATTTTCTTGTCCCACAATGGTGGGTAATGCAAAAGAGTTAACCCGGCTTTTGCACATTCGGGGAGGATTAACAAGAAAAAGGAGAAAATATTATGCCAGTTATTTCAATGAAACAACTACTAGAAGCAGGCGTTCACTTTGGACATCAGTCTAACAAGTGGAACCCAAAAATGAAGAAATATATCTTCACTACAAGAAATGATATTCATATCATCAACCTTGAAGATACTTCTGTGTGCTGTGACAATGCATATTTCTTTATAAGAGATATGGTCGCAAGCGGGAAAAATATTCTTTTTGTAGGCACAAAGAAGCAAGCTCAAGAAGCTATCGAGCAAGAAGCATCTCGTTGCGGAATGTTTTACATCGTAAACCGTTGGCTCGGGGGAACACTAACCAACTTCAAAACAATCAGAACAAGAGTCGCAAGACTAAACAAACTTGCTCAAATGGAAGAAATGGGAGAGTTTGACCTTCTTCCAAAGAAAGAAGTCGCACAACTCAAAGCAGAAAAAGACAAACTAGAAAAGAACCTTGGCGGTATCAAGGATATGGCAGAATTGCCTGGGGCAATATTTGTGGTAGATCCAAAGAAAGAACATATTGCCGTAAAAGAAGCCAAACTTCTTAATATCCCAATCATAGGTATTGTGGATACCAACTGCAATCCAGAAGATGTGGATTATCCTATCCCAGCCAATGATGATGCTATCAGATCCGTTAAACTTATTGTAAGTGCAATGGCTGATGCAGTTATCGAAGCAAAGGAAGGAGTTTCTCCAAGACTTGAAGCAGAAAAAGCTGCTCAAATGGAAGAAGCTGGAGAACAAGTTAATATGGCAGAAGCAATGGCAGTGCAAGACACTGAAAAATCAGAGTAATAGTTCAATGGTTTTTATAAACTGATTGACCATAAACCTAAACAAAAAGGGAGAAAGTAAAATGATCAATGCAAACGACATAAAAGAACTTAGAGCAAAAACAGGTGCTGGTGTGCAAGATTGCAAAAAGGCACTGGACCAAAGCAATGGAGATATGGAAAAAGCTGTGGCTTACCTTAGAGAAAAGGGCATTGCTTCTGTTGCCAAAAAGGCATCAAGAATTGCAGGCGAAGGGCTTGTAACAAGTTATATCCATATGGGTGGCAAGATTGGTGTTTTGCTCGAAGTAAACTGTGAAACAGACTTTGTTGCAAAGAGCGAAGCATTCCAACTTCTTTGCAAGGATATTGCAATGCAAATTGCAGCAGCAAAACCAGAGTATGTAAGGATTGAAGAAGTCCCTGCAGAAAATGTAGAAAAAGAAAAGGAAATCCTTGTTGCCCAAGCACAAAATGAAGGCAAACCAAAAGAAATCGCAGAAAAAATGGTTCAAGGACGTATTAAAAAATATTACAAAGATGTATGCTTGATGGAACAAGAATTTGTTAAGGACCCATCAAAAACAATCAGCGACCTCATAACAGAAGCAACACTAAAGATTGGCGAAAAGATTACAATAAGAAGATTTGTTCGTTATGAAATGGGTGAAGGTCTTGAAAAAAGACAAGATAACTTTGCAGAAGAAGTTATGAGCCAAATGGGTAAGTAATAAAAAATAATACAAAGAAAGCCAGCGTGGGTTGCTGACTTTCTTTTTTTGGATAAAAAATGCTTTTATTTTTTGTCAAAATGTGGTAAACTAATTTTGTCTTAAATTATTGGGGGAAATTTTGAAACGGAAGATGGCACTTGACTATGGCGAGGCACGCATTGGCATTGCTTTTAGCGATTTGCTGTGCATGATAGCCAATGGTTATGAAACATATTGCAGAAAGGATATTGACAAGGATTTGGATTATCTTTCAACCCTTGCGTCAAAGCAAGAAGTGGACGAGATTGTTATGGGTTTGCCACTTAATATGGACGGAACGGAGGGAGATAGAGCAGTTGCAACCAAACTTTTTGGTGAAAAACTTAGCAAATACTCCAACTTGCCAGTAACCTATGTTGACGAAAGATTGTCTAGTGTGGAGGCAGAGGATATCCTAAAACAAGCCCATATAAAATGGCAAGACAGAAAGAAATATATAGACAAAATTTCAGCCACAATAATTTTGCAAACTTATTTGGATTCTAGGTCTTAAAAAGGAGATTAAAAATGAACGAAAACGAAAAAGAAGTAAAAAGCCCAATCGATTGTCTTTTTGACGAGGAAAACACCGATCCAATCACTCTTTACAACGAAAAGGGAGAAGAGGTTTTGTTTGAACAAATTGCAATAATACCATTGGAAGAAAGAATTTTTGCAATCCTCAAACCAATGAAGCAACTCGAAGGAGTCGGCGAAGATGAAGCACTGGCATTTGAAATAGTAGAAACTGAGGAAGATGCAGAAACAGGCGAACACAGTGAGTATCTTGAACTGGTTGGCGACATTGATTTGATTGACAAGGTTTTTGATGTTTATAACAAACTTATGGACGAAGAAGAGGAAAAACAAAAAATCGATAAGAAGAACAAAAAGTAATAGATTATACAGCAGAAGGAACTATTTATGGACAACAATACTCAAAACTTATCAAGCGAAGTTGATATAAGAAAGGAAAAAATAAAAAAACTTAAGCAAGAAGGCAAGATTGTTTATGCTGAGAAGTTTGATAGAACACACAAATTGGTAGAAGCAAAGACTCTGCCAGATGGCACAAAGGTTAGAGTTTGTGGAAGGATGACTTTTAGGCGTGTTATGGGCAAACTTAGTTTTTTTGCACTGGAAGATGTAGAAGCAAGGCTTCAGGTTAGTATAAGCAGAAATGAGGTTGATGAAGACAGTTATGTATTTTTTAAGACTATGGTTGACCTCGGCGACTTTGTTGGTGTTGAGGGGGAACTTTATACAACCCATACTGGCGAAAAGACAGTTAGAGCATCATCTTTTCAACTGCTATCCAAGGCCATTTTGCCTTTGCCAGAAAAATACCATGGCTTGACCAATCAAGACCAGCGTTATAGAGAAAGATGTATGGATCTTGTATCTAACGAACAAAGCAGAGATGTATTCCTAAAAAGAAGTAAATTTTTGTCTTTTTTAAGGACATTTCTCAACAGTAATGGTTTTTTGGAGGTAGAAACTCCAATATTGCAAAGTGCTGTCTGTGGAGCAAGTGCAAAGCCATTTTTTACCAAACACAATGCCCTAAACAAGATTTGTAACCTTAGAATTGCTCCAGAGGTCTATCTAAAACATGTTATTGCAGGAGGATTTGATAGGGTTTTTGAAGTGGCCAAATGCTTCCGCAACGAAGGTATGGACCCAAGCCATTTGCAAGAATTTACTATGGTAGAGTGGTATGCTTCTTATTGGAATTTCGAGGACAATATTAGGTTCTTTACAGAGTTCATAAGGGAAGCAATTAGGACAATCTGCAACAAAGACCTTATTCTTCAGTTTAAGGGACATACACTAGATTTTTCCAAGGACTTTGAAAGGATCAACTATACAGAACGCATAAATGATATACTAGGTCTTAACGTCTTAGAATATACAGATGTAAACAAACTCAAAGAAGATATTGTCAAAACAGGGCTTTTTGCTATGGAGGACTTTGAGGCGTGCAAGACAGTTGGTGGAGTTATTGACTTTGTTTATAAAAGAAAAATTAGGGAAAATATCATTCAACCAACAGTGTTATACAACTACCCAGCATGTCTTGTGCCATTGGCAAGAAGAAATGACGAGGATAATAGAAGGATAGATATGTTCCAAGTGCTTGTGTGTGGAGATGAGATATGCAAAGCATATTCCGAATTGGTTGACCCAATTGTCCAAAGACAAACTTTGGAAGAACAAGCAAATGCCAGACGTCAAGGTGATGACGAGGCTCAGGAATTGGATGAAGATTTCCTTAATGCTATGGAACATGGTATGCCACCAATATCTGGGCTTGGTTTTGGTGTGGATAGGCTTATGTGCTTGCTCACCAATCAAGAGTCTGTGCGTGATGTGGTTTTGTTCCCACTAATGAAATAATTATTAAATACAAAAACCCCCAAGGACAATTATTTCCGTGGGGTTTTTTGAAAAAAAGCATCACAAGTAGTGATACTTTTTATAAAAGCCAATCAATGTATTGTGTTGTGGTGTGGATAACAGGACTTGAACCTGCATGAGTTGCCTCACTAGAACCTGAATCTAGCGCGTCTGCCAATTTCGCCATATCCACATATATAATATGATACAATATTCCATAAAAAATGTCAAATTTTATTTGGCAAAGAAGTTGGAGATTATTACAAAAGTGCCTTTTTAATAAAATTTACGAGGAACTGCAAGAGATAATTGAAGTTTTTTGCAATAATCGGATAAAATGTTAACAAAAACATTGACATTTTGAAGAAAAGGAAATATAATAAGTGTGCTATGTTGTTGAACATCTTAAAAGCGAAAAACCAACAAGGACAAAAAGTAGAATTTGAGCAATCTTTGGCATTGGATAACGATTTGATTTCTGCCAAGGGAGGAGTGTTTACTTGCGATGCAACCATCAAGGGTTATTATCTTTATGAAGATGAACAGTTGCATCTTGTGGCAAATGTGTCCGTAGGGTTGCTTTGTGTGTGCGACAAGTGCGGTGAGAAGTTTGAAAAGACCCTCGTCTTTCCTGTGGAAGAAACTTTTGTGGAGCAATATGATTTGCATGACAACGAAAGTTATTCGATAATCAACGGAACATCTATAAAGATTGATGAGGTTGTAACAGACAACTTACTTTTGAGCCTTCCAACCAAATTGCTGTGCAAAGAAGATTGCAAGGGCTTGTGCCAAGTTTGTGGTAAAAACAAAAACTACTATACTTGCCATTGCGAACAAATTCAGCAAGAATTGGAAAGACTTGATAACCCCTTTGACAAATTAAAAAATAGGAGATAGAAAAATGGCAGTTCCAAAAGTAAAAGTTAGCAAATCAAGACGTGACAAAAGAAAAGCAAACTGGACGGCAACAGCCCCAACACTTGTCGAATGCCCACACTGCAAGGCAGTAATCCGTTCGCACACTGTGTGCTCGGAATGTGGCTACTATGACGGCAAAGAAGTTGTTGCAAAAAAGGCTAAAGAAAAAGAAAGCAAATAAGTTTACATTTCTTTGTGCGGTGGACAAGACTATCTTGTCCTTTTTTTGTTTATAAAGGCATAAAAATATTGCAAAAAAGTTGGCTTTTTTGATAAAATATATCAGAATATATAGAACAATCTTTTTGGAGGGTAAAATGTTTTTGTCCGATTTGCAACAGATGATAAATATAGACAAATTGTCCAATGATGCTATAGTAGATTTTATATGTAAAAGAGCAAAATCTTTGGGGCTTGATGTTTATCAAGACCAGTTTGATAATTGTGTTGTAACCTGCCTTCCAAAAGGGGATAATATACAATCAAATCAATGTGATATATTGGGCGAGGTTGGTATAGTTGTTCCTTTGACTAATCTAGAAAAAAACTTCACTTGCAAGGTAATGGAGAATGTGAATAGGAAGAATGTTAAACCTCAGACTGTGCTTAATTTGGGAGAAAAAGGGACTAGAAACGGTGGTTTGTCTAACAATGAAAGATATTTAATTTTGGAAGATGAATCTCCTCAAATATCCACATTGTGTAAAGTTGCTTTGGCATTGAATCTTATGAGTGATAGGGTTAAAGTGCCGGTTAAGTTTATCTTCACTCCACGAGAGGAGGGTAAAATGCTGGGAGCAACTATGATAGACTGTTCCAAGATAAAGTGTAATACTTTTATCTCATTGGACGGACAAGCATACAACAAGATATTCTCGTCAAATATGGATAGCTCGATGTTTTTTTGCAAAATAGATATGAATAAAAAGTTTGTTGCAAAAGAAAAAGGATACAAAACTTTTAGGCTGGATATATCTTGTCAACCAAAAATTGAGAGAAGTTTTTTTGGGAGAAGGAGAATTTCTGGTAGTGGAAATAATGAATTTTCATCACTCAATTCACTTGCAAGATTTTTGAATGATAAGGAGGTTTTTATCAATTCTTTTGCTTATACAGACAAAAGCCGAATTGAGTGTATTTTCTCAACTAAATATGATGAATTGCAACTAAAGGCAAAACTATTGAAAGAATATCTATCACAGAAAAAATCTTTTGGTGGCTTAAAAGTAGATTGCTCAAGGCAAACAGATAATTATTTGGTTCTGGAAAATAGTGAAAGTTTTATAAACTTCGCACTAGACTTGGAGAAAATTGAAAAAGACAATAATATAAGTTTGTTGAGTTTTGAGGGGAATAAGGGGGAAGTTATATTACAACTTTTAACTTGTGGCAAACAAGAATTAGAAGAAAAGACGAAAGTTGTTAAGAATTTTGCCGAGAAATTTGGGGCAACAGCAACACTAATATCTACAACAAATCAATTTGATTCTGCAGACAATGCTTCGCTGATTGAGTTGGTAAGGAATAGTTATGTTGGCTTTGAAAAGGTTGAAGTGGAGAGGGGAAATTTTGCAAGCGAGTTGGGAATCTTTCAAAAGAAATTCAAAAATTCTTCCTGCATTTGTCTTTCACCCACCGTTTTGGACGTGGGAAGATATGGCGAGAGGGTGGAGTATTCGACTGTTGTAAATAGTTACCTTTGGCTCAAAAAACTGCTTTGTATAGACTAACAAACACTCTTTTTATTCGACAACTTATTTGATATGCTGGCATATTGAAATCATTTTTGACATTTTATGTGTTTTTTTTACAAAGGAAAGAATAAATTTTAATTATGGAACAAGAAAAAAAAGTTTTATCTATAAAAGAAAGCCCTATGTTTTATATAAACCATGCAAGACAAATACTGAATGAGGGGGGAGATTATAGGAGATGTCTTGCTTATATTCATATGGCAGAAAAATTTGAATTAAATAACGACCAGCAACAATTATTATACTCGATATATATTGAGGCTTATTTTAGTGCTGGAATGTTGCAAATGTCCATTTATTATTGTTATAAAGCATTAAAGACACTAAATCTTTCGTTGCATAATATAATTTTTGTTATGTTGAGTAGATATTTTTTCTTAATGGGGGAGTATGATGTTGCAAGATTTTATAGCAATGTTTATCTAAACCTTGATGAAAACAGTGAACAAGCAAAATATTGCAACCACCTGCGCAAAGAGATAGATAAAAAAACAAATATTAAACCTATGCCAAGAATTGTTAATGAAGACTATCTTTACAAGCAAAATATTGCATTGGCTCATGAATTGATGTCTAAAGGAGATGTTTCAAATGCAATAAAGTGCTATGAGGAGATTGGCAACTTTGAAAATGAAGATGTGCGTAATGAACTTGTTATGGCATATGTCTTTGACGAAGAATTGCAAAAGGCAAGTGATTTAATAAATAAGTATGGCAAAGATTCCATTCAAGATTTGATAAGTAAAATGATAGTGGAATATTCTCTTGGCAACAAGGAATCTTTTGAAAAGGCGAAAAAGGAACTGCTGGCAAGGGACATTAGAGATTATGAGCAAAAATATAGAATTGGGGCTTCATTTTCGCAGGTTAACGAACCAAAATTGGCAATGGAATATATGCAAGATTATGTAGAGAGTGGTATGGCCGAGGCGGAGTTGGACTTTTTGTATTGCATTGTTTGCATAAACTGTGGTTTTGGCGAAAAGGCAAAGAGTCGACTTATTGACCTAAAAACAGTGGATTTTTTTGATAGATATATTATTGATTATTACATAAAGGCTTGCTCGACTGACGGAAAGCACAACTACAAATACATTTTTAATCTTCCAAAGAGGGAAGAAAATATTGTTAATACAAAGATTAAAGAAATGTTGGTGCAAACTCCAGAAAAATTGCTAGAGGAATACAAAAACAATGAGGATATGTTTTATTATATTGCAAAACAAAATTCAAACATATCCAACTTGCTACTTCTAAAATTGGCGTCTATTGATGATAATTGTCTAGATGACTTCTTTGATTTTGTATTGTTTGGCAAGCAAGTTAAAGACAACTTGAAGAATAGAATTGCACTAAAAAGGGCTGGGCTTAACTGCGCAAAGCAAGTTTGTGTGGTGAGAGATGATATTTTTTCTAGGATAATTTTGCCAAACAACTTGGCAACAAAAACCAACAATATACACCTTTTTAATGCGATTATGCTATTTGTGGAATATGTGTTAAACGATATATCAAACTTCCAACTGACCATTGCAAAAATTGTTGTGAAGGTGGAAAGAAAAATTAAAAGCGACGATGTAGATGAAAAGGTTTTGGCATCTTATATCGCATGGGAAGCATTTAGAGAGTCAAAAAGATTTAGTCTAAACAAGATATGTAATAAATTTAAGATAAGCCAAGAGGATTTTTATGATTTTGCAAAAAAATATGATTTTGAGGTGTAAACGCATATGTCTAGCCAAAAAGGTTTAGCCTAGCACAAAACATATCAAGTTGATTTATAAAATTATTCGATACAAAGTATAATCAAAAAAGGTTGTAATAGGTGTGTTTTAAAACAATAATTTGTGCAAAATTACTATTGAAATTTGATTTTGAATTTGATATAATATGAAAAATTAGATTTGGAGGGCAAAAAATGTTGAATTATATGCTTGGGAGAACTCTTGAACAATTTTTGAGTGAACCACTGGTTATTATTGGGCTTGTGCTGATTGTGATGGGTATATCAATGGTTGCACTTTCTACAAGGATAACTAGGGCAATTAAACATCAAAATGATATACCTGCAGATGACAAGATAAATATGGCTCTAAAACTTATCGGGTTGGTTCTTATTTTGGCAGGGCTTGTCCTTATTGCTGTCTATGTGGTTATTTACATTCAGACAAGATAATCTTTTGGGATTTTGAAAATATATTATTTGGCAAAAATAATAATAGCCTGACGACATCCGTCAGGTTTTTTTATGCAAAAAAAAGTAATTTTATTGCAAAAAAGATGGCACTTTTGCTTGATAAATAATGGGGTTTTATAGTATTATTTATATAGCACATAATAGTATTTGACAAGGGTTGTTCGGCATCGAAAGTTGAGACTCCTTTTTTATAAAATTGGTTGAAGATAGGGGGCAAAGATGAAATCTGCGTATATTGACAAAATATTATCTGCCGAGGAGCAGGCAGAACAAATTGTTGAGTTATCAAAAAAGCAGGCGCAAGATTTTGTTGAAAAAAAATCGGAACAACTGCAAAGAGAAAGAGAAGAATTTGTGTTGCAAGACAAAAAGAGATATTTAACTCAGTTGGGCGAACTAGAAAATAAATATAACGAACTATACAATAAGAAATTGCAAAAGAAAAGGGAAGAATTAACTCTGTTGGCACAGGATAAGGAGGAAACAATAGCAAACATAGTGCAAAAGGTTGTTCGGGGGGTGCAAGATGGCTATTGTTGAAATGTCCAAGTTGAAGATAGTAGCGCTTTCTTGTGATAAGGACAAAATTTTGAATGAATTATTTAAGACTAGATGTGTTGAACTAAAAAAGACGGCAAATATTGATGGCACTGCGTGCAATTTTTGTGAAGAAGAGTATGAGAAATTGCAACTTTTGCACAACAAAATTGTAAATACGATAGACTTTTTGGACTCGATTAACGGGACAAAATATGAGATTATTGACTTGACGGCAGAGCAATTTGCAAAAGATGGGAAATTTAATTGTAAAAAAATTCTTAATCAGATTGATAGGTTGCAACAACAAATATCAACATTAAGACGAGAAAACGAAAAATTGCTAACTAGGAGTGCTACATACGAGCCTTATCTATGCCTTTCGGAGAAGTTTTCTGAGTTTAGGGATACAAAGCATGTTGAGATGTATGTGGGAATTTTGCCAGAGGGAAATATAGAAAAGTTGGACGAGAGTCTTAAAGATTGCCCTTTGACTGTTGTTGAAATATGTGATAAAGAGGGGCGAGTGATTAAGGTGTGTTGCCACAAGTCAGAGGGTATTGTAGTGACAAGACATCTTGCAGAATTAGGGTTTTCAAGATGTCCATTTACTTATGACAAAACCAGCAAAATGCTTATTTCTGAATGTAAAAATGAAATAATAAGAAATAACAGTCTTATATCTACTTGCGAAAGGGAATTGAAAGAATTTTGCAAAGAACTCCCAAGATTAAGATTATCAGCAGACCATATAAAGTTTTGCTTGGAAAAGTTAGGCGCAGAAAACCTTGTCCGCTCTACAAAGAAAACTTTTGTGTTGGAGGCTTATTTGCCAAAAGATAAAATAGATTTTGTGGACAAGCGCCTAGCGAAGTCAAAAATATGTATGGAGAGAGAATTTGCAGATATTCCAAAGAATGAAATGCCATCAACATTGCTCAAAAACAACAGATTGGTAAAAAATTTTGAATTTGTTACAAATATGTATTCTTCTCCAAATTATAGAGAGTTGGATCCCAACGGAATATTGATGTTTTTCTTCTCGTTGTTTTTTGGCTTTGTGGTGGCGGATATTGGATATGGACTGGTGCTAGTAATTTTGGGAACTTTTGTGGGAGCAATGCAAAAAAGGGAAAGTTCCTTCAAGCAACTTTGTGGTGTTCTTGCCACTGGAGGTGTGTTTGCCATAGTATTTGGGGTGCTGTTTGGCACGATGTTTGGTGTGGGCAATGATAGTTGGGATATTGTTCCTCCTAGTATTATGCCCAACCCAACAAAAGATGTGATAGCAATGCTGGGGATATGTCTTGGTGCTGGTGCAGTGCAGATTATGGTGTCGCTTGCTCTTAAAGCAGTGCTTTTGATAAGAAGAAAACAATATGCTGATGCAATATTCTCGGCTCTAGTTTGGGAGGGATTCTTTGTAGGGATTGGTTTGGTTGTGCTGGATATGGCTGGGATTGTGATTGGAACAAAAATTATTGGAATGTATCTTGCTATTATCTCTGTTGCTATCAGCGTAGTTGGACTTGTAATAACTCAAAAGGGAATAAATAAACTGACCAAAAGTTTTGGTGCAGTGTATGGCATTATAAATATTTTTTCGGACATTTTGAGTTATGCTAGGCTGTTTGGACTGATGTTGAGTGGGGCTATCATTTCGGGGATAGTAAATCAGTTGGCTACACCTTTCTTTGAAAATATTGCAACATATCTTGTTGGAGTAATTATACTTGCCATTGGTCATGGGTTTAATTTGGTTATGGGTTGTTTGAGTGCCTACATTCATGTGGCAAGGTTGCAGTATGTAGAATTTTTTTCAAGATTTTATGAGGGCGAGGGAGAATTGTTTGTGCCTTTCGGCTCGGGCTTTTCGTATGTAAATATTACAGGAAATAACATATAAAGGAGGATAAATTGTTATGGAATGGGGATTTGTAATTGGATTGGCTGGATTAGTTTTGTGTGTATTTTTGTGTGGAATGGGTTCTGCTTTGGGGCTTACAAAGACAGGGCAAACAGCATCTGGTGTGTTAAGTGAGGACCCACGCAAATTTAGCAAATTGCTTGTCTTGGTGGTGCTTCCTGCTACGCAGGGTATTTATGGCTTTGTGTTTGCTATTGTTGCTTCTAGCAGTTGCACTGCGGGGATAAGCCTTGCAACAGGGCTTAATATCTTACTTGCATCGTTGCCACTTACTGTTACTGGTCTATTGACTCCTGTGCTACAGGGCAAGACGGCATCTAGTTGTATTCAGGCAGTGGCTAAAAAGGACTCTCTTTCTGGAAGGCTTATATTGTTCCCAGCAATGATAGAAACATATGCCATTTTGTCGCTGGTAGTTTCGCTTTTGTTGTTGCCTTAGGAGGAAAGATGCAAGGAGATTTGATTGTAGAAAGAATCTTAACTGATGCAAAAATCCAGGCAGAAGAGTTGATGGAAAACGCTCAAAAGCAAGTTGCAAAATTGCAAGAAGAAGAAAATGCTTGGCAAAAATCAAGGTCGCAAGAAACAGAAAAAAAATTGAAACAAAAAGACAAGGAAATGTCTTTGGCAAATAATATAAGGGTAAATATAGAGTGCAAGAAGTTGGAACTTGAAAGCAAGAAAAATATGATAGACTACATAAAATTGAAAGCATACAACGAGTTGTGTTCTATGAAAAAATCTCAATCAAAGGTATTGTTTGAAAGGCTTTTGAAGGCCAACGCAGAGGAAGGAGATATCCTTTTGTGGAGGTGCAATGGTTTGACAGAAAAAGACATACTCTCCTTGCCAACTGTCAAAAAACTTTCGCTGGATACAAAAGAGGGAGAAGAATACGGAATTTTTCTTTGTGGTAAAAAGTGTGACAAGAATTTGCTATTTAAGACCTTGATTGAAGATTATGTTGAGGGCAATTTGAAAGAAATTTGCGAGATGTTGTCATAAAAATATTTTTTTGCGACAGATTGCAATAAAATGCAATAAAATGTGATAAATTGCAATAGATATTGAAATTTTGTGGGAGGGAAAATGAGTTATCTTTATTCGTCTGGTGTTGTTAGTGTAAAAGAATCACAACTACTAAAAAAAGACTTTTTTTTGAGTTTGCTATCCTGCAACAACTCGCTGGAAACGGAAAACTTGATAAAAAATGCCTTCCACTCTCCAGAAGATATATCTGCAGATGAAATTCTGGACAATCAAGAAAATGAACTTTGGACTTTTGTTACAAAAGAAGCGCCTAATGATATGGTAAAAAGTTTTTTTACTTTCCCAATCGTGTATGACAACATTGCAACCATTTGCAAAGCACAAATGGTGGGTGTTGATTGGGAAAATTATGTGGATAATTATTCATGGGTTGACAACAAAAAAATTGCAAGTTTTGTGGCAAAAAGAGATTTTTCATTGTTTTCAAAAGAAATTGCTGAGGTTGTAAAGACATTTTTTGAAAAATTTACACCACAGTCTAGCCCTGAGGAATTGGATAGATATTTTAAGCAAAACAAATACAAAATTATGCGTTTAATGTTCAAAAAAGGATTGTTATGCGACTTGACAAAGTTGTTGTGCGACAAGCAGAATTTGTCTTTGTGTTTTAGAGCAAAGAGTAAGGAAGCCCTGCTAGACAATGCTGTTGAGTGTGGTTTTTTGAGCAAAAATGTATTGCAAGGGATATGGGATAAAGACAACTATATTATCGGTCAAATAGCCATAGAACCACTACGCAAAATTGCAGAACTGATATTTGAAAACAAAGATAAAGCCTTGATAAAGTTTGAAAAAGAAAAAAATATGCTAACTCAAAAATTTTGTGAGCCATTGAGATATGATATGGATAGTCCGGCACAATTTGTTTATTATGTATTGAGCAAAAGTGCAGAAATAAAAAATTGCAGGATGTGTTTGCTGTTTGTTAGGAACAACATTGCAGAAAAGGCAAGGCAAATGCTCCTTTTTGGAGATTAAAATGGAAGATAAGATTGCAGTATTGGGCAATAAGGATATAGTAGTGCTGTTTAAGGCGGTTGGCTGTGATGTTTTTTCTCCTGCAGGGAGGGATAAAATCAGAGCCACCCTTAACAAACTTATTCAAAACTATAAGATAATTTTGATACAGACAAACTATGCAAAATTGTGTGAAGATTTGATAGAACAAACAAGAATTTCTGCCTATCCTGTGATTGTGGTTATCCCTAATAAAGACGAGCAAAACAATTATGCTTTGGACAAGATTATGACAGATAT
>SAMEA3663025__coassemble_859_pt1 | contig 16111 bp, 15 predicted proteins | sample SAMEA3663025__metabat2_low_PE_001 | metagenome-assembled genome bin SAMEA3663025 (sample SAMEA3663025) | pig gut metagenome | biome: pig gut; feature: pig-associated habitat; material: faeces | place: France | collected 2012
CCAAAAGCCATTCTGGAAAAGTATCTGACAAAATTCCAAAATATTTTTTTCTTAGATTATCTAAGTTTTTGTAATAGTTGCTCATAAAATATTCCTCTGATTGAGTATAATATATAATTAATTTTTTTGCTATCTTTTGAATACATTTTATTAAAATACAGATTTGTATTATTATTCAAAAAACCATCTTCCTAACAAACTTTTTGACGTAACAAAACTATTTAACACAACAAAACTATTTGACATAACAGAAATCTATTTTTTGTATAATATTTGTGAATAACAGAAGTTAGGCAGATCAAAGGAAAAAAATGGCTCGGTTTATTGACTATAAAAAGTTAAATTGATATAATATATATTGGAGGTGTAACTATGGGACAATATATGTTGTATGTCTGGTTGGCAGTTTTGTGTATTGGGCTTGTTATAGAGGTCATTGAAGCAGGCACGTTGGTTAGCATATGGTTTTCTGTGGGGGCAGTTATCCCTTTGCTTATGAGTATTTGGAGAACAAATTCTGCAATCTACATAGCATCACAATTTGTTGTGTTTGGGTTGGTTACGATATGTTCACTGGTATTTATAAGGAAAATTGCTAGAAATGCATTGCTAAAAAATGTTACAGAAAATACAAACTTGGACAGTTATATTGATAAAAAATTTAAGATAGTAGAAACTAATAATGACCTCGCTTATATCAAAATAAGCGGTGTAAGTTATGCAGTGTATGATGAAGATGACAAACTAGAAGTTGGCGACCAAGTTGTTGTTAAAAAATTTATGGGCAACAAAGCCGTTGTCGAAAAACTATAGGAGGTTTTTATGAGTACAGGAGTAATAGTTGTATTATGTTTGGTGACAGTGGGAGTAGTAATCTTTGCCACTGGCATAAGAATTGTAAGACAAGCAACCGGAGTTATTGTAGAGAGATTGGGTAAATATTCAAAAACACTTGATGTTGGTGTCCACTTTATTTTACCTTTGTTTGACAGGACCTTGCCACCAGTTGTTCTAAAAGAAAGAGTAGCAGACTTCAAGCCACAACCTGTTATTACAAAAGATAATGTAACAATGCAGATTGATACAGTGGTGTATTTTCAAGTAACTGATGTTAAGTTGTTTACTTATGGCATAGAAAAACCAATGCAAGCCATAGAGAATCTAACTGCAACTACACTCAGAAACATTGTAGGCGAGTTGGAACTGGACGAAACACTAACATCTAGAGAAACTGTAAACACCAAGATGAGAGCAGTGCTGGACGAGGCAACTGACCCTTGGGGGATAAAGATAAACAGAGTGGAATTGAAAAACATTCTCCCACCAAAAGATATCCAAGATGCAATGGAAAAGCAAATGCGTGCCGAACGTGAAAGGCGAGAATCCATTTTGAGAGCGGAAGGCGAAAAGAAATCTAACATTTTGGTTGCAGAAGGCGAAAAGCAAGCAGTTATCTTGAAAGCAGAGGCAGAAAAGGAAAGAAGATTGCTAGAGGCAGAAGCAGAAAAAGCAAAATTTATTGCCGAAGCAGAAGGTAAAGCAAAGGCAATAGAACTGATAAACAAGGCAAATCCAAACTCTGCCTATGTAACACTGGAAGGGTATGAAGCATTGAAGATTTTGGCTGACGGACAATCTACAAAGATTGTTGTGCCAACTGAAATATCCAACATAACTGGGTTGCTAACAAGTTTGAGTGAAACAATAAAAACAGGCACCCCATCAGCCACCAAAAAGACCACCAAAAAGTAAAACAAAACTAATTAAGTTGTGTAAATTGAAAAAGGAACTTTACAATTTTTGTAGAGTCCCTTTTTTTATTTGAAAACTATTCATTTTAGACGTTGAACCTAAACAAAACCACATCTCCATCTTGCATAACATAATCTTTGCCCACAGAGGCTACTTTTCCTTTTTCTTTTGCCAAATTGAAAGATCCAAGACTTACTAGGTCGTCATATTTTACTATCTCTGCCCTTATAAAGCCCTTTTCAAAATCGCTATGAATTTTGCCAGCTGCTTGAGGGGCTTTGGTCCCTTGTTTTATGGTCCATGCTCTTACTTCTTTCTCGCCAGCGGTTAGATAACTCATAAGCCCCAAAGTTTTGTAACTGGTTACAATCAGTTTTTCTAGTCCACTTTTGTTTATGCCCAACTCCTGCTTAAACATTTCCCTTTCCTCACTGTCAAGTGCAGTCAACTCCTCCTCTATTTTGCAACTAAGACATAGCACATCAGCATTTTCCCCTTTTGCAAATTCAATCACTTGTTTTGTCAGTGGGTTTTGCATAGGAGGGGTTAAGATATCACTTTCTGCGATATTTGCCACATAAATCACAGGCTTAGTTGTAAGCAAAAACAAACTATCTACATACTCTTTTTGCTCTGCTGTAAAGGTCAAACTTCTGGCAGGTTTTTCTGCTTCCAACACATTTTTTATGGTGTTTAACAACAAGACGTGTTCCCTGCTACCTGCACCTGCCTTGGCAAGTTTTTGTTCTTTTTCAAGATATTTATACACACTTTCTAGGTCGGCTAATATTAGTTCCAAATTTATTGTTTGTATATCTCTAGTTGGGTCAACAGAACCTTCCACGTGGATGATTTTTTCATTTTCAAAACATCTTACCACATGCACAATGGCGTCAACTTCTCTTATATGGCTAAGGAATTTGTTACCCAAGCCCTCGCCCTTGCTTGCCCCTCTTACCAGCCCAGCAATATCCACAAACTCTATTTGTGCTGGGGTTGTTTTTTTTGCATTATACAATCTTGTCAACACGTCCAATCTTTCGTCTGGCACGTCAACTATGCCAACATTTGGCTCTATGGTGCAGAAGGGATAATTTGCACTCTCTGCCCCTGCCTTTGTTATGGCATTAAACAATGTGCTTTTGCCAACATTAGGCAATCCAATAACTCCAAGTTTCATTTTTTTTCTCCTAAGCTTTGCAATGATAATCATATTGTATAACATTTTGCTTTGTTTGTGAATAGAATTTTCAAAACAAATTGTTATTCCTCTCCATATCGCAGAGTGTTGTATATTCTAAATGGCAAAAACATAATCATTTGCCCCACAAACAAAAATGCTCCTAACAAAATATAATGGAAAGGGAACGGAAGGTTAATCCCTAGTGATACAAACAATGGGCAGTTGTAAACATAAAAGATGTTTTCTCCAGGGAAAGCAAAATAGGTAACCACAAAGCAAATCACTCCAAAAATTACAATACTGCCTATACCCCTCCACATATCGAGGAATTTTTTTACACTTATCCACCCAGACAATGCTAGAGTCATCGCCAACATAATTACAAATGTCCTGGATAAATAATATGCAAGGTTAATTATATCATACACAGGCAAATCTTCTAATAATCCAACCGGATAGATTGTTGTTGCTATGGCAAACAATGACGATATAGAAAAAATAAAATTCAACCCAAATGTTTTGGTTTCTGGTTTTCTTTTTTCAACAACAGCAAAAGTTAGCAACAAAATGCTAATCCACAAAGATAACACAAAGCCATCAATCCCTGTGGCAGAAAGGAAGGTAACCCTTTCGTCTATGCTCTCGAGATACCTACATCTAAAAATTATCCTAACAACTTCAAACGCAACCAACAACAAAGTGCATATAGCAACAAAAATTCTCTGCTTTTTGAAATCTCTCCTACAAAAATACATCGAAAAGAAAATTACCACAACTAAACAACAAAGGACCACAGCAATATGTTCTGCAGATAACAATCCTTTTGCCCCGCTGACAGTGTTTAACAATTTATACATTTTACTCTCCTAATCAGTAGTTTAGAAAAAAATATGAAATTTGTCAAAAAAAACATCATTAGTTTTCTTTCTTTTGTTGATTTTTTTGAAAAAATGTGTTATATATGTAATATAACGAGTTTGCAGGTATAGTTTAGTGGTAAAACTTTTGCTTCCCAAGCAAGTGATACGGGTCCGATTCCCGTTACCTGCTCCACACAAAAATCCGTTCACATTGTGTTCGGATTTTTATTTTTTTACTTGTAATTTTTATATCGATAAAATCTGGCAAGTTATTAAACTTCTTTCAATATTAACTTTGACTACTTTGTCTGTAAATTTTTATATAAAGCATTTTTTCAACTTTTTTTAGATTATTTACAAAACACCTAGAATTTTATTTCCGTTTTTCATATGTTGTTACATAGTCCAAAATATCATTATCAAAAAGTGGCTCGCTGACATTCGTTTTGCGCCAATTTTCTGGCAAAATATTTTCAATTTTGCACAAATTGTTGGGTGTTGAAAGTGTAGCAATATAAGCCTTGTCGGCAGTTATGTGAGAGAAGTCCTTTTGTGTTAAGATAGTTTTTGCCATTTGCCCTATTGCAAATACACGAGAACAGTTTAGTCTGGAAAGTAGTTGTTGCAGTTGGCTAAAATCTCCCACTACTTCTCTATCCGCAAAATCATTGATTGGTGTCAAAAAATCGGGGAGGGTTTGCTCAAAATTTTGATCAAACACAACAACCTTTGCACAAGGGATAAGTTTAGTTAATCTTTCTTCCTGTTTTGCGCACACGACCACACAATCTCGCAACAACTCAAATACATATCCCAAAGTGTTTGACCTCAAAAACAGCGAAGAAAAAGCCACCTCGTTACCCTCGCTATCCACACAAAAAATGATATTCATTCGTTCTCCTTTTTAACCATTTGCAAAAAATTGTTAAAACTATCAGGTTATATAAATTCCAAATATATTTTATCAAAAAACATTTTTTTTAGCAAATAACTCTGGCAAGAAATTATTTAACATATTTTATTGTTATAGGGCAAATAAACAACTAAAAAAGGTTGAATTATGACAAAAAATGTGATAAATTAAATCTGTTCAACTTACAATTTTTCGACATTAAACGACAATATTCATAATTGAACCAAGTCTAACTTTGCATTTGCAAAATATCAAAGCAAAATACCCTTTGATGCTTTTGCTAAATGTGTTGAGTAAAAATAGGAGTAAAAATGTATAAAACTATTCTGATAAACACCACTAGAAATGCTGAAAAGCGAACAAGTGAAATAGAACGAGTTGCCAACGAGCAATTTGAAAAAGGATTTCGCCTAGTAAGCGCTATTGGCACACCAAACTTTGGAGTAATAATGATATTTGAAAACAAAGATGATAATAAGTGTTAAAACATACAAATCCTTTATATTTTTCTTTCAAAATCTTGACTTTTTGCTTGCATTGCACATAATGGTATTAACGAAAGTAAATAAAATTTCTTTATCCGTCGTCCTCATATAATTAGGCAACGGATTTCTTTATTTATAGAAAAAGTTTGTTCCCTTTTTAGTAGAAGTTCTGCCCAAGAGTTATTGTTTTCTTTATATCAAATTTATTTGACAAAAAAACATTATTAGAATAGTATATTTTATATAAAAGCATTTTGTTATACAATTCGGGGGTTATAAATGAAAAACTTAAAAACAATTCAAACTATATGCAAGGTATTTTATATCCTAACAAAAATAGTCTTCATATTGTGCATTGTTGGAAGTGTCTTTTGTGCGTTGGCTGTGGTTGGCATAACAACTATGAAAGACAATCCAGAGTTTTTGAACTCGATTGCCGAGTTAGGCGAAACATTTGATTACAAATTGTGGCTGTGTGATTGCATATTTGGTCTAGTTGAATGTGGCTTTGGCATTGCAATATACTATTTTGTGCAAAAATTTTACAAATTTGAACTATCTATTGGCGAACCTTTTAATGCAAAAGTATCTCAGGAATTGAAAAAACTGGGCATAATTCGCCTTATTTTGCCATTGGCTTGTTCTGTGGTTATTGGAATAGTTTATGCCATTTTTGGCAATCAACTTCCTTCTTTTTCTGGTTTTGGAATGACTATGGGCTTTGTTTATCTTGCGATATCTCTGCTTATTGACCATCACCTAGAGTTAGAACAAAAGAAAGATATGGAGCTTGTTAAGGGTGAGGTAGAGTTTACCTCTGAAAAAAATGATAACAAAGAATCAGTTTGATAGGTGAAAAATGTTAAAAATCAAAAATTTATGCAAGAGTTTTGGCGAAAAACAGGCAGTGGACAATGTTTCCATTGAAATTGCCGATGGCGAAATTTATGGCTTTATTGGGCATAATGGCGCAGGCAAAACTACTACTATCAAGGCATGCACAGGCATAATGCCTTTTGATAGTGGGGAGATTGAGATTGACGGAGTGTCTATAAAGGACAACCCGATCTTGTGCAAAAGTAAAATAGCATATATACCAGACAATCCAGACTTGTATGAATTTATGACCGGCAACCAATACATAAATTTTGTTGCAGATATTTTCTCTGTGCCCACAGAAACTCGCAAAGAAATTACAAAAAAGATTGCTGATGTTTTCGAATTATCCCAAGACTTAGACAAAAGCATATCTTCTTATTCACATGGTATGAAGCAAAAGCTAGCAGTTATCTCTGCTTGGATACATTCTCCCAAACTTATTATTATGGACGAGCCATTTGTTGGGCTTGATCCAAAGGCCTCTCACTCACTAAAACTGATGATGAGAGAATTTTGTGACAATGGTGGGAGTATCTTTTTCTCTACTCATGTTTTGGAAGTGGCAGAAAAGTTGTGCGACAAAGTGGCTATAATAAAAAATGGACAAATAGTCGCCAGTGGAAAAATGCAAGATGTAAAAGGTGATAAATCTTTGGAAAAAGTCTTTTTGGACTTGGAAGATGGAGAAAAAAATGTTTAAGGCTTTGTTAAAAAAACAACTTTTGGAGATTAACTCCAACTTTTTTCGAAACAACAAAACAGGAACTCGTAGGTCCAAAAAATCTAGCATAATGCTTATTTGCTTTTTTGCATTTGTTTGCTTTTATCTTGGTTTTATTTTTTTTCAAGTGGCAAATGGACTATGCTCATCACTTTTTGAAGCCAATCTTGGTTGGTTTTATTTTGCAATGATGTTTACTCTGGCCATTATGATGGGGGTTGTTGGCAGTGTGTTCAACACATACAACAGTATTTATCAGGCAAAGGATAACGACTTGTTGTTTTCGATGCCCATACCAAGCAAATTTATTTTGCTTGCACGCATAGTAGGTGTATATATAATGGGCTTGTTCTATTGTTCTCTGATTACTATCCCTACAATAATTGCCTATTGTATGTATAGCAAAGCAACTTTTCTTGGTGTAGTTTTTAGTATAATCACTGCCATTATTATAAGCTTTATTGTTCTTATATTATCTCTGACACTTGGATATCTTGTAGCAAAAATCACATCAAAAATGAAAAATAAAACTCTTTTTGTAGTTGTTTTGTCTGTTGTTTTTATGGTTTTGTATATATATTTTGTTTCTGTTTCTAACAACTTCATCTCGTCAATAATTACCAATGGAGGTGAGGTTGCCAACAAGGTAAAAATATTCGCATTTCCTCTCTACGCCATAGGGCAATCTTGTATAGGCAATATCTTGTGCCTTTTGGGTGTTCTTTTTGCAACAATACTTATTATGCTACTGGTGTATTATTTGTTATGGAAAAGTTTTTTTAACCTATCCGTTAACCATTCTAACCAAACAGCAATTAGTCGCAAAACAACCCTTGTTCAACAAAACATCTCCCTTTCACTAATCAAAAAGGAAGCCAAAAGATTGTTTTCCAGTTCAACTTACCTTCTTAACTCGGCAATTGGGACATTGATGAGTGTAATCGCTGTAATATTTTTATTTATTCAGCAACAGACAATTTCTTCTCTGTCATCTATGCTATACGAAGGATTGTCTTCACTGCTAGTTCTTGCTGTGATGTTGATATTTGGTTCTATGAACACAATCAGCGCATCTTCTATTTCAATAGAAGGAAAATCTTTTTGGATTTTGAAAAGCCTCCCAATAAAACCAATAAAAATTTTGCACTCAAAAACCAATTTGCATATTCTGATAACTTTACCCTTTACATTGCTTGTTGGCATATGTTCCAGTATTGCGTTAAAATTGTCCGTTATCAATGCTATTATCGTCTGTATAGTAGGCGCTGTTGCTGTTGTTGGTTTTGCACTTCTTGGTGTTTTATCCAATCTAAGGCACCCTAATCTAAATTGGGTAAACGAAATTGCCGTTGTAAAACAAGGTATTCCTGTGTTTGTATGTATGTTTGGTAGTTGGTTGTTTATAGGAATTTTGGCAGGTCTATATTTTGCATGTGCCAGCATAATGACTGCCACCACATATCTATACATAGTTTCTGCCTTAATAATTTCTATCACAGCCCTAGAATATTATCTTCTCCGAACCATTGGCGTAAAACAGTTTGAAAAATTGTGTTAAAAAATAAAAAATTAAAAGGACTTCTTAGTCCTTTTTTTGTTTACCATTATAAGTCGTTTTGTCACAATAAGTCTTGTATAAAAACTGTAAGCAATCTTTGAATTGTAATATCAAAGCAATTATTACAACCAAATTCATTCTTTACAAAAAAATTATAAAAACAATATATCAAAAACCATTATCAACATCTAAAAAATTGCTTGTATATTATTTTTCAAACTCATTGTAAATTTGTTCTAGTTCATTTTTCACATTATCTATAGAATACTTTTGAGACATTTTTTGGCTTTCTTTCCCCATTTGATTTCTCATTTCTTTGTCATCATATAACTTGCAAAGTTTTTCTGCAAAGCCATCAACATCATCTTTTTCACATACAAATCCATTCTTCCCGTCCTCTATCAAATCTCTTATGCCTCGCACATTGCTTCCAACAATAGGCAACCCAAAGTTCATAGATTCGATAACAGACAGGGCCAATCCTTCCCTATGAGAAGCCAAAAAGAATACATCACTTGCACTCATAATATCACCAACATTCTTCACATAACCCAAAAATTTCACCTTGTCGTCTAGCCCAAGTTTGTGTGCATACTCCTTCATATTCTCCATCTCACTGCCAGTGCCACAAATTATGTATTTTATGTTTTTGTCCGCCAATTTCGCTATTGCACCTAGCATTGTTGGATAATTCTTTCTTTTTATAAATTCTGCAACCGTCAGCACAACAAATTCGTCTTTCAAGCCCAAATCTTTCCTTGCCTGTTCCCTTGGTTTTGCATTGTCAATTTTTTTATTATCCACCCCAATACCAGATATTTTATATTTTGCCTTTGCCTTCCAGTTTTTGCAGGCAGAAAAATCTTCATCGTTAATAGTTATCAAAACATCAGTATATTTTGCAAGATACCTTTCTACATTCCTAAACACAAAATTCTTAATCTTACTCCCACCTTTTAGAAATGCAAATCCATGTGCCGTATAGAAGCAAGGAATTTTATATTTTTTAGCAAGAAGTCTTCCCATCAATCCTCCAACAGGCTGTTGAGAATAAATCAAATCAAAATTATTTTCTTTCTGCAATTTACACAACTCTCGATATGCCTTTATATTGCGAGGCTTAAAAGGATTTCTGGCAAAATTTATTTCGTGCATTTTTAGGTTATATTTATCCTTCAATTCGTCAAACCAAAATCCAGTTTTTGCACAAACACACTCCACCTCATTGTATTGTTGCAAAAATTGTATATGTGGTATCAAAAATTGCCAAATCATATTATCTGTGGTTGTAATAACCAATATTTTTTTGTTTTTTATCATAAAATTTCTAAACCTCGCTTATTTACATTTATTCACGAAATATTTTTAATCAAAAAGCCTCTATATAACTATTCACTATTTTTTTTACAAGAAACAGAATATTAACTTATATCTTTTATATTATAGATAATTAACAAAAGTTAGTAAAATAGCAGAAAGTAGCAAACATAAATAGTGAATATACTATAAAACAATCAATAATCAAATATGCATTATATTTGTTAGACAACGTTTCACTTATAATTGCTACAAACACTATTATCAGTGCAATATAGCAATTATTTTTTTATAATATTTTCAAATTTGCTTAGTTATTTCAAATATCTACTTTATAGTTATAACTATTCGCTATCATAACTCACATTTTACAAGTATTTGTTACATTTTCTCTGGAGTACCCACAGAAATACATTCCAGGGCATTTTTTATAACTGTCTTGACACAACTAACAAAGGCCATCATTTTTTTGCTATAAGATAAATTGTCAACATCAATCAATTTGTCTTCTGCGCTCCATAGCGAATGGAACAATGATGCCAATTCTTTAACATAATCTACAATCATATGAGGGGCTCTTTTGTTGGCAGAAATCTGAATAACTTGTGGATATTTTGCAAGAAAAACCACTATATCCTTTATTTGCTTTGATGCACTATCCATAAAACCAGCAAGGTCCTCTAATGAAAAAACATAATCCTTGCCAAATTTTTGCTTAAAATTCCTTAATGCAGAATTAGCCCTAACATATGCATATTGTATGTAATAAACAATATTATCCTTAGATTTTTCTTTAATCTTCACAAGGTCAAAAGTCATTTGAGTTTCAGCGCTTTTAGAAAGCATAAAAAGCTTTAATTCGTCTACATTTACCTCTTTTGCCACATCTCGCAAAAGCACAAAAGTTCCCTTTCTTTTGGACATTTTGAAAGGTTCTCCATTCTTTTCCAATGCAACCATTTGGCACAACAGCACTTGTAATTTTGCATTTCCATCACTAACGGCTTCCACTGCTCCAGAAATTCTCTTGACATAACCGCCGTGATCTGCACCCAATATATTTATCATAGTACGATATCCCCTATCATACTTATCTTTGTGATAGGCAATATCCGACGCAAAATAAGTAGTCGTTCCATCAGGTCTTGCAACAACCCTATCCTTATCATCACCAAAAGCAGTAGAACGGAAAAGTGTCTGAGGTTGGTCAGAATATTTAGATTCTTCCTGTTCTTCTTCGTTGGCACTTTTGCCAATTGGTGCAGAAAGTTTACCCTTATAAACCAGACTTACCTCTTTCTTTTCGCCATTTTCATCTTCAATCTGCACATATTTTTTGCTTAACATATCTAGCACTTTGTCAATCTTACCTTCTTCCACAATCTGTGTTTCAGAAGTAAAATTGTCAAATTCCAGCCCCAATAATTTTAAGTCGGATTTTATTATATCCAACATTCCGTCCACACACTCTGCCTTAAGTCTTTTGTAAAAATCACCCTCGCTAAGACCTACAAATTGATTACCATATTTTTTTGCAATCAACTTTGCATAATCAACAAGATAATCTCCCGGATAACACCCTTCTGGCACATTTTCGCCCTTATGAAGTCCAAAAACTTGTTCATATCTAAACTGAATAGACTTCAACATCGTGCCAATCTGAACACCATAATCATTGACATAATACTCTTTAGTAACTTCAAAACCTGCCTTTTGCATAAGTTTTGAAAGCGCCAGCCCCAAAATTGCCCCTCTGCAATGCCCCACATGAAGAGGGCCTGTTGGATTGGCAGAAACAAATTCTAGTAGCACCTTTTCTTTCTTTTCCCCATCTCCAAAATGATTTCCTTCGGCGATTATATCGCACAAAAATTTTTCCCAAAGTTTCCCCGTAAAAACAAGATTTATGTATGCTCCAGCCACTTTAACAATCTTCTCCATTTCTTTTGCAAGTTCTTGAGCCAATTCAGGAGGTTTTTTCCCACTAGCTTTTGCAAAAACCATTGATGCATTCGTCGAAAAATCACACCCCGTCTCCATTGGAGGGATAACAAATTTCACAGCACCAGCAAGTTTTGGATTTTGAAAATATACCTCACCCAAATACCCTGCAATCACCTTTGTCAAATCTTTTGAAACCTTGCTAAAAATATCCATCTTTCTTCTCCTAAATATCTCTTTATGCCAAAAATTTCAAAATAATTGGCAAAAATTTTTAAGTTTTTATACTGCATTTTTCCTATTAAATCAACTCTCTTATTATAGCAAATAAAAACATATCGTCTTGTTGACCTTGCTATAAATTATATTTATCCACATTTTGTTGTAAATTGTGGATAACTTTTTACAAGATTGGCAAATCTATGTCGTCAGATGTTGCCTTTTCAATTTTTTTTATCGTTACAAAATAAGAATAACTATCTGATACCTTAATGCAAACCCTATCTCCCACTTTTTTGCCTAAAATTGCTTGTCCAAAAGGAGATTCCTTGCTAATAATCCCCTTGGAAGCATCATTTCGCATAGTTGTTGACAGTTGCACAACTTCTTCTTCATTATCGTCTTCAAAAAACACTGTCACTTTGTCAAACATACCCACTTCATCTTTATTTGGGTCCAACTTGACTATTTTTGCAGTCTTTATCATCTCTCTTAAATATTCTATTCGGCCTTCATTCCTTCCTTTTTGGGCTCTTGCAGCATGATACTCTGCATTTTCACTCAAATCCCCATGTGCCTTTGCCTCCACTATTGCTTGCGAAATCTGTGGTCTTATAACATTTATCCTATAGTCAATCTCTTCCTGCATTTGTCTAATATCATTTTCTGTAAGTTCATTATACATCTTACACCTACCTTTCCAAAATTCTATTGATTACATAACTTACCATAACCCCGGCGCACATCAGCGGATAATAAACCACACTACCCAGCGCCCCTGTTTTTTCTGCTTGCTCTTTGGTATAGCATACATCAATATCAGAATCAATACCTTCTTTTTTAAGTTCACTTCTGAGTTTTCTTGCCAGGCCATCATAACTGGTTTTCCATAAATTTTCCACTTGAAAATTTGGTATTCTCGCTCTGTTCCCAGTTCCCATAGCACAAAGGAGTGGAATATCCTTTTGCTTACAAAATTTTATTACCTCAATCTTTGCTGAAATATCGTCTATTGCATCAATCACATAATCATATTTGTCAGATAAAATTGTTGAAATATTTTCTCTATTTATCTTTTCATTTACAGCAAAAACTTCACAATTTGGATTGATTTGGGATATTCTTTCTTTAGCAACAAAGCATTTTTGCTTGCCAATAGTGGTTGTTAACGCCAAAATCTGCCTATTCAAATTGGTTTGGTCAAATATATCAAAGTCTACCACAGTTAGTTTTCCCACTCCCAATCTTGCCAACATTTCCACCACATATCCACCAACTCCGCCTACTCCTAGCACAGCAATATGACAATTCTTTATCTTGGGATAATCTTCGCCAACTACCAATTTTGTTCTATCTTCCATTTCACCCATTATTTTCTCCTAAATGTTTTACAAAGACTTTATCAAAAAAAATTAAATCAATATATGTCATTTTGACAATTACAACTACATAACCTGTTAATTTATATTTTATACTTTTCGCTGTTTATCTAAGTTATAGCAAATATATACTTATTAGATTTTGCATAAGGTTATGTTTATAATTCATTTTATGTAAAATTTCATAACACTCTATTATTTTTTTGCAAATATTATTTTGAAAAATTTTTTGCATAACTTTTTTACAAGTAAAATTATATTTTGAAATAAGTTTTTGCAAATCTAATTTTACCCTTGGTTGCCTGTGGATATCTCAAAGTTAAATCAAACCATAGACCTTTGTCCAACACTGACTTCTCTCTAGTAAAGGCATAGAATGTTCTTGCACCATGATAGTTGCCCATTCCACTTTGACCAACCCCACCAAAAGGCAATTTTTCTTCTGTAAAATGCATAATGGTATCATTAATACACCCACCACCAAACGCAATTTGCGTTTTTACCTTTTCAATAGCCTCTTTATCTTTACCAAAATAATACAATGCCAGAGGCTTATCAATCGACCTAAATTTTCTTATTACATCATCAAGATCGTCAAATGTCAATACCGGCATAATTGGACCAAAAACCTCTTCTTGCATTATCTTATTATCCCAATCTATCCCCGTTAGCAATGTTGGCTCTATGACCTGCCCGTGAGCTTTGCCACCGCACTCAACAACTCCTTCTTTCATAAGATTTTGTAGTCTTACCACATCAGACTTCTTGACAATCTTCACAAAAGTTGGCAAAAATTCTTCTTTTTGCGCATCCAAATGATGTTCGTAATAAAATTTGCCAATCCACTTCTTTGCGCTTTCTACAAATTTATCCTTAATTTCACTATGCACCAAAACATAATCAGGAGCAACACATGTTTGCCCTGCATTTAGAAATTTTCCCCAAACAACACGTTTTGCAGAAAGGTCAATATTGGCATCTTTATCCACAATACAAGGGCTTTTGCCTCCAAGTTCCAGTATCATTGGAGTCAAATACTTTGCTTGTTTTTCTGCAATTTCTCTTGCTTTTTTTGGCGAGCCTGTATAGAAAATAAAGTCAAATTTTGTATCAAAAATGTCAGAAATTTCTTCCTCATTTGTTACAATATACACATAGTCTTCGTCAAATATACTTAGCATTTTTTTGATAACTTTGGTTATATTTGGGGTGTTCCTAGATGGTTTAACTATCGCAGTGTTCCCTCCAGCAATAGCTCCAATCAGTGGGACAAGTGTCAGTTGAAGTGGATAATTCCAAGGCGAAGCAATCATCACCACGCCATATGGGTCCCGCAAAACATACCCTTTAGACGGAAAATTCGCAAGAGATGTGCGCACCTTCTTTGGTTTTGCCAACCGAATAAGATTTGAAATGGTATAATTCAACTCTTTCATAACTATTCCTAGTTCGGTGAGAACAACATCAAACTCCAACTTGTTAAGATCTTGTCTAAACGCAGAGCAGATTTGGTCATAATATGCTTTTATTTGCAGTCTTAATCTTTTGAGTTGCAAAAGTCTGAAGTTTACATCAAGAGTCTTATTTGTTTCAAAAAATTTTCTTTGCCTAGCAACAATCTTTCCCAACGGAGAAGAAATATCATTGTCGTCATTTTTTTCAGCATTTAATATGTTTTTTTGTTTATTAAGTTCTGTAGATTGGTCTTCTTTTAACAATTTATTCTCCAGAGGGTTATCTATGCTTTGTTTTTGTTGTTCAGAAGTTTTCTCTTCTCCCTTTGCAGACTTGCTATCTTCTTTACTATCAGAATTATCATATTTAAGAGGTTTTTCTACAACAGAAGTCTTTATAATATTCTCTTTATCCGTTTGCTTTTCTCTAGTATTATCTTTTTGTTGCCCAACAGTGAGTTTTATTTCTTCATTTTTTTTAATACTTTCCCCAGTTGAATTTTTTTGCTTATCCTCTTCCACATTTTTCCCAATTTCACTATTTTTCAAATTAGAATTGTTATTTTTCATTTACTTCTCCTTTTGAAATATCCAGAATTTGATTAAGATTTTCTACAGATTGTAGCAAAACATCCATTTTTTGTGTATTTAATTTTTTCACTATAACCCCTTCAATGTTTGCCAAACAAGAAAAAATATACTTTTCTCCGCCCTTCGTAAGCGAGTAATATATCACCCTCTTGTCATTCTCGTCTGGCATCGAGCAAATCTTGTTTTCATTTTCCAATTCCCTACAAAACTTAGCAACATTGGACTTTGCCAGCAACAAACTCTCCACCAACTGAGTAGGTGAAACTTGCTTCTTTTCTTGTATGCAGAGCAAAATCTTAAATTTTAGTGAAAAAACTTCCCTTTCTAGTTTAGGGTCAAAACTCTTAAAAAACGTTTCCATATTTTGACTCAACCGAACTAGACTCTTGCTTGTTTCAAACGCCAACATATTTCCCCCAACATAACCAAAATAATTATCCAAAATATTAGTAATAATAATATAACAACTATATTTTATCACTGACCTTTCAATGTGTCAATTTTATTGAATAGCATTGGGAAGATTTTTTGTATACAGCAAAGTTTTTGTTGCAAAAAAAGCCAAAATGTAGTATATTTATCGTGTAATAAGTTTAGATCCAACAAAATTTTTATCATTTATAATCACACTGCCCAATTGTTTTAGCCTGCGATAACATAAATATTTTTTTGACTAATCAAAATCATTATTACAGAATAATAATATTTGCAACAACTTATTGATAATATGGAGAGGTATCGAAGTGGTCATAACGGGGCTGACTCGAAATCAGTTAGGGAGCAATCCCACGTGGGTTCGAATCCCACCCTCTCTGCCAAACAAAACTAATCTGGGTGTAAGCTCAGATTTTTTGTTAGC
>SAMEA3663025__coassemble_911_pt1 | contig 15342 bp, 16 predicted proteins | sample SAMEA3663025__metabat2_low_PE_001 | metagenome-assembled genome bin SAMEA3663025 (sample SAMEA3663025) | pig gut metagenome | biome: pig gut; feature: pig-associated habitat; material: faeces | place: France | collected 2012
GAAGAAACTCATAAATCTTTAATAAACTACAAAATTGGCAAATAAAATGATTGACAAGGGAATAAATATTTGCTAAAATTTCTATTGTCAAATGGAGAAGTACCCAAGAGGCCCAAGGGGATCCCCTGCTAAGGGATTAGACGTGTAACAGCGTGCGCGAGTTCGAATCTCGCCTTCTCCGCCATTAGGGAGTGATCCGAACTTTTTAGTTTAGATTGCTCTTTTTCTTGCTTTCAAACAGAATTTCACTATCAATATCTGGTTGCTCTTTAAGTTTGAGTTGTTTAGATTTATCACCATTTGTGTTGAAATAAATTTCGCAATATTTATCGTAAAGAATAACTTTGTTTATAAACATATCAACAAGTCGCTGGCAAGCAAGTTGGTCTGTTATGTCAACATCTTTAAAAGAGCATAAGAACAAATATATAACATTTTTATCAAGTGGCTTAATAACAAGCATTTCTCGGCTTGTTATTTTTTCTTGTAAGTCTTTATTTGCTATTTCAAGTTCTTTCATTCTTTCGTTTGTTGTATCGTTAAAAATTCCATTTTCTATTGCACGAACAAAATTTGCGAGTTTTTTATTATTCTCTTGCAGTTGCTTATTCAAACTTTCCAAAACTTTATCTTTTTCAATGCTTTTGTTGTATGTATCAGCAAGACAAACTGAAAGTTCATTCAAATCAGTTTGATTTAAAAATTCTTTTGTGGCTTGCAAAACTATATTTTCAATATATTCTTGTGAGATAGACTTTTTATCGCAAAGGTCTTTGTTCTTTTTCTTTGTAAAACATTTATAGTAGTTGTAAATTTTGCCCATTTTACCTTTGCCACTATCTCCAGTCATTAAACCACCACATTTGCCACAAATGAGTTTACCACTTAAAAGATAATTAACATCGGTCTTAAAGTGTGCAGAAGTGCGTTTTGCGACTTTTAAACGGGCATTAACTTCATCAAACACTTCTTCACTCACTATTGCAGGAAAAATATTTGTGTAGCAGATGTTGTCAGCATAAACACAACCTTTATAGTTTGGATTTCTCAAAACTCTTGAAACCATATTTATTGTCCAAGGTTTGCCATACGAGTTTTTAATTCCTTTTTCAGCGAGCAAAGCAACGATATCTTTAATTCGCTTGCCACTATAATATTGATTAAACATATACTCACGAACAATATTTGCTTGCTCTTCGTTTATGCTAACTTTTTTGTCTTTTACATTGTAGCCATAAGGGATTGGACCACCAGTAAATAAACCCTTTATTCTACTTTCTTTTAAACCACGCTTAACCTTTTGGGAAAGTTCGGCAGAATAGTATTGGTTCATACCTTCAAGTAAACTATCAAGTATTATGCCTTCGGGAGTATCAGGAATATTTTCCATCACAGAAACAACCTTAACACCATTTTGTTTTAAGGTGTGTTTGTGCAAGGTTGATTGATATTTATCTCTTGAAAATCTGTCAAATTTATATACAAGAACATACTCCCACTTTTTGTTAAAGCTGTCTTTAATCATTCTTTGAAAGTCTGGACGATTATCGTTTGTTCCAGTCATAGCCCTGTCGATATATTCAGCAACAATTTCATATCCATTCTTTTCAGCATATTCTTTGCAAACTCTTAATTGCCCAGCAATACTTTGTTCGGTCTGACTATCGCTAGAATATCTTGCATATATAACAGCTTTTTTCATAGTTAATTCTCCTTTGTTACAATAGAATTGTATAATTTTGCATCTTGTGTAATTTCTACTAAAAATAGATTAAAGTTATTTAAAATATATCTAATAATTTTCATATTGATATAAAGTAGTATTAATTTTAAACAATCTTTATTGGTAGCATTATACGCATAACCACCATGCATTAAATCATTTCTATTTAAATTATTATTTTGATTTTTTGTGGAAGAATTGCACTGCTCGTAATATTTATTCATTTTATCCCACATATTTTCATAATACTCTATGTTTAATCGTTTAATAAAATCTGTTATTTTATTGGAGCGTTCTTTCCCACTTACAATGCCAGTAAATTCACTAGCCTTATAATGTTCATTTTCTAAAAGTGCAAACATTGTTCTAGCACACGAGTTGTATGACTTATTGATAAAACAATTGACCGCCTCTTTCAAATCATTAATTTTATCGCTTTGTAATTTTGTATCAAATGTTTTTAATTCAAATATTTCACTAAAAACATACCTAATTAGATAACAATTGTTTTGGGTATAAATTTCAATCAAATAATCTTCTAAGTTATTATCTTCAATTTTTGTTATGTATTCATCTGGAAATTGATAATGGAATATAAAATATCCTTTATCTGCTAAAAAATTCATCCTTTTATTGTATTCATTTGAAAATAAACTTTTTCTATCGTTATTTATGATTTCTATATATTTAATGAGTTGTTGAAAATATTTGTATTTCATATCGTCTCGTAAATTTAATATTCTTTCAGATTCTTTGTATTCTGGATATTTATTAAATTCAGAAATTTATTTCTATCTGTAAAATAAATTTCACGAATCCTTAATAAATTATCATCAAGATTATCTGAAATATTTTCACCATATTTTTCTAAAATATCGGTATAAGGAATTTTTTTAATTAGATTTTTATATTTTTCTGTTAAATCACTTAGTTGATTGTCTAATTCAGCCAGCCTTCTTTCCTCATTTATTTGATTTATTATTACTTCATTACAATCCATACATTCTCCTTTATTAAATTATACCGCTATAAAAATATTTTTGCAATAATATATTCGCAATCTCAAATATTTTGTTGCAAAAATAATATAAATATAGTAAACTTATATCATAAAATTGTTAGAGGTTATTACTATGAGCATTTCGTACAAAAAACTTTGGAAACTACTAATTGATAAAGATATGACAAAAACTCAATTAAGAGAAAAAGCAGATATAGCAACATCCACACTTGCAAAATTAAGCAAAGATGAACAAGTAAGTATGGATGTCCTTTTACGTATTTGTAAAACTCTTGATTGTGATATTGCAGATATTATGGAATTAACAAAGGAGTCAAAAAATGTGTAAAGGAGTTGCAAAGCCTTTTTTGAAATGGGCTGGTGGTAAAGGACAACTTATAAATACATTTAATGAAATGTTTCCGAAAGAACTAGCCGAAGGTAAAATAAAAACATATATTGAGCCTTTCGTTGGTGGTGGTGCAGTCCTTTTTCATGTTTTACAAAATTACGACATTGGAAAAGCCTACATAAACGATATAAATAAAGAACTTATAAATTGTTATCGTTGCATAAAAGCGGATGTAAATGAAGTTATAAAGCAACTTGAAGTTCTTGAAAAAGAATATTTATCTTGCGATGACAGAACAAAATATTTTTATAATGTTAGGGACAGATATAACTCAATTCATTTAAACGGACACTACGATTTTGAAAAATGTGCTGATTTCATATTCCTAAACCACACTTGTTTTAATGGACTTTATAGAGTAAATAAAAGTGGCAAATTTAATGTGCCACATGGCAAATATAAAAATCCTTTGATTTGCGATAAAGACAATTTATTGGCTTGCTCAAAATTATTACAAAAAGTTGAAATTAGTTTTGGCAGTTATGAACAAGTTTTAAGCAATACAGATACAAACACTTTTGTTTATTTTGACCCACCTTATCGTCCACTTATTGAGAATAATTCATTTGTAAGTTATGATAAATCTGGTTTTGATGATAATGACCAAATTAAACTTGCTGGGAATTTTAAATACTTAGATAAAAAAGATTGTTTGCTTATGCTTTCAAATTCAGACCCTAAAAACACAAATGAAAATGATAACTTTTTTGATGACTTATATAAAGGCTTTGAAATTGAAAGAGTTTATGCAAAACGAATGATTAACTGTCAGGCAAGCAAGCGTGGAGATATAACAGAAATTGTTGTAATGAATTACAAAAGGAGAAAATAAATGGTTAAGGGTAAAACAATAAATATGTTTTTAATGGATGGAGACCCTACTTTAAGGATTAAATGTACATTGCAAAATTGGACTGGTATAGCATATAAAATTCCAAGAACAATGTTAGATGACTGTAAAGACGGGAACAGCGATATAGTAAAACACTTAAAGCAAACAGGAATTTATTTTCTCTTAGGCGAAGATTTGAATTCTGGCAATAGGGCAATTTATATTGGTCAGGCTGTTGCAAGAAAAAATGGTGATGGACTATTATGTCGTTTACTAGAACATAAAAGAAATCAAAAAGAGAAATATTGGAGTGATTGGAATGAAGTAATTGTTTTTACAACACAAAACGATTCTTTTGGACCAACAGAGATTAGCTATTTAGAAAATAAATTTACAAATATGGCAAAACAATCAGGAAGATATGATGTAAAAAACGGAAACGATCCAAACCCTGGAAATTTTACCGAAGAAAAAGAAAGTGAATTGTTGGAATATATAGATTACGCTAGAATTATTATGGGAGTATTAGGTCATAAGGTGTTTGAGCCATTGGTTAAAAGTCTTGAAAATCTTACAAATTTAATCCCACATACATCGGGGATTACTTTCTTTGCTCCAAGCAAATACAAAGCTACAGCCACGATTACAGCTGAAGGCTTTGTATTATTAAAAAATAGTGAAATAAATTTAACTTTATTTAAATCTGCGAGCGATTCAACAATAAAAGCAAGGGAAAAATATAAATCAAAAATTTGTGACAATATTACGACAGAAGATTTTCTATTTAGTAGTCCCTCCGCAGCAGCTGGATTTATTTCAGGTTCAAGCACAAACGGAAATTTATTTTGGAGAACAAAAGATGGCAAATCGCCAAAAGATTTTGATTTTTAAAGGAGAAATGATTAATGAAAAGAAATTTTAGAGAATGGTTTAGCACTTTTACTGATAGCATTGCGACTTATGAATACTATACTGATTTTAATACTGTGTATAAAAATATTGACAAAATTAAAGTTGAATTAAATATAATGAATTCACTTGTTGGTTCTAAAAATATTGAAAAAGATTTTGACAACCTATTCAAAAAATATCCAGAAATTAGAAAATGTTTGCCACTTTTAATTGCTGTGAGAGAAAAAGAAATTAAAGTTGTTGATAATGGTGAAAAGTTAAAATACAACTTTACAAATATTGACGATATTGAATTTTTGAAAAAGTTTATGAGAAAAACTGGTTTGTTTGACTTAATCTCAAATCATTTAGTAAACAATCTTGTAGATTATGCTACTGGTGTTGAAGTTGGTCTTGGCTCTAATGGAAGAAAAAATCGTGGCGGACATCTTATGGAAGATGTTTTACAAGGTTTTATTGAGAAAGAAGGTTTTGTTTTAAACCAAACTTATTTTAAAGAAATGTACTTGAAAGATATTGAAAACAAGTGGAATATTGATTTATCTTCTTTATCCAATCTTGGCAAAGTTGCAAAAAGATTTGATTATGTTGTAAAAACTGATAATTGTATTTATGCTTTTGAAACAAACTTTTACTCTAGTTCAGGTTCAAAACTTAATGAAACCGCAAGAAGTTACAAAATGATTGCAGAAGAAAGCAAAAATATTAAAGGTTTTGCTTTTGTTTGGGTTACTGATGGTTTAGGTTGGGTGGATGCTAAAAACAACCTTGAAGAAACTTTTGATGTAATGGACAACATTTATAACATTAAAGATTTATCTAATGGCAAGTTGAAGGAAGTTTTGAAATAAATGGAAGAAAAATTTGAATTAGAAACCAACACTGTTTGGTCATTTCCTAATCGTGGCAAATGGGCAACCCATGATGCAAAATATCGTGGCAACTTTTCACCTTATGTGGCTAAAAATATCATTTTGAGATATTCGAAACCAAATGATTTGGTTCTTGACCAATTTATTGGTGGCGGAACAACACTTATTGAATGTAAATTAAACAATCGCAGAGCAATTGGTGTTGATATTAACCCAAAGGCTGTTGAGATTACAAAAAGCAAACTTAATTTTGATTGCGAATTTAACAATGAAATAAAAGTTGAACTTGGTAATGCTTGTGATTTAAAAAATATTCAAAATGAAAGTGTTGATTTAATTTGCACCCACCCACCTTATGCAGATATTATTAAATATAGCGAAGATATTGATGAAGATTTATCTCATCTGAAATATAAAGATTTTCTTGTGGCGATTGAAAAAGTTGCTAGCGAGTGTTATAGGGTTTTAAAGAAAGATAAATTTTGTGCTATTGTTATGGGTGATACTCGCAAAAACGGAATGGTTCAACCACTTGGTTTTGAAGTTATGCAAAGATTTATTAATGCTGGCTTTAAACAAAAAGAAATAATTATAAAAGAACAACACAACTGCAAAGCAACAGGCTTTTGGAAAACAAATAGTGAAAAATACAACTTTTTGCTATTAGCACATGAGTATGTGTTTGTATTTAAGAAATAGAGGTGTAAATATGGAACTAAAGATGAAATTGTTTGAAAAAATTTTTGCTTTTATATTAAGCAAGTTTTGGAAAAATAAAAATTTTGTGTATATAAATTCAAATAAAAAAAACTTAAATATTGAATCTATTAAATCCCTTGTAAAGCCATCAGATTCAAAAATTTTAAATTGCCAAACAAATAAAACAGCATCAATTCACTCATTAAAAAGCCACTTTGTAAAAAACAAAATATATTTGTATCAAATACAAAAAAACATAAGAGACAATTATACTTTTTATTATTGTGGGTTCCCTAGCCAAATGTTTTCAATTTATGATGGATATGTTTTAGGGAATACACAATATCCAAAATTTTTAGAATTAGGTTCAAATGAGAAGTTTTATTCTGTTGATTTTAAATTGAAAATAAAAGAAAGTGAAACTGAAAACGTTTCTGATTCTGAAGAAATAAATCTTGTTATTGAAACTTCTTATATTATTGATGAGAACAAATTAAAAAAGTTCCCAACTTATTATTTTAAAGAAAAAGCTCCTAATAAAATAACTGGAGAATATTTGAACAAAGTATATAACTTCACTAAATCTTTTTTAGATAAATGTAATGGTTATAAAATTAAAAAGGTAAACTTATATATAACATCAAAACCTTCTGTTTCTTATGTTGTTGGAACAGCTATTCAAACATATCATCCAAACGTAAATGTTTATGAGTTTATGAATAATGACTTTGCATATTACTTAAATTTAAACAAAGGACGAATTGAAAAATAAAATGATTAATGAATTTTTATGCAATATTTTATCTGAAAACAAAATAGATAAGGATTTTAATGATGAAGTAAAAAATGGCTACAGATTACCATTACAAGATATAATAAATCAAGGATTTGAACAAATAAAGCCAAATTATAAATACGGCGGTTCTTTAGCAAAAGGAACTGCAAATATTAACGATTGTGATATAGATTTATTGTGTTATTTGCCTTCAGATATTAATCTGTCTGTTGAAAATATTTACAAAACCATAGAAAAATCTCTTAATAAATCTTGTTATTTATATCAATCAAAAAATAGTGCAATTCGTGTTTATGGTGATAATAATGAAATGTGGGACATTTCAGTTGATTTGGTGCCTGGAAAATATACACCAGCTGATAATAAAAATGTTTATTTGTGGTGCAATAAAACTAACAACAAATTACTAAGCAATCCTGAAATTCAAATTAACAAAGTAAAGGAATCAAATATAAAAGATGTTATTAGATTTATTAAATTTTTTAGAAATTTCAAAAATTTTAAATTTAAGTCATTCTTTTTGGAAATATTTGCAATAGATATTGTAGAACAAACAATAATTGATGAAGATAATCTTTATGATAAACTAATAAAATTCTGCAGCCATTTTAATGAAATTGGAACAACTAAAATTTATGACCCCGCTAATAAATTTGGAAATAATATTATGACAATTCATACTGATGATGAATTTCAATCAATAAGATACTACATAAAAGAATTATATGAAGTATTGCTTACAAACAATGAAAATACAATAAAAAATTATTTTGATAACAAGCCAATATATTTAGAAGAGTCTTATAAGGAAAATTTAACACATAATTCAATTTCACTATACCTAAATCCAGTTAGACCATATATTATTTTAACTTGTAATGATACAGATGGCTTTGAGTATAATTCAAGTAAAACTTTTAAAAAGAATGAACATATTTGTTTTAATATAAAATTTCCAAATAGTATTCCTATTCATGATGTTAAAATAATAATATCTAACAGCGGTTATGAAGCTTTTCATGCAAACTGTTTAAGGGGAACAGAAGAAAGTACTACAAAAATAACCAAAAATCATTACCAACGTAACGAAACAACTGCATACAATGGATATCATTATGTACAAGCTAAAGGGTATGATAATTTAAGGAGACCATATTATAGTAATATTTTTGTTGTACACGTTTGCGATTATTAGTCTAAAAATTATTGCAATTAAACATAAGTTGTCCATCTTCGGTGTCGCTACGTTCCACAGAAAAAAAGTGCCCGGACATGAAAACTATTAAACAAAAGTCATAGATAAACATTGTTGAATTAAAAAAATGGTTGCATAATGAACCATAGAGAACTTCCCGACACTCGGCTAATTTTATTTTAATTTTCTCTTAAATTGCTTACTCCTATAAAATTTGCTAAAAGTTTTATTAAAACACAATTCTCAAATACATAACTATAAACATTAGTAATGTTTTAGTTTTTTTCAAAATTTTATAAGGAGATATTTTTAGCATATTTTTACAAAATAACTATATTTTTGCATATTAACTATACCAAGTTTAGAGCGAAAAAACAAAGTTTTTTAAATAAAAATATCGAGCAGGATAAGGAAATTGGCTCAAAATCGATTTTTGAGTCCTAAAAAGTCCCATTCTATCGGGCTTTCCGGTGACTCATGCCAAAAATATAAAAGAGTCGATTTTGAGTCTATTTCCCCAAGGTTTAAACCAAGAGTGAAACCCACTTGTTTTTTGTTAAAAATATAGTAACTTTTGCTTATTTATGCTATAATAAATGTGGACTTTAAAATTGAAGTCTGGATTAAAATTGGTATCGTTGCTAACAAGGTTTTATATGAAAATATAAATGCTTATGACTGATACCAAAACAAAATGTTTTGTTGATTGTGAAGATATCAAAGAGAACACAGCCAAATTTAATTTTGAAGATAATACTTTAAAGTTAGGTAAAACAAGTATGTCAAATCAGCAACTTAAACGAATAAGTTTAATGTTTGCAACTGACTTAAAAAATCATGCCGAACCCTTTGGCAACTCTCAAAATCTTGCCGCAAAAGAGGTTTATTCTCACTTGCAAAACAATCAATAAAACAACCACGAGAAGAAGTTTTTCACTTCTTCTCTTTTTTTTGTCACAACAATATTAACATTTTAAATTTTTCATGTTATAATAGTTACGAGATATAATATGGAAAAAAGTTTTACAATTAATTTATCAAGTGATACAGATGGATTTTTAGAATATGAATGTCCTTTTTGTGAACAAAAATTTAGATTAGCAACAAACGAATTTCAAGGTAATGGAAAATATAGTGAATTATATTGTCCTTATTGCAAATTGAAGTCTTCTTCTGAAAATTTTTATACAACTGAAGGTATTAAATACATAGAAGAGTGTAAAGAAATTATTGCTGAAAATCTAGCAATTGAATCTATTAGAAATGCAACAAAAAACAATAAATTTTTTAAACTTACAACAAAAAACAAGAAGAAAGATTTACCTAATCCACCCATCTTGGAAGAATCAAATATGACAAACAAAAAATGTGTTGAATGTGAACATGAATTTAAAATATTGAATGGACACATTTCAATTTGTTGTCCGTATTGTTCAAAGGAGTAATTATGAATAAAAGCACAGAAGTAAAAAAGATTTTAAAAAGTTTTAACAATATTGCTAGTGATGTTATGAATATATAATACGATACAGGTAAAGCACCACTACTCGCTTTTAAAAATTTTATTAATACAAACACACAAATAAAAGAAATCATGAATGACATATTGACAAATTATGAAAGCGCTGAAGATTTTTTCACATTTGGGCAAAACAGTATCGAAATCGTTGAAAAAATTGATGAAATAGAGTTTTTAAAATCGTCATATAAGTTACTTTGTGAAGATTGTGTGGACAAAACAGAACTAAGAAATAAAGCAATAAAAATATATTGGACAACAAGAAATTTTAATGATGCAATAAACAAATATTTAAAAACTGCTTATTTCCCTTTGATTCGTTTTATTCAAACTAAACTGGAAGAATTGATTTTGGAGTTTGAAGATGAGGAAAAGATAACTATGTATGAAAACAATAAAATTGAAATTAAGCAAGAAGGTGGAAAAGGAAATAAAGTCAAAATTAGCAAATCTCAAAATAAAGAAACAAACTTTGTTTTTCAAAAAGAAAGTTTTTGGTTAGGTGTTTTAGGTGCTGTAATATCAGGATTAGTTGTTTGGGGTATTACAGAATTGATTAAGATAATTGTATAAGTGAGGTTAATTAATGGATACTAAAATTAAAGGTGGAAACTGTGACATAATCATTGATGAAAATAATAAAATTGCAACGAAAAAATTAAGAAATACCTCATCAAAAGAAAAAATAGTAAGATTTAAACAGGAATTACAAATAATAAAAGATATTGCTAATGACAATAACCTTTCTATATGCAAAATACACAACATTTGTATTGATGAGAACATTGATAATTGTTATTATGAAATGAAATTATATGATGGAAATTTATATGAATTGTTTGAAACAACAAAAGGAAATGTTAAAAGAAGTTGTGAATTGCTATTTCCAATAGTCAAAACATTAAAATACTTGGAAGAAAGAACTCCACCAATTTATCATCGAGACATAAAGCCTGACAATATATTATATTTCAAAGACAACAATGAAATTAAACTTATTTTAAGCGATTTTGGTAATGCATACATAAAAAACAATTCTACAAGATTAACTCCTCCAGAAATTGCCGTTGGCGGCAGAATGTTTATCGCACCAGAATATGAATTAGGAAGAGTTGAAAATATAGATTCGAAAGGAGACATTTTTTCAATAGGTAAAGTTTTATGGTGTATGGTAAATGGAAATCCAAACGAATACTTACCATCTAATTTTTGGTTCGTAGATGAATTCAATTTGACAAATAAATTCAAAAATGAAACAGACATTGTGAGACTTAACACAATTATTGCTTCTTGTTTGAATATAAAACCAGAAAAAAGATGTAATTATGATGAGTTAATAGAACTAATGGAAAATATCATTGAATTAAAAATTGATTTTTTAAACAGTAATAAAACTAAAGTTAAAGAATTTGAGGAAAAAAGAGCAATAGAATTATTAGAAATATTGGAAAAAAATAAAAATTTAGTAAATATTTTCAGTTTAACTTACATGAAAGTATTGCAAACTTTAAATAACAATTACGATGGTTTTTCTTTAATAAAAAAACTATTAGAATATCAAAAAAACAGTAAAGATGGAATTAATTTTTGGTCTGCAAATGTGATTGCAAACTCAGCTCATTATTTATATTCTACATCGTTTGATTTGATATATATTTCAATAAATTATAATCCTGCAAGAAATAATGAAACTTATGCAAATATAGATATATCTTATCACTTAAAAAATGGTTTAACAGATAAATGTGTTATAAGATATGCAGAAAACAACATAATATTACTTGATTATAAAAATCAATCAATGTCATTTAATGAAAATTCTTTATACCAGTATATGAATAATCTTATACTAAATTATGTTAAAAACTAATTTAGTATAACAGTAGTTATCTTAATCCACCCAGCACCAACATATATTTTGGTGTTAGGATTGGATAGCGTTCTTCCCGCCAAGAGAGAGTAATACGAAACATTTAGAAATAAGTGTTTCGTATTTCTTTTTACATAAGTGTTTTGGAATAGTAGTAAATTTTGAAGTTCCTAAGATAGAAAATCCATCACATCTAAACTAAATACATCAAAAGAAGAGATGAGTTTGGAAACTTTTGTAAATAGAGATCTTTAGAAATATCTTCCAAAAAGTATGAAAAATTGTTAAGTTGTGTTATAATGAAGAAAATATTAAGTAAGAGGTATTTTTATGACTATATTTTATGGAGTTGCTTGTATATTATCTTTACTTTTTCTTGTAGGATATTTTTTTGTGGATAAAAAACAAAACAAGTGGATAATGTGTATTTTTGTATCAATATTTGTTTGTAATTCTGGTTATTTTATTACTTCCATCTCAAAAGACCTGACACTAGCGCTTGTTGGCAATTCCATAGCATATTTAGGCAATGTGTTTCTTCCATTTTTTATGTTTATGCTTATATTAGACGTTTGCAACATAAAACATAGTGAAGTTCTTAAATATATACTACTTGTTATTGGGCTTGTTATGCTATTTATTGCGACCACTGGAGGATATCTGCCTATCTACTACAAGGAAGTATCACTTGAAATTTTGGATGGTGGATCAAGGTTAGTAAAAGAATATGGAGTGTTACACAATTTATATTTTGTGTATTTGGCAGGATATATGACAACCATGATTGTTACAATTGCATATTCTGTGGTCAAAAAGAAAACCAACTCCAAGATGCAAGCCATATTTTTGTTTGTAATTGTAATTGGTAATATGCTTGTTTGGCTTATTGAGCAATTTGTTGAACATCATTTTGAATTTCTTTGCCTTTCGTATATTATCAACGAAATGTTACTTTTGCTTATGTATGGCATCTTGCTAGAATATGAAAAGAAAATAAGCACGCACAAACAAGAAAGCACTCATACTGCCGATTTGTCAATAATAGATTTTGATGACAAATTTAGCGAAGAACAGATTGCGATAATATTTGAAAAATGGGAAAAAATAAACAGCCTCACCAAGAGAGAAAAAGAAATTTTGAAACATATGCTTCTTGGTGAAAAGCGAAAAGATATTGCAGTCAACTTGTTTATCTCCGACAGCACTGTCAAAAACAATATTACAAATATTCTAAGCAAACTTGCAGTTGCCAATCGAGAAGAATTGTGCCGAACTGCAAAAAGAATTATTTAACATATATTACAATCCAATGGCAATATGTTGTTGGATTTTTTATTGAATAACAAAAAATATGTGGTTTATAGGACATTTTAGGACTGAATTTATGCAAAAAAGGGACTAAATAGGACTGATTTTTTATAACAAAACTTGAAAATATATGATAAAATTATTTTGAAAACCAAAATAAATTTCATTTTGGATAATAAAAAAAAGGAGAAAATTATGACAAAGAAAAAAACTTTATTAACATTTGTATTTGCAATTTGCTTGATGATTCCTGCAATGTTTATGCTCACTGCTTGTGGACATAGTCACAAAGCAACAGAAAAATGGGTGAGTGACGCAACATATCACTGGCATGCTTGCGAAGACGAAAACTGCAAAGAACAACTAGAAAAAACAGAACACACTTGGGGAGAATGGACAGAAACTAAAGCTTCAACCTGCACTGAAAAAGGAACGGAAGAAAGCACTTGCTCTGTTTGTGGACACAAAGGAACAAGAGAACTTGCATTGGCTGAACACGAATACACATATACATACAATTCTTCTACTTGCACTATTGTTGCACCAACAGAGGAAACTGAAGGCAAAATGTTATTAAAATGTAACAATTGTGACCACAAAGAACAAATCTTTGTTTACCCAGTGATTTCTGATGAAAACTACGCTTCAAATTGCACTAATGTCAATAATAATGGCTGGAAGTTTTCATATACACTAAAAGATGAATATTATACAAATAATCAGGTTAGCAATGATATAAAAGTTATGACACGACAATTTGACATTGATGTTGACCTTTTTGAAGATAATTTAGGTTGTAACCTTATTGAATTGCGTGAAACAGAAACTAATGATACAATGAGTTTTAGTTATAACTTCACTGCACCAGGAAAATACTATATTGCTATGAAAGATTCGTCAGCAACTAAAGCATTCCAATCAATTACATTTACTTCTGCAACTGGCGAAGCAACTTCCCTATCATCTATGTCTGTATATAACGAATCAGGTGCAAAACCATCAGATGACAACGATGAAACAAATATCTTTGCGTGGACAACAACATATGTATCAAATAGTATAGCAAACAAAACTGCAAACTTTTTGATTGTTGTTGATGTTAAAACTGCTGGCACAGGAACACTTACAATTGGTCTTGCAAAATAAAAAACCTAAGTAAGCAACACTTGAATACCCAATCAACTTTTGCCGAAAAATAAGCGAAACAAAAAATCATCAGTTCAACTGATGATTTTTTAGTGTTTTTCTTTAGATAATTAAAGAATAAGAACAAACATAATCAAGACTTTTATTTGAGAAATAATATTGTATAATAATAAAATCATTATAACTTACAACTTTACTGATTCTACACCAATACAAACTCGAGATACAATGTTAAAAGAAGTTGAAGAAATAGAATTTGAGATAAAAAGACAGTTAGATGCTGCTATAAAAAATGATATTGTTTCGTATAAAAATTCTTCATTCTGCCATACAATTTGCGAGTTCGGACTAAGTAGTTTAGTCCGAATTTTTTTTGTAAACTCCGATTTTTGTTATTTTGTTATTTTAATATTTTTGTGATTTTTTACCTTGTTACTCCTTTCTCTTTGTAAAGGAAATACCCACAATTCTTGGTCCAGCATTTGCTCCCACTGCAGCGCCTGTTTGGTAGATTGCAGATGGTTCATAGCCTATACTTTCCACTGCCAATTTCTGCACGTTTTCTAGGCAGTCATAATCGCGAGCATATATTAACTCATATTGTCCGTTTGGCTCCATTTCGGCTTTGGCGAGTTCTATCATTTTCTTAAGCAAATTTTTCTCTCCAATACATTTTGAGGCAGTTTTTATTTCTCTGTCAAAAATTCTCATAATTGGTTTTAGGTTTAGTATTTGACCAACAAAGGCCGCCGCAGAAGGAATTCTGCCTGATTTTGCGGCATATTTCAGTTCGTATATTCCAAAGAATATTTCTCTTCTTGGCAAAATGTCAGTTAAGTAATCTACAATTTCTTTTGCAGTAGCACCATTGTTGCGCATTTTGATAGCCTCTATAACAGGAACACCATAGTAGGCACTGTAACCCATACCATCTATGCTGTGAACAAAAAATTTGTCCTTGTATTCAGGGTGATTTTCGTAAAAAGACTCAATTGCACTTACGGAGTTGGAGTATGTAGAAGACCCTTTGGAATTTATCAAGACCAAAATTAAATCTC
>SAMEA3663025__coassemble_912_pt1 | contig 15325 bp, 12 predicted proteins | sample SAMEA3663025__metabat2_low_PE_001 | metagenome-assembled genome bin SAMEA3663025 (sample SAMEA3663025) | pig gut metagenome | biome: pig gut; feature: pig-associated habitat; material: faeces | place: France | collected 2012
TGGAGCATCTCAAAACGCAGAGGAAATACTAAATCAATCGTGGGTATCTTATCTTAATATATTCCTATCAGAACTTATGTTTTTGCTTGTCTTTTTGATATGTAACAAAAAGTTCAAAAAACAACTCTTTGTTGCAAGCAGGGTAAAAGTTAAACCAAATCTATATATCATTTTGGGTGTAATTTTTGGTGGGACAGTGTTGTTTTTTGGAAGTATAAACTCCAGCGCTATGCTCAATGAGTTATTTCAAAATTTTGCAAAACCTATGACAGATATAGCAGTGCCACTTGATAATTTTGCACAATTTTTATTGGCAACTCTTATGCTAGCTGTCTTGCCTGCTGTGTGTGAGGAGTTGTTATTTAGAGGAGTGATTTTTAATGGTCTTAAGTCCAAACTTAAAGCACATCGGGCTATCATTTTTAGTGCGCTATTATTTGCGTTGATGCACATGTCAATTTATCAGACTGTTCATCAATTTGTTTTGGGGGTTATCCTTGCAACATTGGCATATTATAGTGGAACAATTGTTTATAGAATGATTTTTCATTTTGTAAACAACTTTCTTGTAGTATTTTTGACCTATCTATTTCCGACTTACTCATTTACATTCTCCTCTTGGGGAGTATGGGAAGTAATATTATCTATAGCAATTTTTATGGTTGCAATTGGGATATGTGCATTGTTGTTTTATCTCTTGGCAAAACATAACAAAAAAGTTGCTAGGGATACGACAAGCAAAAATTCTATGGAATCAAGAATTGATAGCACTAGCCAATATAAATGGCAAGAGATAATTGCGGAAAGTCAGCAAAATTGCGGGTTGTATGAATTATCTTCAAAGATTGAAGATGGCGAAAATAAAAATCTTGAAGAATCAGAGGTTTTGACAAAAAAACAAGAAAATAATTCATACTTATCGCATAACGACTGCACTTTAGGAATTATATTATACGGTATAAGCGCTGTGTTGTGTGTGCTTATGTGGGTTATAAATTCTTTTTGAAATAGGCTTTTTGTAACTTTTTGATATTGGAGGTAAAATGAAAAAGCGTTCTTCGTTGCTTCTTTCCACATTGATAACATATCTTGTGTTGCTTGTAATGTTTATATTGGTAAGATTGCTATTTTTGAATATTACCATAGAATCGGATATTGCTATTGCTTTTTTTGATATAGGAATGAATATTCTTGTGCAGGTTGGAGTAATGTTTTTGTTGCCTGTGCTTTTGTTTTCCTGCTTACGAAAACAAAAATCAAAGCAAACGTTAAAGGAATTTGGTTATAACAAGATTAGTGCAAAATCTGTATTATTATGTGTGCTGATTGGCTTTGTATGCTATTTCCTAAATCTTTTTATTGCTTCATTTTTCAGTTCAATAATACACCTTTGTGGTTATGAGGAAGTCCCACAATTTGTTTATTCATCTTCTTCTGGAGATTACTCCTTGGGTGCATTTGTTTTGCAGATTATTTTGGTGGCAGTGTTGCCTGCTATTTGTGAAGAAACTACTCATCGTGGGTTATTGCTTAGAGGAATGTCTTCTATGGGGATTGTGAAGGCTGTAGTATTGTCATCTATATTCTTTGGACTTATGCATATGAATATTTTACAATTTTTCTATGCAACAATCTTGGGCTTTATTATTGCCTTATCTGTGATAATAAGCAAAAGTATTGTGCCGGGGATTATTATACATTTTATGAACAATTTTATGAGCGTATATTTTACCTTTGCTCAGGCAAACAATTGGGTAGGCAATGGGTTTAATCGCTTTGTTGACGAATTATTGTTTGGAGGAAGCAGTATAATTGGTCATTTTGTGTCGGTGATTTTATCTTTTACGGTAATTATTGGTTTATTGATTTGGTTGTTTGTTTTCCTGTTAAAGGAAACGAGAGTAAAGAAAATTCAAAAGATGTTATGTGAAATACAAGCAATGAACAATGAAATTTCCACTTTCCCACAAAATTTTGGTGAAAATAAAAATCTGCTGAATTTGCACTTTTTGAATAGGCTTATGAATGAATACAACATAAAAAGTTTGGAAACGATGATTTTTACAGACTTAGAGCAAAAACCAATAAAGTCCACTCCATTTGAAAAGGTTTGTATGTTGTCTTGCTTTGTATTGGGTATTCTTGTAACTATTTCTACATTTATATGGGGTATTTTGTAATGTTTAAGTTGAATATAGTTTGCACAGGGACTCTTAAGGAAAAACATTTTATTTCAGCGCAGGAAGAATATCTAAAAAGACTTCAAAAATTTTGTGAAGTAAAAATTGTGGAGTTTGCAGAAGAGAAACTACCCCAAACCCCTTCTCGAGCAGAAATCGAAAAGGCACTTGATAAAGAATATGAAAAATATCAGCCAATATTGAAAGGAAAGATTTTTGTTTGTGCTGTGGAGGGGAAAGAATATTCCAGTGAAGATTTTTCAAAATTGCTAAAGAAAAGTTTTGATGAAACAGGGGTCGTTACCTTTTTGATTGGAAGTTCTCATGGGTTATCTCAAAAGGCAAAGAGTGGAGCGACATTAGTATCTTTTTCAAAGATGACGCTCCCACATCACTTGGCTAGAATATTTTTGGAAGAACAAATTTATAGGGCTTTTTCCATTTTGACAGGGAGTTCCTATCATAAGTAAATTTTGGCGCATGTATTAGCATGTGCTTTTTTTTGTAAAGTGAAGAGATAACAAACTGTATTTTACCTTATGGTATTAAGTCATAGGGGACTTTCTGTATTATTATTTTATTGTTATTCTGGGGCATGTGGTGGCATTTATGCATTTTTCTTCATAAAAAATGTTATGAAAGATTTATGGAATGATATTCAGACTCAGATAAATTCTCTTATGCGTAAGGGAAATTACTTTTGTTATGGCAAAAGCGAAATGGGACAAAAGTTGGTGGGGTTTTACTTTGGCAAAGGAAAAAGGAAAATTTTGTTGCAGGGGGCTACTCATGCAAGGGAATACATAACTACTCTTTTCCTTTTGAAATTGTGTAGATATCTTGAGTGCCAACATATTGACGGAATGGTTGTTGTGTGTCCTCTTGTCAACCCTGACGGAGTAAAAATATCTCTTTGTGGAGAAAAGTCTGTTGACAAAAGGCATAGTGCAATAATAAAAAATATATTAAAAAAATGTGATTATCAACTTATAAAATGTAATGCCAGGGGAGTGGATATAAACATAAACTTTGATGCTCACTGGGGAATGGGCAAAAAAAATTTTTTTGGCTTTGCTAGCAATGAAAATTATCTCGGAGAAAGACCAGCAAGCGAAAGCGAAACAAAGGCTCTTGTTAGGCTGACAAAAGAGTTCCAACCAGATGTAACTGTGAGTTATCACTCTAAGGGTGAGGTGTTATATTATGGTGTGGAAGGTCAAAAATTATCCAAACTGGAAACAAAACTTCTAGGAATAATCAAAAGAGAAACAGGATATAGTGCTTGCAAAACAAAGGATAGTTGCGGTGGATATAAAGATTTTTGTATAGAAAAGTTAAATATCTCCTCCTTTACAATAGAAGTAGGCAATGAAAAGTTGAGCCATCCACTAGGGATTGAGTCTTTGGACATTATTTTTAACCAAAATAAAGATGTCGTTTTGAAAATATTAAAGTGTATCAATGATGATTTTTGGCAAGAATATATGAGATAGAAGTATAAAAATTTTTTGCTTTTTGTATACACAACTTGATTAAAAAACTGTAGTGTGATAATATATTTATATGGACAAAAAGTTTATGAAATTGGCACTAAAAGAGGCTCAAAAAGCATATCAATCAGGGGAAGTGCCTGTGGGGGCTGTAGTTGTAAAAGATGGCGAAGTGATATCTCGTGCTAGGAATATGAGAGAATGCAAGCAAAATGCAATCTGCCATGCAGAGATTTTGGCTATTGACAAGGCTTGTAAGCGATTAAAAACTTTTAGGCTTGACGGTTGTGAGTTGTATGTTACTTTGGAACCTTGTCCAATGTGTGCTGGGGCGATATCTGGGGCAAGAATTTCTACAATAATTTTTGGTCTTGACGACAAAAAGTATGGCTGTGCTGGGAGCAAATATAATTTTTTTGAAGATGATGATTTGGAGCATAAGGCAGAGGTTATAGGTGGGGTGCTTAAGGAAGACTGCGAACAGTTATTGCAAAATTTTTTTTCCCTTGCAAGAGAAAGAAATAAGTTGACAAAACTCATTGGAAAAAAGGTGGCGGAAATTTATTCACAACAAAGAGAAGAAAATTTATGCACAAATTTGCTTCAAAATGTGGATAAAACTAAAAAAAGAAGATTGGACATTTTACATCATTGCAGACACTGTGTGGTTGACAATGTAAGTTGCGATTGTGTGATAAAGGAAGAAGTTGACAATCCAGTTGTGCTGGCTGTTATAAGAGGTAAATCTATTGATGAAAATGTGCTAATTGTTGGCAAAAAAACAGAAGAAAAATGTGTTGTAGATTTTGCCAAAAAGACTTTTTGTAAAGGATGTAAACTTATAACAAAAGAAGGCAAATATATTTTATAAAAGCCAGTGTTTATGCTGTTTGTATAAAATATAATGTTGAAACATAGGGTAGAAAAGTAAGACTTTTGAATGATTTTAGAACAACACATTAAATTTATTGAAAAAAACTTTTTTTACAAGTTTATTAAAGAGTTAAACTGTTGTTCAAAGGGGGAAAAATGGAAGATTTTGTTTTGGAAACTGATGTGCTAACGGAATTTGAATTTGAAGCACCAAGGGAACATAATATTAGAGTGGTTATCGTTAAGACGGAAAAATTTTTGGAAATAGAAAACGAAGATATTATGGGACAAACTAGTTTGGATTGGGTAAAAAACAATGGTTGCAAGGATTTTGAAAAAGACAAAGTTCACATTGCAAAATTGGGGAAAAATCAAAACCTTTTGGATGTTGCTTTGCCATTTGTAAAAGAAGGAGATGATTATCTGCTTGTATTGTATGCGGACACTCCGTTGTTGCAGAGTTTGGATGTTAATGATGCAGTGGAATATGCTACGACTAAAAATTTGGACTATTGCAAACTTCCACGTGGTTGTGTTTTTAAGGTAAAATCTGCCAAAGCAAACAAATTTGAAATGACCAGTGAAGCAAATTTTTTTGCAAAGGAAAGTTTTTTTGCAGTGTTTGACTATAAGACGTTATCTCAGGCAAGAGAGGTAATAAGAAGTCGTATCATTGCGCAGTTGCAATCAAAAGGGGTAAACATACTCTTTCCAAACAGCACTTACATTGATTTTTGTTCGCAGATAGAAAGCGGAGTAACTATTTTTCAAAATAATGTTATAAAGGGGCATAGCCTTGTCAAAAGTGGAACAGTTTTGAGAGAAAATAATATAATATCAAACAGTCTTATAGGAGAAAACTGTGATATTATTGAATGTTTTTTGTGCAATGCAAAGTTAAAAAAATCTACAAAACTTGGACCATATATAACAGTTACAAGTGATTGAGTGTTGTGCTGAATGTGTTTTGTTTAGCAAAAACTTTATAGCAAATAGTAAAAATTATAGACAAAGGAAATTGTAATATGAAGATAGTAGTTGGGTTGGGAAATCCTGGCAAAGAATATGAAGGGACATATCATAACATTGGTTTTATGGCTTTGGACAAGCTGGCAAAAAGGCTTAGTGTGAGTATTAACAAAGGGAAATTTAATTCCCTTTTTGGAATGGGGAAACTGGAAAATGAGATTATACTTTTGGTAAAACCCTTGACATATATGAATCTTTCTGGGCAAGCGGTTAGAAGTTTTGCAAAATTTTATAAAATTAGCCCAGAGGATATTTTTGTTTTTTGTGATGATATAGATTTGCCAAAGGGAACAGCAAGATTTAAGGAACATGGCAGTGGTGGGACTCATAATGGGCTAAAAAATATAGTGTGGGAATTGGGTTCACAAGATTTTAGACGCATAAAGATTGGTGCAGGCAATGATAAAAGTATGGATCTAAAAGACTACGTCCTAAGTAAGATTGATGAGGAAAGTTTGACAAAAATTGAAGATGCTATTGATGAGGGGATTGAAAAGTTTTTGAGTTTTGTAAAGCAACAAGGATAAATTATCAAAAATTGTTTTTGGCAGAGATTATATAAAATGATAGAAAAAATGTAGTATAAATTTTGATAGAGAAAATTTATATGCAAATATTCTTGCAAAACTGCGGAATTGTGTCGCAAGCAAAACAACAGAAAATTGGTTGGATATATGGAAAAATTAAAAGCAAAGATTGAAGGGATAAAGAAATATAAAACCGCCACTATAAGTGGGCTTAATGACGGAGAAAAAACTTTTCTGCCATATTTTTTTGGTGGCAAAAATTTGGTTGTTGTATCATCTTTAGACGCCCTAGATAACTATGTTCTTAATCTAAAAGCTTTAGGGCAAAGAGTAATTTCGTTTAACACAAAACTTTCACAAATTTTTTCCATTTATGAGAAGAATACTCAACAATTCAAAGATTTTTGCAGTAATTTGAAGAAAATTGCAATAGAAGATTATGATACAATAGTCGTAACCGCAGAAGCATTGTATCAAAAATTGCCAAAAAAACAATTTGTGATTGAACACATAATCAAATTAGAGATTGGGCAAGAAATAGAGATTGATGAACTTACAAAAAGACTGATAAATATGGGATATACTAGGGCAGAGATGATTTCTTGCGAGGGGGAATTCGCTGTGCGTGGCGATATTGTAGACATATTCCCCTTGGGAGAAGAATATCCTTGTAGGATAAGTTTTTTTGATAATGAGATTGAGGGGATAAGTCAGTTTGACCACGTAACATTCAAAATACTAAAAACTCAAAAAAAAATAGAAATAGGTTTTTGTTCGCTGATAGATAGAGATAGCCTTTGTGATGTAAGGTCAGATGTGATGAAAGATATGGCTAGGCTAAAACTTTCTGATGAGAGTATGTTAAGGTTAAGTGAAGTGACTAACAATCAATTGGAAGCCTTAGAAAATGGTCTATATAATGTTTCCAGCGCATTTTTCCTCCCATTTTTAAATTATTTTGGGGCGAGTATATTTGATTATCTCTCCACAGATACAACTATTTTTTTTGACGAGCCAAAACTTATATTAGATAGATTGACTGTTGTTGGGGAAGAAAACACAAATACTTTTTTGGAGTTGTCTATCAAGGGTGAGTTTTTGCCAAGGCAAATGGAATTTTACTTTGAAAGAAAAGATGTTTTGGTGGGTGCAAATAATTTTAGGCAAGTGGCATTTTCAAGATTGGTTTCACAAAACAAAATCTTTGAAAGCGAAAGGATAGAAAACTTTGTTTGCCAACCAGTGCCAAGGTATGTGGGGAAATTTATTGATTTAAGAGCAAATGTTCTAAATCTTGCAAAAAATCGCTGGGCAGTGGTTATTGCAACTAAGGATTCTGCAACTAGGAATAGACTAAAAGGCTTATTTGAAGAAGTGTCTATACCTTGTTATATTGCAAAAAGTATTGATGATGCAAAATTACAAGGGGTGTATTTTTTAGATACAAATATTTGGCTGTCGGCAAACTTTGAAATGGAAAGACTGCTGGTTATTGGAACAAAGGACTTGGTTAATCATCAAGTTGTAAAACAAAACAAAATTGTTGACAACACTCCAAAATTTTTGCCAAAAGTAGGCGAATTTGTCGTGCATGAGGTGCATGGCGTGGGCAAATGCATCGGCATAAAGAGAATAAAAATTTCTAGTGCAGAAAGAGATTATATAATAATTGAGTATAAAGATGGCGACTTGTTGTATGTCCCTAGTGAAAATGCTGACCAGTTAAGTGGCTTTGTGGGCGAAGCCGAACCAAAATGCAACAAAATTGGTGGGACTGAGTTTTTTAAGATAAAGCAAAAAGTAAAAAATTCTATAAAGAAAGTTACATTTGATTTGCTAAAAGTTTATTCCGAGAGAATGAATAGCAAGGGGTATGTATATCCAAAAGATAACTATCTGCAAAAGGAATTTGAAAATGCTTTTGAATTTGACTATACTCAAGACCAAATTCTCGCCATACAAGACATAAAGAAAGATATGGAAAGTGGCAGGATTATGGATAGGTTGATATGTGGAGATGTTGGGTTTGGCAAGACAGAGGTGGCTTTGGTTAGTGCATTCAAGGCTATTCAGGAAGGCAAGCAAGTTGCGTTTGTTTGTCCTACGACCATTTTAAGCGAACAACACTTTGCAACTGCTACTGCCAGAATGAAAGATTTTATGGTTAGGGTTGCTGTTCTAAATAGGTTTAAGACCAAAAAGGAACAGGAAAACATTTTGAATGCTTTGGCAAAGGGCGAAATTGACCTAATTTGTGGCACACATAGATTGTTAAGTAAAGATGTAAAATTCAAAGATTTGGGGCTACTGATAATAGATGAAGAGCAAAGATTTGGTGTAGAAGACAAGGATAAACTAAAAAACATTAAGAAAAATGTTGATGTTTTGACACTGTCTGCAACGCCAATACCTAGAACATTGTATATGTCGCTTAGCGGTATAAGAGATGTGAGTTATCTAAACACTCAACCAAAAAGACGAAAAATGGTTCAGACTTCGGTGATAGACTATTCTGATAGTTTGCTTGTTTCTGCCTGCGAAAAGGAATTGGCTCGTGGTGGGCAAGTGCTTATAGTTTATAATAGGGTAGAAACAATAACCAACTTTTATCGTCACGTGCAAAAACTATTGCCAAATGCCAAAATAGGATTTGCTCACGGGCAAATGTCTAGCAAAGAGTTAGAGCAGGCGATATATGACCTTTATTCACATAATACACAAATTTTGATAAGCACTGTGCTTATAGAAAATGGAATTGACTTGCCAATGGCAAACACACTTTTTGTAATAGATAGTGATAAATTGGGGCTGAGCCAACTTTATCAACTGCGAGGGAGAATTGGGAGAAGCGACATAGAAGCATATGCCTATTTTAGTTTTGCAAGCAACAAAGTGCTAACTCAAGATGCATACAAAAGGCTAGATGCATTGATGGAATTTAGTGACTTTGGCAGTGGAAGTAAAATTGCCATAAGAGATTTGGAAATTAGAGGGGCAGGAGATATTCTGGGTAGAACGCAACATGGTCATATGCAACAAGTGGGGTATGATATGTTTGTAAAGTTGCTAAAAGAAGCAGTGGGAGAACTAAAAGGCGAACAGATTGCAGTGCAGAGAGAAGTAAAAATAGATATATCCCTCCAGGCATTTGTTCCAGAAAGTTTTATCCCATCAAATCAATCACGCATTTCACTATACACAAAGATAAGTAGAATATCTTCAGAAGAAGAATTTTTTAACCTTTTGGAAGAAGTTAAAAACACTTATGGCGAAGTGCCAAAGCCTGTTAGACAGTTGTGTACAGTGGGACTTATCAAAAATTTATCTCAAAAAATTGGTATAAAAAAGATTGTGGTTAATGACCTCACATCACAGGTTGTGTTTTATGAAATAGACGACATATTGTCAAAATTTTTATCTTCACCCAATGCAGATTTTGTGCAAAGTGAGTTAACTCCTACATTGATAACTCTAAGGAAGGGAATTAGCGTAGAAGATAGCCAAAAGATATTGATTAAATTCTTGCAAAATTGCAACAAATTGACAAAAAATTAACTGCTAACAATAATTATTTGACAGTGTCGAGTAATAGTTTTTGATTAAGTTGACAAAAATTGCTTTGTAAGGTCAAAAAAGTGTGGAATAAAGATTGATTTTATTTGAGTTTTGATATATAATAACACTTGTCTAAACATACATTGACAATTTATATTGGAGAATTTTATTGTGAAAAAGAAACTAGCAAACTTACTTGTAATTATTTTTGTATCAGTATGTGTATTATTTACTGGGTGTAACCTTTTTGATACAAACAACTATTCTGCATTGTCATCAATCGTTGCTACATGTGGAAGTGTATCTATAACTAGAGAAGAGTTGATCACTGCATACAATTCGTGGGGGTATAATTATACCAATGCTCAGTATGGTGGATTGTCTAGGGAAGGAGCGCTTAAACAGACTGCTTCTGATCTCATTGACCAAAAGTTTTTGATAAATAACATTGATGATCTTGTTGCAAAATCAAAATTGGACCCATCAGATGAAAATTATGATGCACAGTATGCATCATTGGAACTTGACGCTGAAGATTATCAATATATTGTTGGTGAAACATGGGAATATATAGATAGTGTTCTTTCTGCCTATAAGACAGAAACAAGAAAAGAATTGGGGCTTACTGTGTCAGAATTTGACGCAGAAGACAAAGGTTCTGTAACATACAACCCACAAGAGCAATATGAAACCAAATTTGAAAAGACAGAATCTGGCCTAGTGGTAAAGAAAGAGAAAAAAGAGGAAAATGAATTTTCCTACATTCCAAACAACCTAACTAGCGAAGATCAAGCTCGTGAATATGCAAAGACATACAACTACCAAACACAAATTCGCGCAAACAAAATTGAATACAAAAGACTTGTTTGGACTAAATATATTTCTGCTCTCAAATCTTCTCAGGAAAACCTTGGTTATGCAGATATGACAACAAAAGCAGTTTTTGAGAGGGAAATAGATAGGCTTGTAACAGCCAATATTACATCAAGAAAACTTTCAAAATTTAAGGAATTTATCCAAGATAGAAGTGGCTTTGAAGAAAAAGATATTGATGGACAAACTAGATTTGTTATGATAGACGAAATGCTTACAAAGATTGTAGAAAAATATAAGAGCATTTTTGACAAAAACTACACAGCTTATGAACTTGCAAAAGAAAAATATGATGCAAGCACTGATGAAGACAAGAAAAACACCTATTTATCTTCTCTCGCAAATACGAGCAACAGAGGGAATTATGTGTATTATGGTGACAGTGATGCAGAAAAAATGATTACAGTTACGCATATCCTTATAAAACTTTCCTCTGATGAAATAGAGCAAATAAAGGCCATAGAAGCAGACACTTCTTATCTTAACGAAGAACAACGTCAAGTGGCGATAAATAACAAAATCTACAATACAAAAGCCTACGAACGTGATAGCGAGGGTTATGATGTGCTGGATGATAAGGGCGAAAAAGTTTACATTACATTTGGTGAACTGTTAGAAAAAGTAAAACAAGATGTCGCAATACAGCCAACAATCGAGAAGAAGATTGAAAAGTTTAATGAATATCTTTACAAATACAATGTTGACTCTGGTATAATCAATGCAAAATTTGACTATGTGGTTGGAGCAACTGAAACTTCGAGTATGGTAGAAGACTTTACAAAAATTTCAAGGGAACTATACAAAGAAGGTATTGGTTCGGTGGGTATGGCATACAATAATGATTCAAATTATACAGGGGCGCATATAGTGCTTTGCACAGGTATTCTTGAAAACGTCTTTAATTCAAAGGAAGATTTGAAAAATCTTTCAACAGACAATGTCTTTAGTATGCTTAGTGCGAAGACATCCATCTCCTACAATGAAACATTATTTGAGTATTTCTATGACCTTGTCGCCAGCGACAATTATACAACATATCAAACAGATCTTTTGACATCGCTCAAAGATGGAAATTCTCTTGAATATGTTACAGCAAACTTCAGTGACTTGTTTTAATAATTAACAATCTGTAAATATATGACTTGCAAGGATGATGTCTTGCAAGTCATTTGTGGCTTAAAATAGGGAAAGTATTTTATAAAAATTTTGTGAAAAGTAAATGATAAAGCTAGTAATTTGAAATAAAAATCGCATAAGCGAAATATTTATAGAAGAGGATAAAATGCCAACAAAAAAAAGAGTTAAGTTAAGGAGAGAGATTACGTCTCCAACAATAAAAAATGCATATTTCAAGCGAGGCAAATTGGCTCGTGTTGTTGGCAATTATGGTGCTAGTGTTACAGTTAATAACACTTATACTATAATCCCTCCAAAAACTCTTTTGGACCAAAACAAAGTAAACGAAATAGAATATGCTGACCTACACAAAAGAGAACAATCACCAAAAGAAAAAAAGAAAAAACGATTGCTTAATTTGCTTTATTTTGGGTTAAACATAGCAGTTATAATCATAGTATTATCGATACAATTATCACAAGAGCAAAACCCATTGGAGTCGCTTTCCGAAATTCAAAACGTTAATATCTGGTTTTTGTTGGCAGCACTTGGTTGTGTGATTGTAGGAATGTTTTTGGAGCAAGTGCGAACAACTTGCCTTATCACGAATACGACCAAGGTATATAGACCGTCATTAGGCTACAAGACTGCTGCACTAGGAAGATTTTATGATGTTATCACTCCATTAAGCACTGGTGGGCAACCATTCCAAGTGTTATATATGTCTAAATATGGCATAAGGGTGGGGGAAGGCGTGTCAATAACAATGGGGAAATATACTTTTTCACAGATAATTTTCTTTTTGTGGACAACATTCTTCCTTATGCGAAATGTAATAACAGGAAATATTCAAAATGTTTCTTCTATTGCAGGGGGGCTGGCAACAACATTATGTTGGATAGGTTATGCAGTGCTTGCAGTAGTTATTGTAACCGTTCTTATTATTTCTCTTAACAAACGAGTAGGGGCAAGTTTTGTTGTCGGTATTTTGAAATTATTAAGCAAAATACATATCGGAAAATTTAGGATAATTAAGGACTACAAAAAGACATTTAGAAGTGTTATGCGCACAGTAAATATTTGGCAAACAACTACAAAACAGTATAGCAAATCTCCTTGGGTGGTTTTTGTTTCCTTTGCAGGCTCGTTACTTTTTTATGCAATAAACTACAGTATGCCATTCTTCCTATACAGTGCTTTTGCAGGCTGGCATCCAGAGATGTGGGTGGAAATTGTTACTCTTGCTGTTATGATTGATATGTCATCTGCATTTAATCCAATCCCTATGGGGACAGGGACGGCAGACCTTTCCTTTACTGCATTATTCTCTTCACTTTTTGTCGCTGTGGGATTGGGGACAGGAGTTCAAGTTTGGGCGCTGTTGATATGGCGATTCTTCTCCTATTATATATTTATTGTGCAAGGGGCTTTCATCTTGGTGTATGATATTGTAATAGGGGACAAAAAGTTGGAAAAGAACAAAGAATACTGGGCAACTCCAGTTAGACAACGTCGAAAAACAAAACAGAATTAATTATATCTAATCAAAAAAATTCGCATTTTCGACTAATCATACGCTAGATTTTTAGTATAATATACGCATTATTACTGATAATTATCAAAACCTGACTATTCGGTCGGGTTTTTTTTGATTAAACGATTTTTTTGTTAATTATTTTATTTAATAGAAATATTTTTAATAGCAATCTTAAAATAAAAAATCGAATTGTTGGTCGTCATAAATGTCTTTTGGGTAATTGTAGGTTATAGATAGAATGCTTATGTGTAATAGGAGAACCTTATATTATGCTTGAAAAACATATTATTTTTTTTGATAAAATGATTAAAATAAATCATTTTGGGTATAAAATGTTTAGGTGTGAAATGAACAAAATAATACATAAACAATTATTAAAATGTTTTATATATTCCATTATCGTCCTATTGACTTTTTTTTCTTTTACAATTTTTTGCACTAGAGATAATTTTTATATTTATTTCTCAAAGTATGAAGGGGTGCAATTTTGCTATATATATGATTGTCAAGATTTACAAGACAAAGACCTTTATTTAACCTCTGAAAAGGACACTTATAGCAAAATAGTAAAAAATGGCCATTATATCTTTGTTTACTCTCCTTTTATTTCTTTTAGAAATGTAAAGTTTAGACAGGGGAAAATTGTTGGGGATAAAAAGAAGTATTTTGAAATAATTGACAATCTTAATCTTAAAAATATTTATACAGAAAGGGTAGATAATATAATTGCTACTTATGGCTATTCATGCAGATTTGGTGATTTTAGATATGTGGATAATTGCAAGGTGAATATTCAAATTGTTTTATCAAATGGATACATAATTTTTGGCTCGCCAATGATTTATGGCTCATATTAGTTATTATCTATTTTTGGTTATAAGAAAAATTTGAAATATAGAATTGTATGACAATTAACATATTGCTATTGATATCATATTTCTACTAATATTACATTCTACTGATATTACATTTTACAGATATCACATTTATACTGATAAATAAAATAGACCAAAAAATTTTCTTCTAGGGAAATAGTGGAATATATTATACTTCAAGGTTTTTGTATGCATTATAAATTATACTTTTGCGAAAAATAGCGGTTTTTAGCGAATATTTTTTTATAGAAAAATGATTAAAATATTCCCTTTGGTCAACAATTAGAGCAAGGAGGGAAATATGCAAAAAATTGATATTAGATGGCTGTGGCACAAATACAAAAGAGCAATAATATCCTCGGCTATGTGTCTTTTGGCAGTAGTTTTGGTGGCTGTGATTTCTGCAACAAGTCTAAATAGTTCAAAGGTTTCTAGGCAAGAGGAGGTGCAAACCAGTTCGCCTACATCAATTACCTTTGTTTCGCCTGTTAAAGATGGCACGCTGATAAAAGACTACTCCAACAAAACACTCAAATACAATGCAACACTAAAACAGTGGGAAGCGCATAAGGCAGTAGATATAAAAGGCCCTGATGGTGCAAGCGTTGTAGCGGTGGCTGATGGAGAAGTGCTTTCGGTTGAATCTAATTATCTAACAGGCACTGTTATTACTATCAAACACAATGACAAATTGCAGACCGTTTATGCCTCACTTGGCGAAAATATTGATGTTAAGGTGGGAGATAAGGTAAAGAGTGGACAAAAAATAGGTGTAATTTCTACCACAGCAAAGAATGAATCTAGTGATGGTCCTCATTTGCATTTTGAAGTGTTGTTAGATGGAGTTAAGGTTGACCCAAATCTTTACTTAGAAAATTCTAATAAATAATTTTTTTGGAAAATTACTTTACTATTATTAAATTTTGATATATAATCTTAGTATAGGTTAATTTTCGGAGGAAATTATGACACTAGACAAAGTTAAACAAATGCTTGCAAACCAACTTAATATACAAGTTGAAAAAATCAAGGAAGATTCTAGACTTATTGAAGATTTGGGGGCAGACTCTCTCGATATGATAGAGATGCTTATGTCGCTGGAGGAGGAATTTGGAATAACTGTTCCAGATGACAAGGTCGAAGGATTAAAAACTGTTGAAAACATTGTTGCTTTTATTGACAGTGTAAAAAAGTAATTCTTACTTTGAAAAGACATCTCAATTATGAGGTGTTTTTTTTATGCATTAGATATTGTAAAGGTTTATAAATT
>SAMEA3663025__coassemble_955_pt1 | contig 14586 bp, 10 predicted proteins | sample SAMEA3663025__metabat2_low_PE_001 | metagenome-assembled genome bin SAMEA3663025 (sample SAMEA3663025) | pig gut metagenome | biome: pig gut; feature: pig-associated habitat; material: faeces | place: France | collected 2012
CATGATAGCCTAACGTAAAATTCTAATGTTCTCATTACTCATTAAAAATGTTATTGTTATAAAAATGTATACTCTGGGCGGAGCGAATCCCACCCTCTCTGCCAAACAAAACTAATCTGAGTGTAAACTCAGATTTTTTGTTAGTAGAGTGCGGTGGGGCTCAATAGAAAATATAAAAACCACAAACATTTTAGTTTGTGGTTTTTAGTAGATAGTTAGATTTATGATTGTTTAGAAACACTTTCTGGTGTTATTTCAACTTTTGTTATATTATTTATTTTAGCTTCATAGCCAGCATAATTATAAACCCCAATCTGCTTTGCTGTGTTGTCAGCTATTATAAATGTTCCATCATTGATATTTGCAGTTGGAACTCCACCTGGATAATTGCAGGCTTCTATAACTAGAGCATCACCAGTATAATAACATCCATTTCCATTGTGTGCAAAATCAGCTTTATTAGCAGTTGCTTTTAATGTTCCACCATTGATAGTCAACACTCCACTCTTAACATAAACAGCAGTTGTTCCTGAGATTGTTCCTCCATTGATGGTATAATTTCCTGCCGCTGGAAGATACATAGCAACATCTGTATTATGAGTGATTGTTCCGCCATTTATTGTCAAAGAACCTATTTCACTTCCTTTGTTCCCATTGGTTTGGATAACAGCAGGGACATTAGCTTCTGTGCTATTATTTGTAAGGTTTGCAGAAGTTTCTACCACTGCTCCACTGCCAAAAATTAACAAGCAATAGGATTTTGATGTTATATTCAGTGTAGCATCCAATTTCAAACTTGTTGGGACTGCAACTGGATCAGTCATCGTGCTAGCACTATCTGCACCTTCCCTACCCTGAACTCTTATCACACCAACACCAGCATTTGCGGAAACTATATTTCCATTTGTAATTGTTAAATTGCAACCTTTTACATGAATCATAGAGCCACTTGTCATAGCACCATTTATAGAGTGTTCACCAAGGTCCAAAACGATATTACATGTTTTTTCTGGTGAAATTGACAATTTTTCTTGCAGAGTTATGTCTTTCAACAGTGTAATTGTTGTATCGCCACTCAATTCTGCAATAAGTTTTTCAAAAGATGTATAGTAATATCCTTCGTCATCCACACATTCAAATTGTGTTTGAAGTGCTTGGTAAATGCTACTGTTATTTGTGATAACATTTGGCTTTCCACCTGGATAATTTGCTGCTAGATCTCTGTATATATCAACAGGGATTACTATATTGATTTTTGCATCACCCACTTTACCTTCCGTCAAATCAGGATGTTCAGTTTTACTATGATTTATAGTTACGCCTTTCTCTATTACAAAATCTCCAGACCTTGCCACGATGCCTGCACCGCTATAAACATTTATTACGGAATTTTTGCCTTCAGAATTTGCCCCTATTGTCCATGTGCCAGAATTAGCATGATAAATTCCACAAGCGATATATCCAGAAGTTTTAATATGTGCATTTAGAGTAGTCCCTCTAATAACTACAGTGTTGTTGCCCAATTCCGCACTTCCATTATCCATTATTACACCATTGTCTTTGCTTGTAAAAATACAATCTTCAATGGTTACATTGGTGTCCTTCCACACTGCAACACACATTTCTTGGGCTGTTGCCGTAACATTTGTCAAAGTAGCAGTAGAAGCATCTATGCTGAAGCAACCATATTTTTCTCCAATTATTACCAAATCATAAATGGTAGCCACTGTGCCAGAATCAATTACAATAGGATAGTTACAAACTCCCTCATCTTTATTTTCCCTAACTTGACCGCCATACATTGAAACTCTTACATTTGTAAAAATCATTGAATTTTTTAGAGTTATAGTTTTTCCGTTTAGGTTAATTGACAAGGAAATGTTTCCTTCTGGGTTAACAGATAATTTGGTTGAAGGAGCAACATCTCTTAACAAGGTAATGGTCATTCCATCTGAAAGTGATCCCAATGCACTTTCAAATGATGTATAATACTTGCCATCACTATCCTTGCATACATATTCTTCAACTGTTTTGTTTTCATAATCAAGGTAGAAATATCTATATGTGTTCTCTGCAATAGTTACAGTAATAAGCATAGTTTTTTCATCCAAGGTGTAATTATAAAATCCTTCCACAGTGTAACTATTGTTTTCTAATTTAGTGACCATAATACAGCTGTCTATAAATTCCAAAACAAATGAATTGTTATTATTTTTTATCCCAATCCTGTGACCTTCTATCAAAGTTCTTAGACTAAGATTTTTTTCATCAGTAGGGACTTTGAATACTTTTTCACTGGAATCTCCGATGAATGCAATCAAACTACCCTTTGCTCCACCGCAATTTGCTATATCTTTTTGCTCCCATGAAACAAACAAATGACTTACAGGATTTGGTGTTTCTTTATATTGAGTTTGCTCAACAAAACTATAACCAAAGTCATATACAACACCACTTTCTCCAATTTTTGCAAACAACCAATATTTATCGTTTACATTATACTCATTCGCCTGTTCGTTAACTACTTCATATTCAGCATAATTTGCTTGCCAATATTGATAATAACTCAATTCAACAAGACCCTTCTGCCCTTCGGTAGTCCCTTCCTCTTCTGTATAAAGGAAGTATTTAACTCCGTTTTTTCCAGCAAGTTTGTTGCATACTTCTGCAAATTGATTTGTTATAGGGTTTCCAGCATTTCTTGCGGTAGTAATATCATTGGAATCTTCAGCAAAATTATACACAACAGCCTTTACTCCACTAACAGCAGTAACCTTGCTCCAATCGGAAATATTAAGAGTAAGTTCATTTGTTTTTGCAGTTTTATCATAATAATAGTTGGTTCTTAGGACAATGGTAGCACCGTCATAGCTCTCATCTCCTGGGCCACTATTTGTAAGTTGATTGCTCTTATCTTCTGCAGATACTGGTGCATCTTGTCTTGCTACAAAAGTTTCTCTTGTGCTAGAAAGTGTGCTTGTAGCATCAACTTTGATAACACCCATCATTGCATAAATTGCACTTGTATTACCTGTTATGTAAGAATTCTCTATATTAAGTGTCATATATGATGGAACAAACACTGCAGTAAGGTTGGTAGAAGTGATTGAACTGTCTTTTATATTTACAATCAAATTCTTTGATTCTGTTGGACCATATGTATTATTGCCAGAAATTGTATCTTGACTTGATGTTATGTTGCAGTTTTGTATTGTTACTTGACTGTTATCAAAAACCATTACACCACGCAGTTCGGAAGTAATAGTCAGTCCTTGCATAACAAGTTGCGCATCATTTTCTATAGAAATAACTCTGCCTTGGCTAACTTTTTCTTTTGTTTCTACACTGTAGGTTATCCTTCCATTAGAAACAACAGAACTTCCTCCTGTTAGGTTGAATATGCAATAACTTTTTCTTGTCCCATTAATCTTGACACTGTCTGCTACTGTTTGAGTATAAGAAATTGTTTTCTCATTAAGGTCAATATTTACATCTTTTGAAATTATAATTACACCATTAATAGCAATATCGTTTGCAAGCTTGATGTATCCACCACTTTCCACTGCAGAAAGCAATGTATTTTCATTGTTTACAAGGTATGGATAACCTTCAACACCAGCAGTTTGAGTTTGTGTGCTGTCAGTGTGATTACATCTTGTGCATTCTGCTACATATCTGCTATTCGTGTAGTCATACACATAGTTATAATTGTGATTGTTAGGATTGATAGCAATCACCAAGTTTTCTGCAGTAGCAACTACTCCGTCTTGTTGCAAGAAGTCGTTGCCACATCTATCACAATGATAATGTGCTTTAACTCCTGTTTGAGTACATGTTGCAGGCTCTTCTTGGATAAGGTCACCATAATTGTGATTAAGCTTTGCTATGGTCAAATCTTCCGCTGAAACTTCTGTTTGGCCATTTGCATCACTGTAGTTTTTATTGCAAGAAGAACAATGCCAATACTCAATATTGCCAGGGTTTACGCATGTTGCTTCAACTCTTTCATGACGGGTCATACTATGGCTAGACTTTTCAATAGTCAAGTCTTTTGCAGTAGCAACTACTCCGTCTTGTTGCAAGAAATCCTTGTTGCATCTATCGCAATGATAGTGTGCCTTTGTTCCTTTTGCAAGGCATGTTGCAGGCACTTCTGTAATAAGTGTTCCATAATTATGCCCAAGAGCATCTATGCTTTCTGTCTCTGAAACAACTCCGTCTTTTCCAAAAGCCTTATTAGTAAATTCTGCAGTATAAACCTTTTCTCCAGCATTTGTGCAGTCTGGGTCTTTTGTTGTTTGAATACTTACATTTGTAGTTTTTTCGGTGATTTTTGTATGCTCAAGATTTCTCGAGCAAGAAGCTGTTGCAGTGCATTCATATTCCGTCTCCGAACCTGCTTTTAGATGGAAATCATAAACTGCTGTTGCAAAATCATAATTGTGGTTATCTTCATCCACAGCAATAATCAGGTCTTCTTCAGAAACTTCTTCTTTCGCCTCCTCCGTCAAATAATTTTTGTCACAAAGAGTGCAATGGTAGTGTTCTCTTTCACCTGTTTCTGTGCAAGTGGCAACTTTTTCCGCTACATGTTCAAGTCTATGAATATGTGGGATCTCCTCTTTACAACCAGTAAGTAAAAGAGTTGTAAAAGCAAACACACATATCAAAACCGGCACCACTATTCTGAATTTTGACAATAGTTTTTTCATACCAATTCTCCTTTTAATGTTTTAGCAGTCCAATGCATATTTTGTTCCTAATTTTCTAGTCACATTGATTGTCGTATATTTTCAAAAAAAAGTCAAGTAATTTCCCTTGGTTCGCTTTTTTTTACAAATCTTTTTTGTGACATTTTTCGACAACCTCTTTTGAACACCTCACTCCTGAATGTATTTATTGGTTATTAGTATATTATAACCTAAATAATTATTACACTCATTATAGTTTTTGCTTTTGCGAATAGCCTTTTTAATCATTCTGGCAATAGTTTATGCTTTACAATTCTTTTTTGATACCTTTTTTTGTGTTTTTTTGTTATTTTTTTGTTATTTTTTTGTTATTTTTTTTCAAACTTTCATTATCCTATAAGTCCTAACGCAAAACTTCGTTTTTAATTACAATAAATATCAAATATCAGGTATAAAATGAAACAACAAGTTGGTCAGAGATAAATTATACATTCCTTTATTACTGCATATTTTGGCATTTATTTCTCCTTGTAATTCACTGCCTGTTTTGGCAATTTGCATACAATTTTACCAAATACTAATAGGGTCCGGATTATCAGTTATTGTTATATTTTGTGGCACAAGTTCTGCATCTGCTGTGTATCCACATAATTTGTAATGCCTGCCTGCCACCGCATTTGTAGCGATTATCTTAAAACATTGAATACCATCAAGCAATGGCACTGCCGACACAGCAATGCTCTCTTCCCCCTCTTCACAAGAAAGCATATTTTGCACTCCACCAGAACCAAAAAGCGTTATATCAGGAACTCTTGCCATTGTCGTTGGAAAATACAAAATATTTGATTCAAATTCCGTTTCACTTATTGCTTTCAGAATCAAAGGGTTTTCTTCAGAAACTCCTGTTGTGTAATAATACTTATAACACAACCTCATTTCATAATCGTTGGATCTACCACCAAACTTTGATGCCACAGTTCCAAATTCAATTTTTGGATTTTTGAATCTAATAAGAGATCCCCTGGTTACATTTGCATTTGCTTGATAGAAAAAGGTAATTGATGTTGTTCCATTGGGAATGTATGCTGGCAAAACTTTTATTCCTGTGCTATTTACTGGATAAATAATTACTCCCAGGCTTTCTCCTGATGAATTAAAATATTCTGCACCAAAACAAGTGCTATTCTCTCCATAAGATGTGCAATTCATTATATGTGCACTGATAACAATATCTCTTTTGTGAAATGTTACAGGCAGATCTATTCTTTGTTCTATTATTCTAACTGGCGAAGTTAATGCTTTTAAGAATCGCAACTCAAACTGCCCATCTGTTCTAAGATAAACTTTTACCTCATTGGTGCAACATTTATACCATCTATCATGCATAAAACAACTAGTAGTCTGATTGGTGCTTGCGCCTCTTTGGTTGCAGGTTAGGAAAGGATTTTCTAATAAGTTTTCCCCATAAAATGCTCCTGTCACATTCTGCAACTTTGCCCTTTCTACCAAAAAGTCGTTGATGTGCGAGTCAAGACTAGTTGACAAGCTTGCTTGGGTATCTTCTACAGAGTTGCACTTTTCGGTAAGTTTTACTATGTTTAACGCATTGGTAGATATGTTTTGGGTGTTTGTAGAAATATTTTGGGTGTTTATGGATATGTTTTGAGAGTTATTATTTATGCTTTGAGTATTGCTTGCTATATTTTGAGCATTTTCTGCTATACTTTGTGTATTGTTTGCTATATTTTGGGTATTGCTTGCTATATTTTGAGCATTGGCAGATATGCTTGCAGAATTAGCAGATATATTTTGGGTGTTTGTAGAAATATTTTGAGTATTTGTTAATATATCTTGACTATTTTTGGTTATACTTGCTCTATTTGATTCAATATCCGATGTATTCTGTGCAATTTTTGCACTATTTGATAAGATATTCGTTGCATTTTGTGTTATATCTGCAGTGTTCTGTGAAATATTCGAACTATTTTGTGCAATATCAGAAATATTCTTTGTTATATTTTTCTCACAAATTTGTATTTTTTGTTCTGCAGAACTAATATTATTTTTTAGGTTTGAAATATCACTTTCAACTGTTGGAAATTTGTTGCTAATAACATTCAAACTTTCACCAAGTTCATCTACTCTCTCATTCAAATTGCCTATTGACAAATTTAACTTTTCAAAATCTTCCAAAGAACATTGTGAAAGGTCTTCCCTAATAATATCAATTTCTACAGCCAAATCCTTTATTTTTTCTGTCAAATATTTAATTTTATCCATTTTTTCTCCTTTTATTTTCAAACAAAACATTGAGCCTTCCCCCACAGAAAACTCAATGTCTGTTCAAAATATTTTGTGGTTGAAACTTCACATCAACCGCATATGAAAAATAAACTTATTTCTCATACTTGATATGTAAGAAATGAAGCAATTTTCCATATTGTTTAAGAATAAAAAATATTTCCCCCATATTGTTATAGGAGAAATAAATTTAATCCTCATATTTATTATAATGCAAATAATATATTACAAGCAAAATCTAGTGCCAAGTTTTTCATTAGACATAATTAAATTCTAGTGACAAGTTTTTAATTAAATAAAATCAAAGTCTAACGAACATTTTTTGTAATTATATAAAAAAAATCACCTACTCGTAAGAATAGATGATTTTTGAAAACATTTTGCAAAATAGATATGCAAATTACATTTTGTATGTTGTTTTGATTCCAGGTCCCATTGTAGAAGCAAGTGTAATACTCTTGAGATATGTTCCCTTGCTTGCAGCAGGTTTTGCCTTAACAATAGCACTCATCAATGCATCAAAGTTTTCATACAATTTGTCCAAACCAAAACTTGCTTTGCCTATTGCGACGTGAACAATATTTGTTTTGTCTAGTCTGTATTCAACTTTACTAGCTTTGACATCGTTGATAGCCTTTTTGACATCTGTGGTAACAGTGCCACTCTTTGGGTTTGGCATAAGTCCTTTTGGTCCAAGAATTTTTGCCACACGACCAACAAAACCCATCATATCTGGAGTTGTGATACAAACATCAAAATCTAGCCAGCCACCCTGGATTTTGGAGATAATTTCATCTCCACCAACAATATCTGCGCCATTTTTTAGTGCTTCGTCAGCTTTATCGCCTTTTGCAATAACAAGAACTTTCTTTGTCTTGCCTGTTCCGGCTGGGAGGACAACTGTTCCTCTAACTTGTTGATCTGCACTTCTTCCATCAACACCAAGTTTGATGTGAAGTTCAATGCTTTCGTCAAATTTTGCGTTGGCTGTCTTTATTGCCAGTTCCAATGCTTCCTTTGGTTCATAGACTTTGCTCTTGTCGACAAGGGCGCAAACTTCCTTAAATCTTTTTCCTGTATTCATTCCGTCTTCCCCCTTAGTCCACTACTTCTATACCCATACTTCTTGCAGCACCAGCAATCATACTCATTGCACTCTCAATTGAAGAGGCATTGAGGTCTGGCATCTTTGTTTCTGCTATTTCTTTGATTTGAGCTTTTGTAATTTTTGCGACTTTTGTTTTGTTTGGAACAGCGCTTGCTTTGTCTATTCCGCATGCTTTCTTAATCAAAACTGCTGCTGGTGGAGTCTTGAGAACGAAAGTAAATGATCTGTCTTCATAAATAGTAACCACCACTGGAATAATAAATCCGGCTTTGTCAGATGTTTTGTCGTTGAATTCTTTTGTAAATCCAGCAAGATTAATTCCGTGAGGTCCAAGTGTAGAACCAACTGGTGGTCCTGGTGTTGCTTTTGCAGCAGGCAATTGAAGTTTTACTATTGCCTTAACTTTCTTTTCTGCCATAATTTCCTCCTTTGGCATAAGTGGTTGTTGCGAATGTATAAAAGATTTACATTCTCCCACATATATAGCAAACGATTTCTCATTTGCTTTAATAACCCAAATCTTCCAGCAAAAGACTTTGGTTTATTAACAAATTATATTTTTCTCAATTGAGAGAAACTGAGCTCCACAGGGGTTTCCCTGCCAAACATTTCCACATTAACTTTGCACTTTTGGGTTGCATCATCAACCGAAAGAACCGTCCCAACAAAACTATTCAGTGGACCGTCGATAACTTCCACCTTGTCATTTGGGGCAAGGTCAATGTTTACAACAACTTTTTCTAGATGAAGTTTGCGAATTTCTTCCTCTGTCAAAGGCAATGGTCTTCCCTTTGGCCCAGCAAAACCTGTTATGCCATGCGTCCTTGTGATATTGTGCCACAAGTCATCACCATACTTAATCTTAACCAAGATATAACTTGGCAAAAGTTTTTTGCTAACAAGTTTTTTCTTGCCATTTTTTTCTTCCACAACCTCTTCCATTGGGATAACAATGTCAAAAATTCTGTCTTCCAAATGATATTTTTTGATAACCATTTCTAGGTTGGTCTTTGCCACTTGCTCATAACCTGAGTAGGTGTGCAAAACATACCATTTTGCTTCCAAATCCTTTGCGTCTAACTTTTCCATAACTTCTCCATACCTTTATGATTAGTTCAAAAACAATTTGTAAATCCAGCCGAGCCCAAAGTCAATGCCAAAAAGCACCAATGTAAATAGAAAAACCACCAGTATAACAACTCCGGTTTTCTTTACCACATTGGCAAAGGTTGGCCAAGAAACTTTTTTAAGTTCGCTCCACGATTCTCTTATTTTTCTGAAAAAACTGCGTTTTTCCTTTGCAGGTTTTTTGTCTTTTTTCTTTTCAGTTTTCTTCTGTTTGTCGTCTTTTGGAGGGGTGGACTTTTCCACAGTAGTATCTACTACTTCTTCCTCCACAGCCTTGCTTTTTGCCATATCAAACTCCTTTGTTTTGCATCCATACCAATACAGTCACAAATTATTTTGTTTCTTTGTGAGTTGTGTGTTTTTTGCAAAATTTGCAATACTTGCTCATTTCGATTCTGTCTGGATCATTCTTTTTGTTCTTGTATGTGTCATAATTTCTTTGTTTACATTCTGTGCAAGCAAGTGTAACTCTGTCTCTCATAATCTTTGTCCTTTCACCAAAAAATTAACACCCAAAGATGAGTGTTAATAGACTTTATCACAAAAAACAATTGTTGTCAATAATTTTCTTTCAAAATTATGCTGTTTTAATAGATATTTTAATGGAAAAATTCGTGTATTGTATTAAACGAACTATCTCCTTGCCTTTCTGCAGAGGATTCTTCTGTCAAATTTGATGAAGTTTGCTGTGTTGAAGACTGCTGATTTTGGGTGCCAGTGCCTTGTTGAACTCTAGTTGAAAAAAAGTTTGTTTGTGATGAATTTGCTGAAGGATTTTCTCCAAAAGCCTCTTTAGAACTAACTCTCATCGTCTGATCTGCAGATGATGCATATACAGTTTGCCCCTTTGCTTTGAAAAATTGATTTTTTATGTCGTTAAATTCGGGACTGTGTTCTGTTGGCTTATTATTTTGTGCAGAATTTTGGTTGCTACCTTGTTCAGAATTTTTATTAAGATGATTCAATTGGTCTTTGTCAACCTTTTGCTTAATGTTTTCCTTTGCAGATTTTGCTTCTACAAACAAATCATCAACTATACCTCCAGCCAATGATTGCACTCTATTTTCAGAAGGAGGGGCTATTTCTTGTTTGACATAAAAGAATTTATCCGAATCGTCTTTTTGACCTTTCCCTTTGACAGACTTTTCAGTTTGAACTCTTTGCTCTGCCTTAATCTTATTAACAACATCTTGTCCAGTTGTAGTAGATGTGGAGATTGGTTTTGGCTTAGAACCCAAATCACTCATTGCCATGGATCGATATTTCTCCAAAAAACTAGCAGTAAAAGACGCTTCATATGTCTTTTTCTTATCTGCTTTCTTTGCTGGTTTTTTGGCTGGTTTCTTTTTGGCAGTCATCTTTTTACCATTTTTTGCTTTGGCTTTTTTTACATCAGCAGGTTTTTTTACAGGCTTTTTCGCTTTTACCTTTGGTTTTGCCTTTTTTGCAGATTTCTTCTTTGCAGGTTTTTTCTTTGCCACTTTTTTGGCTGGTTTCAACTTCTTTCCTGCTGGGGTTGATGAAGGCTTATTTTCTCCCTTTTTGGCAGACAAAATTTGCTTTATCACTTCATCTTTGTTGGCAGATTTTTCTTCCAATGCAAGTTGTGCCAGTCGTTCTGCCTCTTTTCTTTCTTCCAACCCTTGCTTTAGGATAGGTTTGTCCAATTTCCTTTTGTCTTTTCGACTTTGTAGTGGAGAGATTTTGTCCATAAAATCCAACAAAATCTTATCCTCTTTCTCCTCTTCGTCTTGCAAAAAATATTTGGTTGCTCGTTGAACAACTTTGGTTATATATTCCTCATCAATATTTTGATTGGCATCTCGCAAGTATTGTTCTATATTTCTATTTCTTACTCCAAGCAACTTAAAATAAATTTCTCTTATCTCAAAGTTTTCCTTGTCCTCTTGTGTGGTTGCAATGTCTATGGACGAAAGCAAAATTTCTAGCACTGCCTTGTTGTATTGCTTTGAAGAAGTTAAATCATAAATTTCTGGTCTATCTTTTAATCTTTCTGCAAAAACATCCAAGACTCTTTCGCCATACTCTCCACTATTTTTCAGGATATCAATCATCTCTTCAAAAGCTTTTTTGTCGTCAAACTCTGCAATATCATAAAGTTCTTTTGAGAGGAGCGAGAGATAAACCTTTCTTGTGAGGATATTCATAAAATCAAACGCCGAAAACATCTTTTTGCCATAATCTTCGTCGTCTTCTTTGTAGATATTGTAAGTGCGAAGAATAAGTGAGAGAGGGACTTCTTCGTCCTTAGCCAAAGGAGAGTTGTCTAGCAACTCTTCATACACTTCCACATAGTCGCCTGCCTCTCTACGCACAGTTTCTACCAAAAAGAAAGTAACCTCTTCCTTCGTTATAACTAACTTAAAGAATATATCCCCAAAAAGCGGAATAAGGCTTTTTATGTCAAAAATTAGTTTTTCTTTTTGCTTTTGCTGGGCATAAATAATCTTTGGCATAGAGAGCAATTCCTCTCTTATGGCAGGCACAATAATATAGTTGCCAAAGCGGTCATAACTACCCAGTCTACAGTTGTCTATAATATCCCTGTTTTGCTCGTGCTTACAACTTTCTATAGCTTGTTTGTTAGTCAAATTTTCACCGTTTTGCCTAATATACTCTTTTTGCTCTTCTTTTTTTTCGTCATTTATAGTTTTTTCTTTGTCTTCTGCCATTGTTCCCTCCATTTTATTGAAAAATAGAATTCTACAAAAAACTAAATAAAATCAATTAGCATAACCTTGTTTCCGTAAATCTTTATTCATTAAGGACTTAATATTTTATTCGTCCAAGGTTTCTAGTTTTCTTTTTTGGTCTTCCAGTTGAAGTTCGGTTAGCAACTCATCTATATCTCCATTCATAAAGTCTAGTAGATTGTAGGCAGTATAGCCAATTCGATGGTCTGTTATTCGCCCCTGAGGAAAGTTATATGTCCTTATCCTTTCACTTCTATCCCCTGTGCCTACTTGCGACCTGCGATTGTCGGCATATTCCTTGTTCTTTTGCCCTTGATAATAGTCATACAGTTTTGCCTTCAAAATCATCATCGCTTTTTCTCTGTTCTTTATCTGACTTCTTTCGTCTTGACAAGTAACCACAATACCTGTTGGCAAGTGAGTCATACGTATTGCGCTATCCGTTTTGTTTACATGCTGACCACCAGCGCCACTACTCCTATAAGTGTCTATCCTTAAGTCTTTGTCAGCAATTTCAAACTCCACTTCCTCCAACTCTGGCAACACTGCCACTGTTACCGTAGAGGTGTGTATTCTCCCTTGACTCTCTGTCTCTGGCACACGTTGAACCCTATGAACACCACTTTCAAACTTCAACTTGCTATAAGCCCCTTTGCCAGAAATTTGAAAAACTGCTTCCTTTATACCTCCCAACTCTATTTCATTGGAGGAGAGCATTTCGACCTTAAACCTGTGCTTTTCGGCATACATAAGATACATTCTGACCAGTTCTCCAGCAAAAAGGCTTGCCTCATCGCCACCTGCTCCTGCTCGTATTTCCATAATAACATTTTTGTCATCATTTTCATCTTTTGGCAAAAGCAAAATTTTTAGTTCCTGCTCGCAACTCTCTTTTTTCTCTTTGTTAATTTTTATTTCTTCTTCTGCCAACTCTCTTAGTTCTTGTTCTTTTTCTGTCTTCAAAAGTTGCTCGTCCTCTTCTATGTTGTGAGAAATTCTTTTTAATTCCCTATATTTTTCCACCACAGGCATAAGGTCACTGTGTTCCTTGGCAAGCTTCTGCCAAGTCCTGTTGTCTGCAATAATTGCTGGGTCTGCAATTTTGCTTGTCAAATCTTCAAATTTTTTCTCTATACTATCCAGTTTTTCTATCATTTTCTTTCCTTATAACTTTTACCACGATTTTAGCCATAGCACAATTCTATCTTCAAAAAGTGCATATTATTAGACAAATTCTAATCTTTCAACCTTGCCACAACTACTCTGTCATTTGAAGAATAATCTTTTACAATGTGAGTTTTGAAGCCATTTTCTTCAAACATTTTTTGCACATCTTTTCCTTGGTCGTAGCCAATCTCTACCAGCACACAACCTTCTTTTTTGAGATAATTTTTGGCTTGTTTTGAGATAATTATATAGTAGTGAAGCCCGTCTTCACCCCCATCTAATGCAACTGTTGGGTCAAAATCTTTCACCTGCTTATCAAGAAAAGATATATCTTGACTTTTGACATAAGGTGGGTTGGAAATAATTATATCAAATTTTTCTTCCTTTTTCAAGTGTTCAAACATATCTCCACACATTACTTTTATGTTAGTTAGGTGGAGATTATCTATGTTTTGCCTTGCTACTTTTAGTGCTTTTGACGAAATATCACTAAGCACCACTTCCATATTGCCCTTGTTCTCACACTCTTTTGCTATTGTCAACCCACAACAACCACTGCCACAACAAAGGTCCAGCACTCTAATTTTATCCACATTTTTTGAGAAATTTGTGGACAACTCTTTCAAGCCCTCTTCTACCAAAATTTCCTTTTCTTTCCTAGGAGTCAGCACATCTTCGCTTACAACAAAATCCCTGCCATAAAAATTTTTTCTTCCCAAAATTTTATCCAAGGGTTTACCTTGTTTCATTTGTTCCAAAACACTTTCAACTTGCCCTACTTCTTTGCCCGAAAAGTCATCTTTCAACAGCATTTTGGCAGGGGATATAGATAGTATTTCGCACAAAATATTTTTTTCATCACCTATTTCAAAGCCATTTACTCCAGCCAGTTGTTCCTTGATTTTTTTTAGCAACTCAATTCTGTTCACGCACTTTCTCCTTGCAAAAATATTTATATTTGCCAAAATGCACTAATAATGCACAATCTAGCATTTATTTATTGTCTTTTTTACCGCATTGTGCCATTGTTCTATAAGAGGCTTCATCTCTTCAAAATTCCTCTTTGGCAAGAAAGATTGTTGAGAAGGTAAAAGTTTTTTTATCTGCCCCAAAGTTTCATATACCCCTGTTGCAAGCCCTGTCATAAATATTGCCCCCATACAAGTGCTTTCTGTAGCAGACTGGACAATTTTGGTTTGGACAAGGTCGCATACAAATTGCATCAAAAATTGATTGACACTCCCACCACCGTCAATGTGCAATTCCTTTATCTTTATCCCTGTTTCTTGCTCCATACAATTTAGCACATCATAACAAGAATATGCCATAGACTCCAACACACTCCTTGCTATATGTCTTTTGTCTGTTCCACGAGTTATCCCAGTTATGCTAGCTCTTGCGTCCATATCCCAATATGGAGTGCCTAATCCTGTAAATGCTGGCACGAGATATACCCCATCATTATCTTCTATGCTAG
>SAMEA3663025__coassemble_982_pt1 | contig 14231 bp, 12 predicted proteins | sample SAMEA3663025__metabat2_low_PE_001 | metagenome-assembled genome bin SAMEA3663025 (sample SAMEA3663025) | pig gut metagenome | biome: pig gut; feature: pig-associated habitat; material: faeces | place: France | collected 2012
GTTATTTGAGAAGTTTTTGGAATTCCATCATTCTTTGCCATTAGTTCAAAAAATTGGCTGTTAGTCAATTCCGTTCTGCTTAGGTAACTTTCGTCACCAATGGTTATGAGAAATGGAATAATTGGAATGCCATACTTAGATTCATCTTCTGTGGATATATCACTGGCAGAATCTGTCATAATTTGAATGTTATCAATCATCTTAAACCTCTTTATTTAATAATTTTTTGTAATAATTCACCAAGTTGTCCGAAATTTCCAAAAGGGAATTGTAAAAGAATCTGCGTTCCTCATCTGTAAGTTTTGCACTGCCTGCCTTAACTGCAGAGTTGATTTTGCTTGAAATAACCTCTGCAAGCTCGTTGCCCTTGTCTGTGATTTTTACCACCTCATTTCTGCCACGTGGTTCATATGTTATGTAACCCTTTGCCTGCAAGGTTTTTAGCGCTCGAGAGATTGCCGCTTTGTCGCTAATAGACAATTCACAAAGTTCTTTGGCGGTTAACCCTTGTGGATTTTTTCTGAGATAATACCAGCAGGAGACGTGTATGGGTTGCAGTCCGTATTCTTTTACTTCGATAGATTTAATTTTCTGTATAATTTTGTTTAGTCGCGTTATAGAAGCAGTAAAATTGATATATAAGTCATCCATATCGTTCTCCAAAGTTTCTAGTTGACAAGTCAACCGAGGTTAATTATATATACTTTTTATATCTAAGTCAAGTGTTTAGTTGATAAATCAATCAAAAAAATATTATTTTCGTTTTGATAAAAACAAAGTCTGTCTTTTTTTACAATTATTCCCTCATTTTTTGCCTCCTTCAATACTTTCAATAAAAAGATAAATCGATGTCAAAAGGGATAAACAAAAGGGAAAGTTTTAGGGCGCTATATAAGTTGTGTTGTAAACAAATAAAAAAAATTTTATTAAATAATTGCACTATTGACTTTCAAGTGTTATAATCAAAATATGAATGATAAGGTCAAAAATATCCATGCTGGACACAGAAAAAGATTAAGGACGCAATTTTTGTCCACCGATTATACCAATATGCCAGAGCATCAAATTTTGGAGTTGATGCTCACATTTGTTCAGCCTCTTAAGGATGTAAACCCATTGGCCCACAATTTGCTAAATGAATTTGGAAACCTAGCGAATGTTTTGGACGCATCATTGGAAGATTTGAAAGCAGTTAAGGGAATAGGAGATGTTACTGCCAACTATATAAACTTCTGCTCTAGGTTGCCAGAAATTTACAGGATAAGCAAGGCTCGCAAAAATACAAAGATAAACAACCCAGGGGAAATAGTTTCATTTCTTTCTGCCACAGTTGATTTTGCCTCGGTAGAGAAGTTTTATTATATCTGTCTTAATGGCAAGGGGGAAGTGTTGTGTTTTAAGACTATGGGGAGTGGTTCTGTTAGCAGATTATTTGTTAACAATAGAGAACTAATCCAGCAGATTTTGAAATATCCAACACATTCTGTTGTCATTTGCCACACTCACCCACACGGGATGCCAAAACCCTCAACCGAGGATAGAAAGTTTACAAGAGAACTTAATGATTTGTTGTCCTCGCTTTCTGTAAGGTTGTTGGACCATGTTATATTATCTCCAGATGGATATTTTAGTTTTTTTCAGGCAAAACTTTTGGGGCAGGAAACTTTGCTAAAAGAGTTTAGAGATTTGCAAATGAACCTTTATGACGGTGGAAGCGATTATTTCTATGCCGAAAAGAAAGACTAATGTTGCTAAAATGTAAGTTGAAAATTATTATAGAGAGGTTATTCTTATGATAAATGAACCAATAGGAGAGCCATTAAAAATTATTATCTCATATGATAAACTGTGGGAAAAGATGAAGGAAAGAAAATTGAATAAGTATCAACTTAGACTGCAAGTGCCAATTTCGTCATCATCTATCTCCAAATTGACTAAGAATGAACCTTTAACCCCAAAAGTAATTGCAAAATTGTGCAAATTCTTTAATTGCGCCGAAAAAGACATATTGGATATAGACTTTTATTAAGGTTTTTTGTATTTTAATAGGAAAGTTAATTTTCTAGAGTAAATTGTAATACTTGTTCGAGATAGTAAATAGTTATCTTGTTGTTTTGATCTATTTCCCAGTTATTAAAAGGTAAAAATGGGAAATAGATATCTTCTAATATATTAACAAAAAGACAAGCGGTTTTGTCTGTGTAAAATTCAATATATGAATTATGCACATCATCACCGTTTGTTATTTTATAATCACCATATACATATGTTGGTTCATAATGAATGTAGTTTAGTGCAAAAGTATTTTCGTCTTGAGAAGAAATTTCAAACTGAATAAAAGATTCTTCGTCAATAAAATAAAAGAAATCTCCGTCTTCAAATGAAATTTCACAACCGATAAGTTTGAAGGTTTTCCCCTCAACTATGGCTGTGGTATTTTGCAAAATAATTGTATCTTGAAAGTATATGTCAAAAAAGCCATTTGCATTTTTTACGGCAGAATAGTGAATAATTTCCTTGATTAAATTATCAGTTTCTTGTTGCTCATTTTCATTGTTACCTTCATTTTCATTATTGTTTGTATTTGAGGATTGTTCATAAAATTTTTGTGAGGTTTGGGGAGATAACCCATAAGTTTTGAAGTTGGCTATATAATAATAACAGTTTTCCTCATTTTCAACATAAATTTTTTGCATTTTGTCCACAGAAATTTCTTCAACAAATATTTTATGATTTTCGCTCTCTGAGCTACATCTAGCACATATCTTATATGCTTTGCAAGATACAATTCTGTCGTTTTCTTTGTCCCAAAAATATTGCAATGAATAATCGTGAGAAGCAATAATTTCTGTTACTTTTGTTGCGGTTCTACCATTATCAAACACTGCAAAATATTCTATCTTACCATTTTCTGTGCAAGTTGCTGGAGTTGTTGTTTTAGTTATATCATAAGTAATTATACTTTCTTCATGCCCACATTCACTACAACTTTTGGGGATTCTGCAATACTCCTTGTTATCTAAATCTCTAGACCAAATAGGTTCACCTTCAATATAACTGTGAGAAGCAGACAATGTTGTTTCAAATTTGCTAACATTTTCAAAAATTTCATTTGAAAATATAGCAGTCCAAAGATACATCTCATCTTGTGAGCAGGAGTGCACTTGACTAGGAGATTCTGCCCTAACAACTGTTGCGTTTTCTTCCACAATATTATTACATTTGTTGCAAGTTGCAATCCCTTTGCACTTTGAATAGCCCTGCCAAGAATATTCGATTGTATAATTGTGATAACACACATTATCAGCGGTTTCTAAAGAATTTCCTTTTCTATTACAACCCATATAAAAAAGCATAGTTGTAACAAGATATACTATCATAAATATCTTTACAACTACACTCTTCTTTTGACTCATAAATTCCTCTGTTATCCTATAAAAAAACTATATCATTTAACCCAAAAACCAAGGATGCTTTTACAATTATTTTTATTAAGTATAAACATAATATCAAAATTTTGCAATGTTTTTTCGACAATTTCTGTTAAAAATTTATTTTTTTCATTATATAACTCAAATAATCTAATACAATTTTTCCAAAAAACCTCATAACCTTCAATGCTTAGCTTAGGCTTTGCAAGCTTCTTATTATGAGATTCAAAAACTTCTTTTAACAAAAAACGTGTAATGAAAATCAATCATTACACGAATATGTGAGAGAATATATAGAAGCAAAAATGTATTAACTAACTTTCATTAACACACTTATTGTAAAACAACAAAATTTCTCTTAATTTGGGGAATTTGGATATTGAAAAATTTTTGTGGGTGTGTTAGAATATTGTTGAAGAGTTTGAGTTGGAGGGGGTTATGAACGACTTAAAATATTTGAAGTTGCATTATGGGGAAGATTTTGCTCATTTGTGTAGGTCGCTTTTCCCAACTATATTAAAGGAAGAAGGGCGTTTGGCGGGCATAATTGAGTCTAAGTTTGCTCACAGCAAATTTCTTGCCAAGGACCTTAAGGGCAAGGAAAAGAGTTTTAAGGATTTTGTTTATGATATTTATGAAAAAGACTACAAAAAGATTAAGTTTAAGTTGTTAAACAATAAAACTCCAGAGGAATTAATGGATGAGGCTGGTTATATTTTATACCCAGAATGTAAGACTGAAGCGGATATCCAAAAATTTAGAAAATATTGGTATAGACCTGATGAGAGGGTGATAGAATATGATGGCAAGACCCCAGAAAAAACTATGGGAGATGAACTTTGCACCTTTGACGGTGGCAGGTTGAGCAACTGCAGAGTTTGGTTTGCAATAAAAAAAGATATCGATAACATTAAGAGGGAAAACTATGCTGTTGAAAAGGAAAACCCATATGATGTTAGTGCACTTAGTATTCAGGTGGACAAATTCGGGAGACCAAATATCTCTATAAAAGGGAGATATAATCACTCGGTATGTCATCCTGATGTCACCTTTGGAAATAATTTGGATAACATAATTCCAGGCCTTTCAGAATCTTTTGGAATAACAAATGACATTCCAAAAACTAAATTAATACTAGACAAATATGTTTTGGCGGATGATGGCAGATTTTATAGGGTATTAGGTAATAGTTTTTCTACATATTTTTGCGAAAATGGTTATGTTGTCGAAGATGGTCATATTTTTCGATTTGACCCAGATAGATTTTTGGTAACCAATGAAGGATACGTATTTGATTCCAAAACAAAACAAATTCAATTTTATACTACAAGTTATATCAACGAATTTGGCTCTCGTGAAATAATTCTAGACAGTGATGAGTTTGCAACGACATATAACAATGCAAAGAAGATAGAGTTTGAAAGGACCAGAAAAGACGAGAGGAGAATTATTATTACTCAAGAGGAAGGAAGCCTTGTTGTAATAGAGTTAAATGATCAAAATGGGATAAAAAGCATTGACGACCCAAACACTACAATATTGAAAGAGGGCTTTCTTAATCATGCACCTAGTTTGGAAAAGATTAAAATGGAAAACCTGAGAGCCATGGATAGCAATTGCTTTGAAGTCGCTCCACTTATTCAGGAAGCATATTTCCCAAATCTTCTTCAAATTATGGACCACTGCTTTATTTGGGCTCAAAATCTCAAAAAATTTGAAGCAAATCAATTGCGAACGATAGGAGATTACAATTTTGTGTGGCTTAACGAATTAAAAAAGTTTCAAGCAAAAAATTTGAGGACTATTGGTGCATACTGTTTTGGTTCGTTAACCAATACCAATTTGCTTGATGCACCAAAATTAAAAAAGATTGGTTTCAACAGTTTTCTCGGTTGTGAGAAAATAAAGGAATTAGAAGAACCCCATCACGATGATGATGAATTGGTGGATGATTACTTTGAAATGTAAAAGCCTTATCCCTATGGATAGGGTTTTTATTTTTATATTAGGAAAGGAAATATTTGAAGTAGTTTTTGATGAAGAATTTTTTTTAGTAGAAAATAGGGTGATATAGAGAGTTTTTGTATAGACATAATTCGTCAAACTTTGCAAATTCGCTTGCAAAAAATTTAGTAAAAATATATAATATGAACGACTTATTCAAAGTAAAATTGTTATAAGTCGAGTTTTTTTTGAGAGTTAATTTTTATATTTATAGGAGGAATAATATGAAAAAATATCGTTGTAAACTTTGCGGAGAAGTGTTTGAAGTGGCAGAAGGACAAGAGCCAGTTTGCCCAAGATGTGGCATGAAGGGTGATTATTTGGAATTGATAGAAGAACCTACAACAAACAAATATGCCGGCACTCAAACAGAGAAGAATTTGCACACAGCATTTGCAGGTGAAAGCCAAGCAAGAAATAAATATACATATTTTGCATCTGTTGCAAAGAAGGAAGGTTATGAACAAATTGCAAGCATATTTGAACAGACTGCAAACAACGAAAAAGAACACGCAAAAATGTGGTTTAAGGAACTAAACGGCATTGGCAACACTGCAGATAACTTAAAGAGTGCGGGTGATGGCGAAAATTATGAATGGACAGATATGTATGCTGGTTTTGCAAAAACTGCAGATGAAGAAGGCTTTCATGACTTGGCAGAAAAGTTTAGAGCAGTTGCTGACATCGAAAAACATCACGAAGAAAGATACAGAGCACTTCTACACAATGTAGAAACCAAAACTGTGTTCGAAAGGTCCGAAGTGAAGATTTGGGAATGCAGAAATTGCGGGCATATTGTGGTAGGGACAAAAGCCCCAGAAGTTTGCCCAGTGTGCAATCATCCACAGAGTTATTTTGAAATCAATGCCAAGAATTATTGATAAAATTCTAACTAGATAACTAAAATCTTTGAAAATATTAGAGATATTGCTTTAGATAGCAACCTTTTAGGAGGAAAAAATGATTATTAAAAGATGTAAAAAATGTGGAGCAATGGTAGAAGTTTTGCAGGATTGTCATTGTGATAATTGTGGAATAATGTGTTGCGATCAACCAATGGAAGAAGTCCTGCCAAATTCGGTTGATGCTTCAAAAGAAAAGCATTTGCCAACTTATGAGATAGTGGGCAATTATGTTGTTGTAACAGTGCCTCACGTAATGGAAGAAGAACATTTTATTGAATATATTGCTTTGTATTCAAATAACATTCAGGCAAAGAAATTCTTCAAACCAGGAGAAGTAGCCAAGGCAGTATTCCCTTATGTAAGGGGTGCTAGATTGGTATCTAGTTGCAACAAGCATGGTTTGTGGGAAGTTGAGTTGAGATAAATATTTTTGTTGGACAGACATATATCCAACAAAAAGTCTATACAAATGATGTATGTATAAACCATACAAAGAAACAGGAGAATATATGGAACATTTAAGTCAAAATATAAGAGTAGCAATAGATAAGGATAATCCTTCGGTGGAAAGGATAGAGGATAGATGTATTAAGTGTGGACAATGTGCTAGAGTATGCAATGAATTTGTTAGCGTAAACAACAATTACGACCTGCAAAAAACTTGCGGAAAATCTATTTGTGTAAATTGTGGGCAGTGCATAAAGGTTTGCCCAACTAATTCGCTTGTTGTAAAGCAGGAGTATCAAAAGGTAAGGGATATTATTTCTGCTGGCAACAAAATTGTAGTTGTGTCCACCTCTCCATCTGTTAGGGTGGGGTTGGGAGAAGAATTTGGTTTGCCTTTTGGGAGTTTTGTGCAAGGCAAGATGGTCGCTTTGCTCAAAAAATTAGGATTTAACTATGTCCTTGACACCAATTTTGCTGCAGATTTGACAATTTGCGAAGAGGCGAGTGAACTGATAGAAAGGGTAAAAAACAATGGGCCATTCCCACAATTTACCAGTTGTTGCCCAGCGTGGATAAAGTTTGCTGAAACTTTTTATCCAGAAATGTTGAAGAATATTTCCACTTGCAAAAGTCCAATAGGGATGCAAGGGCCAGTGATTAAGACTTATTTTGCAAAAAAGATGTCAATAGACCCAAGAAATATTGTAAATGTGGCACTAACACCTTGCGTTGCAAAAAAGTTTGAGATAAGACGAGAGGAAATGAATATCTCTGCAAAGATAAATAATGTGGAAGATATGCGTGATATGGATTATGTGATAACAACCACAGAACTTGCCGAATGGGCAAAAGAAATGAACATCGACTTCAACTCTTTGAAAGAAGAAAACTTTGATAATCTCTTAGGAGAGGCAAGTGGTTCTGGGGTGATATTTGGCAATACAGGTGGTGTTATGGAAGCCGCTGTTAGAACAGCATATTCCTACCTCACAAATAGTCAACCTCCAGAGCAAATATTAGACCTTCAACCAGTAAGGGGTTATGAAGGTATAAGAGAGGCCGAAGTAGAAATTGCAGGCAACAAGATTAAGGTGGCAGTGGCCTATGGCTTGGCAAATGCAAGGGTTATCCTTGATAAGATAAAGAAGGGCGAGAAATATCACTTTATCGAAATAATGACTTGCCCAGGAGGTTGCATTGGAGGTGGCGGACAGCCAAAGCATTTTGCAAATGACGAAGAAGCCCAAAAACAGAGAATAAAATCTTTGTATAATAGGGACAAATCTATGAAAAATCGTCTTTCGCACGAAAACAAAGAGATACAAGCCCTTTACAAAGATTATTTGCTAAAGCCACATAGTGATTTGGCTCTTGAATTGTTGCATACAGTATATTTTGATAGAAGCAAGGACTTGAATAGTTGATATTTTATACACAAAATCTAATAACTTGCAAAATAATATTCCTGTAGGTGCATTTGGATACTAAAGGATAAAATATTATTTGCATACTAGCAAAAAGAAAAACAGCATTGTGATATATGCTGTTTTTATATTGGGGTAAAAATAATGCTAAATTTGTTGTAAAAATGCAAAAAAGGGAGTATAATTAGCCCATGTCGAAATTTGTATTATTGAATAGTAATACAAGTTATTAGCAATTTATTGTGGGGAGGGAGTATGCTTAAACTAAAGAATATTACTAAAACATACAAGATGGGAGATTTGGAAACAAAGGCTTTAAGGGGTGTCAATTTGGAGTTTAGAAAAAGTGAATTTGTTTCTATACTAGGTCCATCTGGCTGTGGCAAGACTACTATGCTAAATATTATCGGTGGTTTGGATAAATATACAGATGGAGATTTGACCATCAACGGCAAGTCAACCAAGGAATATAAGGATAAAGATTGGGATGCCTATAGAAATCACTCTGTGGGTTTTGTTTTCCAAAGTTACAACCTTATCCCTCATCAAACTGTGTTGGAAAATGTGGAACTAGCACTAACATTGTCAGGTGTTTCTAAGGAAGAAAGAAGAAAAAGAGCAACACGAGTGCTGAAAAAGGTTGGATTGGGAGATAAACTAAAAAACAAACCAAATCAACTATCTGGTGGGCAAATGCAGAGGGTGGCTATCGCTAGAGCATTGGTCAATGACCCAGAGATTATATTGGCAGATGAGCCAACAGGGGCTTTGGATACCAAGAGCAGTGTGCAAATAATGGAATTGCTTAAAGAAATATCCAATGACAAACTTATCATTATGGTTACACACAATCCAGAACTTGCCAAACAGTATTCTACTAGGATTGTCAATTTGCTAGATGGTGAAGTTGTTGGTGATGATAACCCTTATGATAGTAGCAAGGAAGAAGAGGAGGGTCAACTGCTCTCTGTGGCAGATGATGCCAACCTTAGCAAAAATGAACTGAAAAAGAAGAATAAGAAAAAGAGAATGTCATTTTTTACTGCATTATCTCTTAGTTTCAAAAACCTTATGACAAAAAAGGCAAGAACTGCACTGGTTATGTTTGCAGGCTCTATTGGCATAATAGGTATTGCTCTTGTCCTTGCGCTTTCCAGTGGGTTTTCTACTTATGTAAACAAAATTCAGCAAGAAACACTTTCCACCTACCCAATTACAATAAAGAGCAATAGTTATGATATGGCATCTTTGATGCAGATTTTTATGGGCAATGATGACGATAATGTTGTGGCAGATGATGGCAAGGTGCATACAAGAGATGAGTTGAATGAAATGCTGGCGAAGTTTAATGCTTCTAGCGCAAGCAATGACTTAAAACCACTGAAAAGTTATCTGGAGAATGATGTAAAAGATGAGATTGAAAAGTATGCAACTGCAGTGAAATATGAATATAACACTAGCATAAATGCCTACTACAATAGCTCAACAAACGGACTTGTGCCAACTAGCACATCTACAGTATTTGCAGATATTATTTCTGCATATCCATACTCTCACCCTATGGAGCCAGGTTCCGACCAATACAAGAGATATGGACTACTTAGTATGATGTTTGGCTCTGGTTCAAGTTATTTTTCTAACACTTTTTGGTCAGAAATGTTAAACAATGCAAGTTTTATCCAATCTCAATATGAACTGGTTGGAGAAAATAGCAAGTGGGCAACAGAGTATGACGAAGTTATGATAGTCGTAGATAAGTATGGCAAAATAACCGACTACACGCTGTATGGGTTGGGATTGCTAGACCAAAGTAGACTAGAAACACTTTTGGACAATTACATAAATGGCAGAAATAATGAGCCAAATACAGAAACTTTTGAATACGATGACCTGCTTAATTTGCAATACAAAGTCTTGCTGGAAACAGATTTTTATGAATTGCAAGACGACAATACTTATCTTGATATAAGGACTTTAAGAACAACAGACAATGCTTTGTATAAATCAAAATTGCAAAATCTGTATGACACAAAAGGTGTTACTGTAAAAGTTGCAGGAATTATTAGAGAAAAGCAAAATGTAGATTCCTTCTGCCTAGATACCAATGTAGTGTATTCTCACAAACTGACAGAATATATCATACAGCAAAACAACAATAGCCAATTGATGCAACTTCAAATTAATAGTGATAGAGATATTATTTCTAATAAAGAATTTGACACTGCAAACACCAAACAAAAGGTGTTGGCAAAATTAAATTATATTGATATATCAACCCCAACAGAGATAAAAATATTCCCAATAGATTTTGAATCCAAAGGGAAGATATCAAGCCTGATAGATAGCTACAATCAAATTCAACTGGCAAATGACAATCAGGATAAAATTATCTCTTATACAGACAATGTGGGGACTATGATGAGCACAATTTCTACAATAATTTCTGCCATAACATATGTGCTTATTGCCTTTGTTAGTGTATCACTGGTTGTAAGTTCAATTATGATAGGAATTATTACATATATTTCTGTTATCGAAAGGACAAAGGAAATTGGTGTTTTGCGAAGTGTTGGCGCTTCAAAGAGAGATGTCAGCAGAGTGTTCACTGCCGAAAGCTTTATAATTGGTTTGGCTAGTGGATTGTTGGGTATTGCTGTATCTCTGTTGCTTATCATTCCTGCAAATATCATTTTGTCGGCATACACCAACATCTCTGGCCTGGCATCACTTCCTGTTGTGGGGGCAATTATATTGATAACAATTTCTGTTGTGCTGACACTGCTGGCGGGATTGTTCCCATCAAGGATTGCCTCAAAGAAAGACCCAGTGGTTGCATTAAGAGAAAACTAAAAATAACTTCAAAATAATATTTGTAATCATATTTTTACAATAATGGATTAAAAAAGAGCATCTATTTATTTAGATGTTCTTTTATTATAATGTTTGTTTTTTATTTTTCATCACTTGTAAGAAGAAGTATCTTTTCTTCCAACTCTTTTGCTTGCTTTATTGTTTCTTGCAAGACATTATATGCGTTGTCTTTGGAAGTCCTGTAATGCATCAATATTTCATAATCTAGGCAGATATTTGGGTTGTTCTTTGCTATCTTTTGAGCGACAATATCCCAATCTATATTTCCATATTTATTTAATGTGTGGTCATCTTTTAGTCCCTTGTTGTCGTGCAAATGCACACATGCAAGTTTGTCGCCATACAGGGACATATAGTCAATATCCTTGGAGTAAACATTGCTATGGCCACAATCCCAGCAGAATTTGAGATAGTCATCTTTTATGTTTGAAAAAACATAATTAAAAATATTGTAGTCATTAATATTTTCTATTGCAAGTGGGATATGTAATCTGTGGCATAGTTTTAATACTCTTTTAAGTCTTTTCAATCCTATCTCTGATGGGGAACCATAAAGATGCACAACTACTTCCTTAAATCCATATTTATGAGCAATTTTTACATCTTTTTTTAGTCTTTTTTCTTGCAAATCTCCCTCTTTTGACGCTGTCCAAAACATTGGTAAAGTGGGGTCAGAGTAGGTCATATGCAGGCTGGACAACTCTAGATTGTATTTTTTGAACAATTTTATTTGATTTTTTATAGAACTATTTTGGTCATCAAACATTGGGTCTGCGCTGGCAATCACGCAATCAAACCCAGCATCTTTTATGGCTTTCACCCTTTCTTCTGCGGGCACGTCAAAACCAAAATAGAAACATATTCCTTTTTTCATTGTATGCTCCTTTGTATATCATAATATAATATCACATATAATTTTTGTTGTAAAACGAATTTCCATTTTTGTTGTGCAAATAACATTTCAAATCTTTTCTAAAAAACATTTCAAAACTTTTGGCAATAAAATTAAATGTGTTATAATAAAAAGACAAGTTGCTACACTGCAAATTGTTTTATCTAATTATTAAAGGAGAAAAAAATGAGACTTACAGCAGAAGAAAAGGGTATTCTTGAGGGTAAGGAAGGAAAGACAAAGGCAAAAATTATGCAGACTCTTGTGGAGTTTGGCGAGGTATTTGGCGCAAAAAGACTGGTAAAGGTTACTGCAAACGGGCATTTGGTTACTTCGTTTGGCATAGGATTATTGAAACCTGTGTATAGGATTATGGACGAGATTATCGATGCTGGGCTGAAAACTAAATATCCATTTACGGTGGATCCACGACCAATAGACTACAAAAATGTAAAATGTGGGTTGTTAGACAAATTGATTTTTAGCAAGATAATGTATTCTCAACAAAAGCATTATGAGGAGCAACTTTCGAAGATTGGTTTGAGGAATAAAGATTCCTTTACCTGCACTACATATCTATCTCAAGTGGGCAATGTGCCAAAGTATGGGGATATTTTGTCTTGGGCAGAGAGCAGTGCTGTGGTATTTGCCAATTCTGTATTAGGTGCTAGGTGCAATAGAAATAGTGGAATGTTGGACATCTTTGGTGCAATTTTGGGCAAAGTGCCAGAATTTGGACTTTTGACAGACGAAGGTCGAAAAGCCACCTGGAAAATAGAATTGAAAACCAAAACATTGCCAGAGGCACAAATATTGGGCAGTGCTATTGGTATGAAAGTTATGGAAGAAGTGCCATACATAGTGGGCCTGGATAAATTTTTGGGGAAGGAATTGAATGACGATGTAATATCTTATCTCAAAGACTTTGGAGCAGCGACTGCTTCTAATGGTGCTGTGGGACTTTATCACATAGAAAATTTAACTCCTGAAGCAAAGAAAATGGGAAAGGCTTTGATGGTAGAAAATGCAAAGACATATGTTATTGATGACAAGGAGTTGGAAAGAGTATATAAGAGTTATCCAATTATGTGGAAAAATCAAAATGCAAAACCTTCTCTATGTTTTATTGGTTGCCCACATTTGTCTTTGGGTCAACTGAAAAATTGGACAACAATGATAGAAGAAAATTTGCAAAAGAGTGGAAGAAACAAAGTCGCAGTAAGGACTATTATGACTTGTGCTCCAGATGTTTTGAAAGAATTTGAAAAAACTGAGGAGTATAAAAAATTGCTTTTTTATAAGGTCAAAATATCTTCTATATGCCCATTGATGTATACAAACAATCCAATAGCTGGGGGCAAGCCAATTATTACCAACAGCAACAAACTTAGGACATATTCCAAGGCAAGATATTACAAAGACCAAGATATAGTAAAAATCATTTGTGGGGTGAAATAATTATGAGTAAAAAAGTTTTTAAGGGAAGAGTTATTTGCAAGGGAAGTTATGAGGGGGAGGCAGTTGTTTCTAGACAAGGGGTAAACACCCTGGCAACATTTCAAAAATCTGCACTGAAAAACGCAAAACAAGTCATTTGTTCTGACCAAAACAACAAAGACCTTTATGGCAAAAATCTAACAGGGGTTGCACTTATTTTGCCACAGACTATTGGCTCTACTACAGGGGGACTAGTTATACAAACCATTTGCCAAATGGGTATAAATCCATCGGCACTGCTGTTTAGTCAGGAAATTGACTCTCTGGCTGCCAGCGGAGTTATATTGGCAAAAAACTGGGAAAACTCCAAAATAATTGCAATAGACAAACTGGGCGATGATATTCTCACCAGCATAAAAACAGGTGATAAGATATCTATATCAGAAGATGGAACAGTAACTTTGCTTTAATTTTGTTTCATAAGACGATACTGCAATCAAATTATTGTTGGGGTGAATTATACTGTTATAATAGGATAAATATAACTTTAATAATAAGACATAAAAGCAAAAATAAGCCACTGAAATATACAGTGGTTTATTTTTATAATATACAACACAATAATATTCTACTATTTTTTTTCAATCAATGATTTTTTAAGTTTTTTGATGTAACATTTATTGTTTAAGAGGAATATTTTGTCTTTTAGTTTGAAGGCAAATTTTCTTACTTTGCGTGCAACTGCTCTGCCAGGATAACCCACATATCCAAAGTCGTCGTGATGATTATCTTCCATATCCAGCAACCATTTGTAGTCTTC
>SAMEA3663025__coassemble_1005_pt1 | contig 13915 bp, 17 predicted proteins | sample SAMEA3663025__metabat2_low_PE_001 | metagenome-assembled genome bin SAMEA3663025 (sample SAMEA3663025) | pig gut metagenome | biome: pig gut; feature: pig-associated habitat; material: faeces | place: France | collected 2012
GAATATCTGTCAAATGACTTCTACAGAGGAATTCCTGGAATTTGCAAAAAAACAACATTTGCAACTTGCAATTTTGACTATGGACGGGCAGAATATTTTTAAGATAACCAAAAAACCTACAAATATTGGCCTTGTGCTAGGCAATGAGGGCAATGGTATATCAAATATAATGCGTAATTTTGCTCAAAACAAATGGTGTGTGCCGATGAAGCATAATCTAGAATCGCTTAATGTTTCTGTTTGTGCTGGGATATGTATGTTTTATCTTGACAATTTAGCATAAAAAATGTTATAAAAAATTGAAATCCAAGAAAGGGAGAATTTTAGATGATTTCTGCAGGAGAATTTAGAAAGGGTGTTACATTTGAATATGAAGGCAACATCTATATTGTGGTTGATTTTCAACATGTAAAACCAGGCAAAGGCGCTGCATTTGTGCGCACAAAAATGAAAAATATTGTAACTGGACAAGTTTTGGAGAGAACTTTCAACCCAACAGAAAGAGTTGAAGAAGCCAAAATTGAAAAGAAGGAAATGCAATATCTTTACAACGAAGACGGTATTTATTACTTTATGGATATGGAAACATATGACCAAATCCCTCTTAACTATGATCAAGTGCAAGAGGCTATGAAATATGTTATCGAAAATATGATGGTTTCTATCCAATTTTACAAGGGAAAGGCTTTTTCTGTTTTGCCTCCAATGTTTGTTGAACTTAATATTACTGATTGTGAACCAGGAATTCAAGGTGATACATCAAAAGCAGGCAACAAGCCAGCAACACTGGAAACAGGACTTGTTATCCAAGTGCCTTTGTTTGTAAACAACGGGGACAGAATCCGTATCGACACCAGAACTGGTGAATATATGGAAAGAGTGTAATTTTTGTCCGTATAATTATTAAAAATTTGTATATTAAATTAACTAATAAATTGAACATCTCAACTATAGATCAAACATCTTACTGGTTGAGGTGTTTTTTTATTGGAGAAAAAGGGTAGATAAACGGTTATTTTGTCATATATGATTGATTTGATTGTGAGATAAATATATATAAGAGGTAAGAAGGTGTGTTATGTTTGAAGAACTTTTTCCTCAATATATTTTTAAGGCAATATCTCTTTTGCCAATAAAAAAATTGAATGAAATAAGGTTAAGACTTAATAAAAAAATTGTCGTAACATTGCAAGGTAAATCTTATTATTTGTGTCAAGAAGGGCTTACTGGCAAGGCAGAAAAGGCGATTGTTGCAGATAAATTTTTGATTGATGAGATTGTAAAAAGGGCTTGTGAAAACTCTGTTTATGCTTATTCCAATCAAATAAAAGAGGGCTTTTTGACGCTAAAAGGAGGGGCAAGGATAGGTTTGTGCGGAGAGGGTGTGTGCGAAAATGGAGGAGTAAAAACCTTAAAGAACATCAATAGTCTTGCGATAAGAGTTCCACACGAGGTTAAGGGTTGTTCGCTATCAGTTATGGAGTATTTGTTTAGAAATGACTTTTTGAGCACATTAATTATTTCTCCTCCGGGATGTGGAAAGACTACTTTTATTAGAGATTTGATTTATCAGTTATCGCAAAAAAATTATTGCTACAATGTCCTTGTATGTGATGAAAGGTTTGAGATTGCAAATTGCTTTAATGGCATAAATACCCTAGATGTTGGTGAATTCTGTGACATAGAGAGTGGGGTGTCAAAAAGTTATGCATTCAAAAATGGCATAAGAGCAATGCGCCCGGATATATTGGTAACTGATGAATTAGGAAGCAAAGAAGATTTTGAAGCAGTGGTGCAAGCCAGTAGTTGTGGCACTGTTCTTTTAGCATCAATACATGCAAAAGATATTGATGACCTAAAACTTAAGACATCCTTTGAAAATATCCTAAAGGAAAAAATTTTTGATAGATATGTGGTTTTATCTTCTCGCAATGGACCAGGAACAGTGGAGGGCGTTTTTGATGAAAATTTAAGGTGTATAAGTTATATTTGATGGATTTTGAATATGAAATATTTGTTGATTGTTGTTTGTGTTGTTTGTTGTATAATGGCAGGATTATTATGTGGCAAACATCTAAAGAAAAAGGCTAGGTTTTATTCTGATTTGTGCCTTTTTTGCGAGGATTTGATGCTTGAAATTAAGGGGAAGTTGCAGACTCTGCCAAACTTTGTTTCTACTCACAAAAATATGTTTGGCAAAGAATTCTCTATTGTTTTGGATAAATATGAAGATTATTTATCTGGGAAGATTGAGCAAAAAGAATTTTTTGATTTGGAGATTTCTTTTTTAAGTAGCAATGAAGTCAAGGATGTTTGTGTGTTTTTATTGGGTTTAGGAAATTTTTTGACAGAAGAAGAATTGACAAAATTGCAAGTAAATAAGTCAAAATTTCAACTAAAAAGCAAGGCTTGTGATGAGAGTAAAAATAAATTTTATGGAACTTATATGAAACTTTTTGTGGTGGCTGGGGTTGCTTTTGCAATAATTTTTTTGTAGTAAAAAGGTGGGGAAGTGATGGACTATAATTTAATTTTTAAGATTGCTGGCATAGGATTAATAACCGCAATAGTAGCCCAAATACTAAAAAATGTGGGCAAAGAGGAGATTGCAACGGTTGCGACATTGGCTGGGTTGGTTGTTGTTCTTTTGATGGCGGTAAATATGGTTAGTGACCTGTTTGAAACGGTAAAACGATTATTTTTGTTGTATTAGATACAAAAATTTCTAAATAGGAGGGCATAAAAACCTAAAATGGTGAACTTATGGAGATTTTTAAGATAGTAGGTGTAGCAATCCTTACTTGTGTTGCAGGAGCAGTGATAAAACAGGTTAGGCAAGAGTTCTTTGTGGTTGTTGTGTTGGCAGGAAGTCTTATCATCTTGTTTATGGTAGTAGATAAGTTGCAAGAATTGTTTAATTTTGTTTCACAAATCTTCAACAAAACAGGGCTAGATTATGGCTTCTTTGCAAATTTACTAAAAATTTTAGGAGTGGGAATTTTAACAGAATTTGCAAGTGGACTTTGTGTTGATAGTGGCAATACTGCTGTGGCAAACAAGGTAATTATTGCCGGCAAGGTTATTATTGCAAGCTTATCCCTCCCAATAATATGGAATCTTTTGGAGGTGGTTATTTCTATTTTGCCGTGAGTATGAAATATAAAAAAAGAGTATTTGATGTGAAAGGCTTTTATTGTGTAAAAATTATTTTTATTATACTTATTTCTCTTCTGCTGTGTGGAATAACTTTTTTTTCGCCTATCAAAAATGATAATAGGTTATATAAATCACATTTGAATAAAATCGAATTGCAATCTGAGTTTTTTTGTATAAGAGGGAATATAAATGGCTTAATTGACTACGAGGATGATCTTCTTAATAAAGCTAGCAACCACTTTAGTAGTAAAATTTCCAACAATTTGCTTGGAGTAGAAAATTTGGAAGATGAGTTGGGAGAAAATATAGATAAGCAGTTAGATGATATTGACTTTGATATTTTGGACAATCAAATTGGAAATTTAGACCTAAGCGAAAAGGATTTTGTAGGAAAGAAAAGTTTTTTGGAAGTTGTAAAAGGTTTTATCTCTGGAGAAAATGATAGTATATACAACAATTTTATTCCATATGCATTAGGAACTCTGTTTGATTTTATATTAGAGTATGTCCCTTATTTTGCAGTTATTATTGCAGTTATCATAGGATATAGTCTTTTGAGCAATGTTGCTGATGATGGTGGCGGAGTAGGGAGGATAGTGTATATTGCTTGTTTTGGCACAGTGGCTACAATAGTCCTAAAACTTGTCATTGATGTCTTACATAGTAGCGAACAAGCAATAAGCCTTATGCAAACACAGATGGAGGCCATATTTCCAATACTACTAACCCTTATGACTGCTATTGGTGGGGTGGTTTCGGCAAGCACTTTTCAACCTTTTATGGCGATTTTGTCTAGCGGTATAGCAAAAATGTTTTCTTCCATAATGGTTCCTGTGTTTATATTTAGCATAGTGTTTTGCACCATAGGGGCAATATCCAAAAATGTTAAATTAGAAAAATTTTCAAAGTTCTTCACTAGTTTGTTTTCGTGGGTTGTTGGAGTGATATTTACAGTATTTATTGCTTTTTTGTCTGTAAGTGGGCTTACATCTGCGACTGCAGATTCGATATCGCTAAAAACCGCTAAATTTGCGATAAAGAGTTATGTCCCAATGGTCGGTGGATACCTATCGGACGGAATGAGTGTTATTGTGTGTAGTAGTGTTTTGGTAAAGAATGCAATAGGGATTTCTGGACTCGTATTATTGGTCGCCACAGTATTTGCTCCTATAATAAAAATAGGGATTCTTATATTATTATTTAAGCTTACATCTGCAATACTAGAGCCATTATGTGATAAGGAGTTGCCAGATTTCTTATTTGCAGTATCAAAAACTATGAATATGTTAGTTGTTTGTCTTTTGGCGATTGGGGTGATGTATTTGATTTCAATCTCTCTTGTTATGTGTTGCGCCAATGCATTGTGAGGTGGGGTATGAGTGAAATTTCAAATTGGATTCTGCAGATAACGGGGATAGTTTTGTGTGGGGTTTTGGTAGAGGTCCTCTTGCCTAAGGGCAAATTGAATAAAATCCTCAAGACTATCCTTGCTCTTTTTATTGTTATGGTTATAATTGCTCCACTAAAGAATAGTGATATAGCAAAGTTGAATTTTTCTAACATATTTGGTGAACTGAATATAGACAAAAGTTTTGTTGAACGACGAGAGGGAGAAAAGATAGAAATGCTGGAGCAAACTATTGAGGATTCGCTAGCTAAAAATGGATATATGGATATCAAAGTGAATATTGTAGGAGAGTTTTGTGATGAAAAATTGAACATTGAAACTGTTTTTGTCGATTTAACAGGGCTTGTTCTATTGAGTGATAGTTTGAATATAAATAAATATACAAACATTGTGGCAGTGATAAAAAATCTTATAAATATAAGCGAGGAAAATGTGATTTTTTATGAGTGAAGGCAAAAAAAATTCTAAATTTTCAGCTTTTTTTGAAAAGTTGAAGAAGATTAAGCATCTTGATATTATATTAGTTGTCTTGTTCATTGCCATAATTTTGCTAATTTATTTTTCGTCCTTTGGCAAGTCTGATGCAAAGTTAGACACTTCATACGGAACAACCACAGAAGATACCTCTTTTGATAAATATAGGACAAGCCTAGAGCAGAAGATAAAAGTAGCAGTGGAAGCCTTGGAAAATGTGGACAAGGCAGAAGTAATACTGTATTTTGACAAGGGGATAGAAACTGTTATTGCATATACATACGAAACAAAAACATTGCAAGACGGAACGAAACTAGAGACAAAAAGTCCTGTTTTAGTGCAAAATGGAAAGGAGCAGGAAGTCGTTGTATTGCAAGAGATAATGCCTCAACCAATTTCAGTGATTGTAGTTGCAAAAGGGGCAAGGGACACAAATGTAAAGTTGAAGATTTTGCAGTTGCTACAAGCAATGTTTGAGATTAAATCTTCAAATATAGAAATTTTTGCAGGAAATTAGTTTTTGGAGGTAAATAAAAATGTCAAAGAAGAAGAAAATTATTGTATTTGTTTGTATGCTATGTTTGCTTGTCGTAACAGGGGTGATGAATGTTGTTCTAAACAAAAGTATAGATGCAACTGCTGTAAGTGGTGGCGGAGAAGTAACCACTGCTTCATTCTTTACGACAAGCAGATTGGATAAAACTACAACAAGAAATGAAGCCATAGCACAATACAAAGAAATATTGTCCAGTTCAGCAAGTTCTGAGGAAGCCAAGACAAATGCAGAGGCAAAAATAAATGAACTAGTAGAGGCAATGTCTATGGAAACAACAATGGAAGGATTGATAAAAGCAAAAGGTTTTAGTGACGCCCTTGTAAATTATTCGTCAACTTATATCAATGTAATTCTAAAAAGTGCAGAACTTACAGAAGATGAAGTCGCAAAAATTGTAGATGTAATCCAATCACAAACCAACCGAGATATAGACTATATTAAAATTATTCCAGTAGAATAGAATACTTCTTTAGATTAAGGTTTAGCCCAGATTACAACAATTATTGTGCCACTTTGTCATTTGAAATAAGAAGGTTGTAGCAGTGAAAAAATCTATAACCAAATAATTAGTATGAAACTTTTAACAATGACAAAGTTATGGTAAAAGGATAGCAAAATTATTGCAATAAAACTCCTCTATAATAGGGGGAGTTTTTTGATGTAAGTATGAAAAATTGATTGCATATTTTCTTTGCTCGTGTTATACTAATGTCGTTATAAAGGGGAATAGTGTATGTTTGGCAAAGAAGTCTTTGAAAAAAATGATGATGGAAAGGTCTATTGTGGCAAAAATATTATGCTATCAATTATCAACTTATCTGCAAAAGAGATAAGCGGTGTTTCATCTCTTTGCAATGACTTTGCAAGCAAATTCAAAAGGTTTTTTTCTACCAACTATTTTGAGGGTGTAAAGGTTTCTTATACAAAAGGTAAAAATTTAGTTATTGATATTTACCTTAAGGTATATTTTGGATATAGTGTTGCCGATGTGGCATATCGTGTGCAAGAAAATGTAAAAAATGGTATCTCCAATATGATTGATGCTAAGATAGAAAGTATAAACATTCATGTTATGGGTGTGGAATTTTCTAGAGAGGACTTGGCAAAGTATTAAAATAATAAGGCAAAATTTTGCCTTTGTATAATTTAGTAAGGAGTATAAATGAGTAGGACAGAAGCAAGGGAATGCGGATTTAAGATGATATATCAGTCATTTTTCAACAATCAAGCGAATGTTGAACCTTTTTTTGATTGTGAAAATTTACAAGATGATGTTTCTGCCCAAGAAGTTTTGGCTGACGAATTGCAATTTGCAAATAGTATTTTTTTAAGTTATCAAGACAACAAAGCAAAGATTGAAAGCAAACTTCAAGATAATCTAAAAAAGGGGTTAAAACTAACTGATATATATTCTTTGGACAAGGCGATCCTTTTTGCAACTATTACTCAGATTGACTATTTGCAAGAACCGTTGGGGTTGGCTATCAATGAAGCAGTGCGAATTGCCAAGAAGTATTCTACGGACAAAAGTTCGAAGTTTGTTAATGGAGTCTTGTCCTCAATATATAAGGAATAAGACACATATTTAGGATGTGCGTATGTTAAGAACTCTCAGTGTGACAGAATTGTCCACATATGTATCTAATATTTTTGAAATGGAAGAACTTCTACATGGGGTAAGCGTTGTAGGAGAAGTTTCTGGATTAAGTTTCGTAAGGGGAAACTTATTTTTTTCGTTGAAAGACGAAAACTGTATCTTGCCATGTGTTATGTTTGGGGTGAATGGGTGTAATATAAAAGAGGGAGATAGCGTCGTTGCAAAGGGGAGTGTAAAATATTATGGCAAGAGTGGAAAGTTAAATTTCTATGTAACTGCTGTTGCTCCTGCTGGGAATGGTGTTCTTTATCAAAAATTTTTGGAAATGAAGGAAAAACTGGAAAAGGAAGGAATTTTTGATAAAAAATACAAGAAGCCTCTCCCCAAAAATATAAAAACTATTGGAGTTGTTACTAGCGCCACAGGAGCAGTTTTGCATGATATAGAACGGGTTGCTCATAGACGAAATCCGTTGCTGAATATTATTGTTTACCCCGCAAAAGTGCAGGGGGTTGGCGCTGAGCAAACCATATGCAGAGGGCTAAGACATCTTGATAAAATGGAAGAAGTTGACGTTATCGTTATTGCTCGTGGAGGTGGGTCGATAGAGGATTTATCTCCTTTTAACACCGAACTCCTTGCAAGAGAAATTGTGGCAACAAGCAAGCCTGTTGTATCTGCAGTGGGGCACGAAACAGACTTTACAATATGTGATTTTGCATCATCTATTAGGGCTGCTACACCGTCAGAGTCGGCTGAACTTATTGCAAGAGATGTAATGGAAGATGTTAGAAAAATTAAAAGTTTATTGGACAGAGTTGTTTATTTATCATTTAATATTCTGGAAGATAAATTTAAGTCTATAGATACAAATGTTGTTAGAGTCTGGGATTTGTTTGACAAAAAAGCAAAATTAGCAGATAAACAACTAAGCAAAGTGGTGGCAAAATTAAATTCGGTAAAACGTTTTGACAAAATTGCTCAAAAGGTAGAAATTTTGAGCAACAAACTTATGTTGCTAGACCCCAATATTTATGCCAAACATGGCTGGGTTAAGGTTACAAAAGGAGGCAAAGTGGCAAAATCTGCTGGCAGTATAAAGGTTGGGCAAGAAGTCAATATTGAGTTTGCAGATGGGCAAGTATTGTCTAAAGTTTTGGAGGTTAAAAATGAATTTTGAGGAAAAGTGTGATAGATTGCAGGAAATTGTAAAAAGTTTGGAGAAGGGTGAGGTTGGGCTAAAAGACGCTACAAAACTTTTTGAAGAAGGGGTAAATATTGCAAAGGATTGCCAAAAAGAGTTGGAAGAATGTAGGGGAAAACTAACAATTTTGAAAAATGAACTTGACTCTTTTGAGGATGAAGAATAGAATATAAAAAGTAAAGGAAGATTAAGATGAAAGTTAGCAAATTGGTTGCAGAAAGAACAAAAGAAACTCCAAGCGATGCAAAGATGAAGAATCACATCTTGCTAATTAGGGCTGGATATATGAAGCAGGTGGCAAATGGTATCTGGACACTTACTGCGCTTGGGCAAAAAGCATGTAATAATATAGAAAATATTATTCGTGAGGAAATGAACAAAATAGACGGACAAGAGGTCAAATTTCCAGTAGTAATGCCAAAAGAGTTGTGGGATATGAGTGGTAGATATTCCTCCATAGGCAGTGAAATGGTTAGGTTTGTAGACAGAACAGGTCACCCACTTCTTTTGGGTATGACACACGAGGAAGCGGCTGTTCACCTTGCTAAAAATTGGGTAAAAAGTTATACTCAGTTGCCTTGTATGATTTATCAAATTCAAACCAAATTTCGTGATGAGGCAAGGAGTAGAGGTGGGCTTATCCGTGTGAGAGAGTTTGTGATGAAGGACGCATATTCGTTCCATACTTCACAAGAAGATTTGGAAGAATATTATTACAAAGTGCATAAATCTTATGAAAATATTTATCACAGAATTGGGTTGAAGAATTTTATCTCAGTAAAGAGTGATAATGGAATGTTTGGTGGAAATATGTCGCATGAGTTTATGTTTATAAATGACATGGGCGAAGATGAGCTAGTTATATGCGAACATTGTGCTTATAGGGCAAATCAAGAGGTGGCCGATTGCGTGTATGGAGAAGCAAAATTAGAAGATAAACTCCCTCTGGAACTTGTTGATACAGGTGATGCAAAAACTATTGAAGAAGTCAGCAAATTCTTTGGTGTAGATAGTAGCAAATGTATCAAAGCAGTTGCTTATGCCATAAAGGGTGAAAGTGGGTATGTGTTGGCATTTGTTCGTGGGGACAAGGAAGTTAATGAAACAAAACTTAGAAAACTGGTAGGCAAAGAGGTTGTGCCATTTGAAGCAAGGGAAGAAGATGGTTTTGTGGCAGGGAATATTGGACCAAAAGACCTGAATATCGCAAACTGTGAAGTTTATTATGATAATAGCCTAAAGAATATTTCAAACGCAATTATCGGAGCAAACAAACCAAATTATCATTATAAAAATTTCAATTTTGAAAGAGATATGAGTGATGTTCAGTTTGCTGATATTTCTAAAGTAAAAGAAGGGGAGATTTGCCCAATTTGTGGCGGACATGTAGTTGTTAAACATGGCATCGAAATTGGCAATATCTTCCAACTTGGCACAAAATATACCAAGAGTATGGGTATGTTTGTGCATAGCAAAGATGGGCAGGAAATCAATCCTATTATGGGTTGCTATGGCATAGGAGTAGGTAGAAACCTTGCTTGTGTTGTAGAAGAGAATAGTGATGATAGGGGTATTTGTATGCCTATGAGCATTGCTCCTTACAAGGTTAATATTGTGCCATTGAGATATGATGACAGCGAGGTAAAAGAAGTTGCTGATAGTTTGTATCAAACACTTATATCTGCTGGGATTGAAACATTGATTGATGACCGAGATTGCGCCCCTGGTGTAAAATTTGCAGATGCTGACCTTATTGGTATGCCAATAAGAGTGGTTGTTAGCCCTCGTGGTCTTGCAGATGGAAATGTAGAAATAAAACTTCGCAAAACTGGGGAAACAGTTGTTGTATCTAAAGATAAATGTATTGATAATATAATGCAACTTATCAAATAGTCAAAGCAACGTTTTATATGCAAAAATCGGTCAATAATGACCGATTTTTTTCTAAATCCAATTCATATTGAATATACATATATGATGAGAAAAATTGTATTTGAAAAAGATGACGGAAAAAGAAAAACAGGAGTGCTGTCTAGTTCTAGGGGTAAATGGCTGTGGGTTACAAAGATAAGCCTGTTAGCCTTTTCTATTTCGCTTTTTTTAAGTTTATTGTCTAGCCTTGTATTAGAAAAAAGTGGGCTTATTATAGCAATTCTCCTATTACTTATATTTATGTCGCTGAATGTTTTGTCCGATATGGTGGGGCTGGCAATAACGTCATGTCAGATAGAATCATTAAGGAAAATAGACAATCTTGAAGTGCAAAAAAAATGTCTTATGTTAGTGAGAAACAGTGACAAGGTGTCATCAATTTTGTGTGATGTGATTGGAGATATCTGTGGGATATTATGTGGTGTAAGTGGGACTATTGTTACGGCATATTGCATTGTAAGGATAGAAATAGTTAGCCTTGAAATATTTGTCGGGGCGGGGGTGAGTGCTATTATTGCTGGGCTAACTGTTTTGTTTAAGGCTATATCCAAAAATTATGCAGTCAAAAACTCCGAAAAAATAGTTAAAAAAGTTGGAGCATTTCTTTGTCTAAAAAAGCGAAAAGCAAAAACAAAACAAGGGAATTTCTCCAATGAAAAGAAATGAATAATGTCAATTCTACAAATTGGAGAGTTTGTGATATAAGAGAACAAATGTTGATTATACAAAGTCATTTTTGATTGCATATTTGATTTTGCAGAATGACTAAAAGTATGATTATAAGCGAAGAATATTGTTTTAACTGTCTATGCAATTTGCTTTTTATTATTATAAATAATTATGCATAAATATAAAAATGGGCGTGAATAAATATTCAAAAATCACTTGCATAAATATAAAAAATATGTATAATTGTTCGTGCAACAATGAATAAGCATCAAGGAGGACTTTGTATGGCACGAAGCAGTAGGCAGTCAAAAATATTGGAGATTATATCAACAAATGAGATTGAAACTCAGGAAGACCTTGTAGCAAGACTTAGGGCTTGCAATTTTGATGTAACTCAAGCAACTATCAGTAGGGATATAAAAGAACTGGGCTTGATCAAAACTCTTTCTACTGAAAGTGGTAAATACAAATATTCCTACACAGATTCCACAACCCAAACTTCCAACAAATATATCTATATGCTAAAAGAGTCCGTTATCTCCTCTCGCACAATTAAGAACTTTGTCCTTATCAAAACGCTTAAGGGGTTGGCAAATGGGATATGCAGTGTGGTAAACAGGTTGAACATAGAGGACTTGCTTGGTGCTACATATGGAGAGGATACTGTTATGCTTATTTTTGAAGATAATGCCACAGCCGAATATTCTCGTGCAAAACTTGATGCCATTATTAACTCTTAATTTTTTGAGTGTAGTTTTTGTTCTATTATTTTGCTAATTCTAGATTTAGTTTTCACAGCAAATTTTTTAGATTCTAAGTTAAATATATTTCTTTCTATCAAATATTTTTGTTTTATTTACCAGATCAAAGTCTGGTTTTTTATTTATTTGACTTGTCATTTTTTTGTTTTTGTGATAACATTTTGTTGGAGAAAATATGTTAAGAACTTTGGATATTGAAAACGTTGCTCTCATAGACCACTTAACACTGGAACTTGGCTCGGGGCTAAACGTTCTTAGTGGCGAAACAGGAGCCGGTAAAAGTATTATTATAGATTCTTTGAATTTTGTTTTGGGAGGAAAGGCAGACAAACATCTTATTTCTCAAGGCAAAGATTTTATGCGAGTGTCAGCGTTGTTTGAGGGGGATTTATCTCAGGCTCTGAGGGCAGAAATGTTGGCTCAGGGGTTTGACGATTGCGAGCAGATAGTTATTTCCCGAAAGTTTGCTACTGACGGTAGGGGTGATATAAGAATAAATGGCACTCCAGTTACACAATCTATGTTAAAGGCTATTACTTCACTTTTGGTGGATATCCATGGGCAACATGAGCATCAACATCTCCTTAAGGATAAATTTCACCTAGAAATTATAGATGGTTTTGTAAAAGATAAAAATTTGCTTGATCAATACACTGGTTTTCTGCTAGAGTTGAAACAGTTGAACACAAAGATAGCCAAACTTAATGGTTCAACTGACAATCAGGAAAGATTGCTTGACCTTTTGGATTATCAGATAAAGGAAATCGAATCGGCGAATTTGAAGTTGGGAGAAGATGAGGAACTGGCGAACAAAAAACTTGTTATGCAAAACTCTGAAAAAATCTACGAAGCGCTGAATAGTTGCTATGAATTGCTGGACAACAGTGTTGATAGTGTAAAAAAAGCCCATTCTTCACTTAATTCTATTGCAAGATATGACGGGGAATTTCCTTCGCTTGCCGAAAGGTTACAAAGTGTCAAATTTGAAGTTATGGATATTGCAAATACCGTTAAGGACAAAAAGCAAGAATGTTCATTTGACCAATACGAATTTGACAGAATTGACGAGAGATTGGACAAAATTAAAACAATCAAACGAAAATATGGGGCAACTATTGAAGAGGTCTTGCAGTTTTTGGACAAATGCAAGTTGGATTATGACGAAATCGTTTCTAGCAAAGATATCCTAAAAAACCTCCTTGCCAAGAAAGAATCCTTGCTTGAAAACCTTGTGCTAGAATCTCAAAAGATAAGTTTTGAAAGAAGGAAAGTCGCTAGGGAATTTGAAAATAGAGTGATAAGCGAACTGGCAGATTTGGGGATGAAAAATGCAAGATTTGTTGTAGACTTTGAAGACAACCCAACCCTGCAAAACATAGAATCCCGACTCAAAGGCAGTGGGACTGATGTTGTGAAATTTATGTTTTCTGCAAATATGGGACAAAACCTCAAACCATTAGCAGAGATAATTTCTGGTGGCGAAGCGAGTAGGTTTATGTTGGCACTGAAGAATATTCTTGCCGAAAACGACCAAATTAGCCTTATGGTCTTTGATGAGATAGACACCGGTATAAGTGGGGAAATGGGTTATATGGTCGCTTGCAAGTTGGCAAATATCTCCGCAAAGCATCAAGTAGTGTCTGTGTCGCATTTGCCACAAATTTGTGCAATGGCCGACAGGAATATCAAAGTGGAAAAATTTACCCAAGATGGCAAAACTTGTGTAAAAGCTCTTGTATTAACCGAAAATGAAGCATTGCAAGAGATTGCAAGGTTGTCAGGTGGTGCAAAGCAAAGTGAGGCGTCTGCAAAACACGCAATGGAACTTCGCAATAGGTGCAATACCTATAAGAATGTTGAAATTAAAAAATAGTGTTGAAATAAACAACACACAATATGCTTGTTTTGCTAAAACAACAAAAAGTAATAATGTAGCCTATATTGAAATTGTAGCAAAGAACAATAACATAATTTATTTAGAAAATATAACAAAAAGCAATAGCATAATTCATTTAGAAAATATGGCAGTAATAACATAATTTGTTTTAGTATTTGAAAATAAAAAAAGTAATAATAAACTTTATTTTGAAAACAAATCAAAGCAAATAAAAAGGGAAAGATATTTAGATAAAAGGAGAGGGCTTTATGACCAAAAAGG
>SAMEA3663025__coassemble_1025_pt1 | contig 13718 bp, 13 predicted proteins | sample SAMEA3663025__metabat2_low_PE_001 | metagenome-assembled genome bin SAMEA3663025 (sample SAMEA3663025) | pig gut metagenome | biome: pig gut; feature: pig-associated habitat; material: faeces | place: France | collected 2012
TGGCATGAAAGTCCCCAGTAAAATGCAAGTTTATATCTTCCATTGGAGCAATTTGACTGTATCCACCTCCAGTTGCGCCTCCTTTTAATCCAAAAACAGGGCCTAAAGATGGCTCTCTTAACGCTAAACAAATTTCTCTATCAAGAAGAGAAAAAGCATCTCCCAATCCAATAGAAACAGTCGTTTTTCCTTCTCCAGCAGATGTTGGATTTATTGCAGTTACTAGCACTAATTTTGCCTTTGGGTTGAAATTAAAATCATTGACTTTTGCTTTATATTTGCCAAAAAACTCCAATTTATCTTCGTCAATATTCAATTTTTTTGCAATTTCAATTACATTTTTAAGTTTTGCGTTGTGTGCGATTTCAATATCAGTCATAATTCCTCCACCACCTATAGTCTATCATAAATAAATTTATTTGGAAACAACATTTTGACCTTTCTTTACAAAAATATCAGTGCAATATACCTCCCTTTAATGTGTAAATTTAAGACTTTATTTGCTAAAAAGTTTATAAAAATAAGTCTAAATATTTGTAAAACTATAATTATTAAAAAACCTGTTAAAAATCATTTGCTGAAATCGTTCAAATATTTACTATAAATAGTTATTTTTTTCAGCAAGTAATATTTTTGCAATGTGCAAAACATATTTCGCTTTGCCCATAAAAAAACTCCCTCATTCGAGAGAGTTTTTTGATAAAAACGCTAAAATCCTTATTTTGATGCTTGTTATCCATTACATACTTGGATTTTCGCTGTCATCATTGTCTTCTTCTATCTCTTTGTAATAGTTCATAAGTTGCATATAAACTTCTTCGCTAAAAGGTTGGTCAAAAATTTCTTTATTTTGATTTTTATAAACGTCCATAGAAAGCATCATAAGGTCTTCTTTGGCCCTAGAATATGATTCACAATTCACTGCGGATGTCTGGGCTTTAGCATCCATATCCATAAAGAATCCAAAATATTTTGCATTAGCAAACCAATTTTCGTTATATACATCAAAATACTTGCCAGCTTTTCTTCTCCAAAAAAATTCATTTTTTTCAACAATGTCAAGCGCACTATAAACTATCTCGCAAAGGTCAAAAAATTCTTTTGGCAAGCACTTAAATTTCTTTTCAAACTCATATCTTACTAAATACAATTCATCTGCAGTGCCCTTACTGTAGTTTAGGGCTATATCCCTTTCATTTTGAAAAATGTAGTCTGCCAATTTTTTTGCATTTCCCTTATCGTCATTTCCTACAAAATCTATCCCATCAATTGTTATGACCAAATTTTTGTTTTTTTCCATATTTTTATTCCCTTCCTTAGTGTTATTTACCTATATTTTATATTTTTTTGGCTAAATGTCAATACCCAATTATTCAGCAAATTTGTATGTATAAAAAATACACTTAGAAACAAACTATGGTTAAAGGGGGGAAAAATATGAGAATAGCAAACCTTATTGCATGGATAATTCTTCTTATTGGTGGATTGAATTGGCTATTGATTGGTGCATTTTCGTGGAACTTGGTCGAAGCAATCACAGGCAACATCACTTGGCTTGCAAGAACAATCTATTGTCTGGTTGGCGCAAGTGCTATTTGGTTTTTTGTTACACCAATTCTCAACGGTGGCAAAATTTCGATGTGGAATGTCGGTTAAGAAAAATTATTTTATCCAAAAAAAATCTTCCTCCCTACAGAGAAAGATTTTTTTATTTTGAAGAAATATTTTTTTATCAATTTTTATTTGAATATTTCAACTATCCTAGTTCTATCAAATCTAAATACTTAAGCAAATCAAACTTCTTTTGCAATCTAAAATATCAATGCAATGGTTATAAAATTGATACTTCATAGCAATATGCAGATTATTCCACCCTTGCCCTCATTTACAATCCTAGTCAGTGTTTTTCGCATTTTCTTTTGGGCCTCAACAGGCATTGCAACAATTTTTTTGTTCAATCCCTCATTGACTAAACTATGCAAACTGCGACCAAACATATTAGTTTCCCAAAGTCCTTTTGGATTGCTTTCAAATTCACTTAACAACGATTTAACAAGGTCTTCACTTTGTTGTTCTGAACCTACTATAGGGCTAATCTCCGTTTGAACATCAACTTTCATTATGTGCAGGCTTGGAGCGCTGGCCTTAAGTTTAACTCCATATCTTGTGCCTTGTTTAACTATTTCTGGCTCTTCCAATGTCATTTCTTCCATTTTTGGACTTACTACCCCATAGCCCGTTTCCTCCACTTGATGCAAAGCCTCTTTCATCTTGTCATATTCCTGCTTGGCATAAGCGAGTTCTCTGATAAATGAAACCAACTCAAAATCACTCTTAATTTCGTGCCCACATTCTCTGGACAGAACTTTGTAGAATAGATCTTCCCTAGGCTTTACATCCAGATAGGCAACACCATTGCCTAGGTCTATAGTTGAAAGAGATATTGGTTCAAAGTTTTCGCTTGATTCAAAAATATTTTTAGCATTGTCAACTTCACCAATTTTGTTAGCATTGTCTATCAACAACTTGCTTTGAGTGATTATTTCTTGAATCAATTCATCTTCATAAGGTAGCCCTTGTATCCATTTTGGCATATTAACTCGCAAAGAGTATAGTGGAAATTCTTGTAAAATATTTGCAAAAATATTATCTATGTCGTCTAGTTTTAAGTTTGCACAGTCCACCGGGACAACTGGAACATCATATTTCTTTTCCAAATTCATTGCTAGGGATATAGTCTTTTCTGCACGTGGGTTTTTGGTATTTAGCACCAAAACAAAGGGTTTTCCTGTTCGTTTTAGTTCACCGACCGTTTTCTCTTCAGCCTCTACAAAGTTATTTCTCTCTAGTTCTCCAAAAGAGCCATCGGTAGTCATAACAATAGCCACTGTGGAATGGTCTGATATTACTTTTTTTGTCCCGACTTCTGCTGCCTCCTCAAAAGGAATTGGTTCTGTGTTCCATGGAGTTTTTACAAGTCTTGGTTTGCCATCCTCTATCAGCCCTTCAGCCCCAGTTACCGAGTATCCAACACAATCTACAAGGCGGATTTTCATTTGAACCTTGTCATTGACCACAATTTTGACTGCCTCTTTTGGCACAAATCTAGGTTGAGTGGTCATTATTGTTTTGCCATCTGCACTTTGTGGTAATTCGTCAATAGTTCTCGTTTTGTCAAAACTATCCTTTATGTTTGGCAAAACCATTTTTTGCACAAAATTAGTTATGAATGTAGACTTGCCACACCTCACAGGTCCCACAACACCAAGATATATGTCACCGTTTGTTCGTGTAGCAATATCCTCATAAATTTGATACGAATTCATACTTTCCTCCGAAAATTCGATATACCAAAATATATGAAACAAAATATTCCCTTATGCAACGATAACAAAAAAACTGCCACAAAATGACAGTTTTACTATAATATTTATATAGAGCAAGGAAATATTATACTTTCTTTTTTAACTTTTTGCCAAAACTTTTCTTAAAATTAAGCCTGTTTTCCTTGCCGGTAAGGAGTCTAAAAATGTTTTGTCGATGAGCAAACCATACAAGGCAAAACATTGCAAACAGCAAACAACTTAAGACAATGTTACCATCTTCACTCATAATACCTAACAAATATGCTTCCACTATGGTTGCAATGGTTACAAATGAAAAGGACACCAATGAACCATAGTCAAAAAGCAATAAGAACAAAAATCCTCCAATAAAGATGATTATGCCCATAAGAGGGTTGGCTGCACAAATGATGCCAAACATAACTGCAGCCCCCTTGCCACCCTTAAAGTAGTAAAAGACTGGAAAAATATTGCCAACCAATGCAGATAACCCACCTGTAAACAATCCTATGCAGGCAATCTGGTTGCTAGCCCCATTGCAAGTTATTAAATCATAAAAATTGCCACCAAACAACAAATAACCACATATAGATGGGATAACCCCTTTTAGCATATCCAGCAACAATGTAATCAACCCCATAGAAAATCCTAAGTTTCGCAACATATTCATTGTCCCTGGATTCCCACTGCCTGCCTTTGAAATGTCATAGTGCTTAATTCTGCTGATTATTTTGGCAAAAAAGATATTTCCAACAAGGTAAGAACCTGCAATTAAAACCAAAAACTTCCACCATTCCATTTTTATTCATCCTTTTCTGACCTATTTTTTACAATCAAATTGATTGGAGTCCCAGAATAATCTACTGCCTTTCTAATTGTGTTTTCGAGATATCTTAGGTATGAGAAATGCATTATTTCCTTATTATTTACAAATATAACAAAGTTTGGTGGATTTACCCCCGTTTGAGTTGCATACAAAATCTTCAGTCTTTGACCATTTTTGCTAGGAGGTTGTTTCATATTTATTGCCCCCTGAATTATGTCATTCAGTTGCCCTGTTGAAATACGCTTGCTTGCATTTTTTAGCACCATTTCAACCGATTCCATAATTTTGCCTACACGTTGACCTGTCTTTACCGAAATAAAGACTGGAATATAATAACTCATAAACTTAAGTTCTTCATCAAGTTTTTTTCTAAATTTATTTATGGTTTTGTCGTCTTTGTTTTCTATCAAATCCCACTTGTTCAAAACAATAACACTAGGCTTGTTTTGCTCATGCACAAAACCAGCAACCTTGATGTCTTGTTCAGTTATTCCATCGTTTACATCAATCATAACAACAACTACATCTGCCCTTTTTATTGCTTCTATAGTTCTTAAAACGCTATAACGTTCGATTGACGATGGCTCTATTGCATTCTTTTTCCTAAGCCCTGCTGTATCAATAAGAACATAGTCTTTCCCGTTGTATCTAAACGGGCTATCAATAGCATCTCTTGTTGTGCCTGCAATACTGCTAACTACCAGCCTTTCTTCTCCCAGCAACTTGTTTGTAAGGCTACTTTTACCAGCATTTGGTTTGCCCACTATGGCAATTTTTATTGCTTCTGTTGGGACAATTGTTGTATCAATCTTTTCATTAAGACTTGCAACAATTTGGTCAAGCAGTTCCCCTAGCCCCTTCCCCTGTTCTGACGAAATTGGGAAAACGTGTTCAAAGCCAAGTTCATAAAATTCATACATATTATCAAGCTTAAAATTGTCCATTTTGTTAACAACAAGCAAAATCTCACATTTTGCCCTTTTCATAAGATAATCTGCCACTTGTCTATCTGCATTGGTTAACCCTTCCTTGCCATCAACAAAAAACAAAATTACATTGGCTAAATCTATTGCAATCTGAGCCTGAGCAAGAATGTTCTTCTCAATCTCACCGCGTTCTTCAAAATCCAACCCTCCGGTGTCTACAAGCGTAAAATAGTTGCCACACCACTCTGCATCGCCATAAATTCTATCTCTGGTTACACCAGCAATATCATCAACTATACTTATTCTTCTACCACAAATCTTATTAAAAAATGTGCTCTTTCCCACATTTGGTCTTCCAACCACTGCAACTAAAGGTTTCATTGTATTATCTCCAATTCTACTATAGTGTATCATACAAAAAGAATTTAATCAATCAAAACATTTAGTCTATTTTCTACAAATATCAAATTTTTGTTCCACTTTTTACAAGACGCCTATCACAGTTACTTTGGCAACAAATACAACACCCAGAACACATCGTCTTGCCTAGTTTTCTTCTCTTCCATAACCAAGCAAATAGGGATACAACCAAACAAATTACCCCAAAGCCAATGATATATTGTGCCAATAACTTACCTGAAAACAAGTTGTAAATTACAAAACAAATGCCATATGCAACTGTTAATTGAGTTAGACAAGCAACATAAGTCCACTTTCGTCCAATTTCCTTTTTCATCACAGCCATAGTAGAAATACAAGGCATATATAGCAAGCTAAAAATCATCATAATTATTGCAGTAAGTGGGGTAAAGCCAATAGTAAATCCTGAAGTCAAAAAACTAGACCCAAGGGTCGTGTCAAAGTCTGTGGTAGTGGGAATTTTGTTTATAATAGCCATTGTCCCAACTACCATTTCCTTAGCCATTATACCAACTAGCAAACTTACAGCTATTCCCCAATTTCCAAGACCGATTGGTCGAAGTATATACGAGAGATAACCTCCAATAATTTCCAGCATACTAGCGCCTGACCGACCATTCGGTATGTATTCAAATTTGAAGGTGAAATTTTGCATTATCCATACGATTATGCTAAAGGATAGCAATATAGTTGCCACTTTTGTAACAAACATCTTGCAATTTTGATATATTACACTAACTATTCGCCTAAAATCAGGGAATCTGTATGGTGGAAATTCTAATACAAAAGAGTATTCCCCACTTTTTAATATTTTTTTGTTAAAAAATGATGCCACTATGAGCCCTACAACTACGCCTAATAGATACAACCCTGCTATTATTACAATATTTCCCTTGCCAAAAAAAGCTCCGCCAATAACAGCATATATAGGTAGTTTTGCACTGCAACTCATATATGAACTTAACATCGCTGTTTTGATTTTTGCATTTTTATCTTCCAAATTTCGTGATGTTAAAACCGCTGTAGTTGTGCAACCAAAACTCATTAAAACAGTAAAGATACTTTTGCCACTTAATCCAAATTTATGAAAAATTTCTTCAAAAGAAAAAGCAAGACGGGACATATACCCACTATCTTCCAAAAGTGATAGGAAAAAGAACAACAAAACAATTTGTGGAATAAAGCTTAATAGCCCACCAACTCCACCTATTATTCCCTGCGAAAATAACCCTACTACCCAATTAGGAGCATTTATCTTTATTAAAAAATTGGAAATAGGCAATCCAATAAATGTATCTATAAAATTTTTTAACAGGTCAGATAACCATACCCCAACCGAAGAAAATGTTAAATTGAAAATTAAAAACATAATCCCCAAAAATATTGGCAAACATAGATATTTATTAAGAATGATCTTGTCAATAGCAAATTTGCCATATGTAGTTTCTTTTTCTACTTTTCTGCACCTATCTAAGATATGTTTAATATATTCAAATCTCAACCTTGCAATAAGTGTGGGGTAATCAGCCTTACTTGTAATCTTTGTTAGAAGACTTTTTTGTTTTTGACTTAATTGTAAACTATTCTCTACAAACTCATCTTGCTCAAGAAGTTTGGTTGCAACAAAAATTTTTCTGTTATTCAAAATAGTTAACTGAGATGGTGTTAGTATCGATAGAACATCACCAATGGGCAATTCTTCTAGATATGGCAATGGGACTTCTTTTGAATTTTTTTGAATAAATTCGGAAATAAGTCCCTGCTTAGAAACACCTTCACATACAGTAACCTTGCAACCAAGCATTTGCGACAAAATGCTATAATTATAGTTAATTTTTCGCTTTTTTACCTCATTCGAAAAATTTATGGCTAAGATAGGTTTGGCACCAAATTCAAGCAGTTCTAGGGTTAAAAGTAAGTTTCTTTCTAGGACATTGGCATCACAAACATTAACAATAATACCTTTTGTAGAAATTAAATAATCAATAGAAACCTGCTCTTCAAAGGAATAACTTGTGGTGGAATACAACCCCGGCAAATCTATAAAATTGTATTGTTGACCGTCATATTCTAACATTTTATTTTTCTTTTCTACAGTAACACCATGCCAATTGCCAACATGCTCAAAACTATTTGTTATTTTGTTAAATAAGGTAGTTTTACCCACATTTGGATTTCCAACGAAAACTATATCAGTTGAATTATTCATTAGCTTGTCCTCTCCTTTGAACAAAAATACAAGCAACTTCTTTTTTCTTTAATGCCAAAACATAGTTCCTAATTTCAAGCAAAAAAACACCATTTTTAACACTTTTCTTAAGAATTTTTACATTACAATCAACAAAACCTAACTCAAGAAGCCTTCTTTTGATCTTTATTGGAGCTGATATGCTGTTTATTTTATACTCTCTGCCCTCTTCTCCACTATCTAGGGGAAAAGTTGTGTCTTTGTTTGCAATTTCCATATATTTATATATGATTTTACTACATAATTTATAGCATTTATATAATATTTTTAATAAAAAGTTATCAAATTCCAATAAAAAAGGATTACTTATTAAACATATAATTGCTAAACATAGCACGATTATTTTGAATATTAAATTACTACAAAAACCTTCAAAATCTTCAATCTTTACAATAAATTACAATAAAAAAACTTGCTACAAAGGCAAGTTAATTTGTTAGTTTACATTACTCAATATAAGAGTTGTCTTCAATTCATATTATTAAGAAAGGAGATAAAAGTTGTTATATCCTTAAATTTTCTATAAACAGCGGCAAAACGGACATAAGAAATTTCGTCAATAGCTTTTAGCTTGTTCATAACCATTTCTCCAATTTCAGCACTCTTTACTTCCTGCGCCAAAGAATTGTTAATCTGCCTTTCTATATCAAGAACAATATCATCAATTTGATTCATCGATACAGGTCTTTTTTCGCAAGCCTTAATTATTCCACTTTTAATTTTTTGTGGGTCAAAAGTCTGTCTTGAACCATCATTTTTTACAACTAGAATTGGTGTGCTTTCCACCATTTCATAGGTCGTAAACCTTTTTCCACACTTAAGACATTCTCTTCTTCTGCGAATAGAATTTTGTTCGTCAGAATTTCTAGAATCAATAACCTTGCTATCTTTATAGCCACAAAAAACACACTTCATTTGTTCCCTCGTTAAATAAATTTGATAGGTTATTTTAGCATAGAAATATAAAATTTCAAACTAATTTTTTGATTTAGTTGATAGGATAAATATCCTCTTGATCATAGTTTTCAAAATAATTTTCTTTTCCTATGTTATAACTAGATATTTTATCTTTTCCATAACCATTTCTATTAGATTTATTTGCATAAATATTATTATCACTTTTTTGCAAAAAATCGTTTGATGACAAATTATACCCTTCATTGTCATGTTGTAAATTTGCCCAGTTTTGATTTCTGAAGTTGTTTAATTTAACAGTTTTTTCACGCTGTGTTTTATCTTGCATATGTTGTGAAGTATGCTGATTTGCATTGTTCCCCTCCATACTATCGCCCACATCATTTCTATCATAAATTGCTCCATCTCCATCTTTGCCATCTTGTTGATTTTGGGCTTCAAAAATGCGAACTGGTTTGTTCCTTTGTTTTTTTGAAGGAGGTTCTGCAACCTCCACAAGAATGATGTCCTCTCCAATTCTGCAAACGTGCGAAAAAGGAATAAAAATCTCTTGCGAAGATTTGAAAAAATTAAAAAAATTTTTACATCCAGGGACAATAAATCCCAATATCCTATTACATCTAAGGTCCAAAACAATATCGCATATATTCCCCAACATTTTGCCTGTAAGGGCATTTATTACCTCTTTGCTTCGAAGTTCAGTAAATGTAGTTTCCATACTTCTATAAATATGCTCTTTGGTGCCAAAATAAAACAAAATTCAACAAAAGTTTATTGACTGGCTATGGAATATAATCATTATTGTTGGGCAATCTACAATAAAGGTGATAAAAAATGTCCAATAGAGTTGATATATGTGGATTAAACACATCAAATATTCCAAAATTGTCCTCAACTGAGGTTGCCAATCTTATGAAAAGATTGAAGGCCGGGGACAAAGAGGCACGAGAAATGTTTCTATATTCAAATATGAGGCTAGTATTGAGTATTGTAAAGCGCTTCGCTAACAAAAGCGATAATATAGACGACATTTTCCAGGTAGGTTTTGTTGGGCTGATAAAGGCTATGGATAATTTTGATGAAAAATTTAATGTCAAATTTTCAACTTATGCTGTCCCTATGATAATTGGAGAGATTAGAAGGTTTGTTAGAGATAATTCTGCAGTTAGGGTAAGTAGAAGTTTGAGAGATATAGCATATAAGGCATTGCAAGCAAGAGAAAGACTTTCTAGAACAAATTCAAATGAGCCAAATATTGAACAAATTGCAACAGAAGCAAATCTCTCTACAAGGCAAATATTAACGGCCCTCGATGCCATATCTGAGCCTATATCACTCTTTGACCCAGTATATAATGATAGTTCAGAAAACGTTATGATTATGGACCAAATAAAAGATATAAAGAATACCAGTGAAGAATTTATAGACCACGTAGTGCTAAAAGAAGCACTAAATAATCTTGGTATGCGAGAAAAGGAGATACTTTGGTTAAGGTATTATTTAGGTAAAACTCAAATAGAGATAAGCAATCAAGTAGGTATATCTCAAGCCCAGGTAAGCAGGCTTGAAAAAAATGCTCTGGAAGAGATTAAAAAGGATTTTTTTAGTCAATAAATATGTTTTTGGGGATATTTTTACTATAATTTAATACTTAAAAGTTTTATCTTTACATTTAATATTTTATTTTATATTTAATCATACATTGTTTGCAAAAAAATAGACTTGATAAGACTTTATCCAATATTAGCTTTTTGCAAATCTTTTTTTAGTTTGGAAAGAATTTTCTTCTCTATCCTAGAGATGTAACTTTGCGAAATCCCCAACATATCTGCCACTTCTTTTTGGGTACTTTCTTCATCTCCATTCAATCCAAATCTCAATTCCATAATTTTTTGTTCCCTGTCATTAAGCCTTCTTATTGCTTCCCACAATAGTGCCTTTTCTCCGTTTTTTTCCAATGTTCCACTGGCAGTTTCTTCATCATTTTCCAATACATCACTCAACAAAAGCTCGTTGCCATCTTTGTCAAAATTAAGTGGTTCATCAAGGCTAACCTCTGCCATTTGCCTAGATTTCTTCCTAATAAACATCAAAATTTCATTTTCTATACAACGAGAGGCATAAGTAGCCAGTTTAATATTCTTTTCCACATCAAAAGATTGCACTGCCTTAATAAGACCCACTGCTCCCACAGAGATTAAGTCGTCAAGGGCTGCCCCTGTATTGTCAAATTTCTTTGCTATATAAACTACTAGCCTTAAGTTATGCTCAATCAGTTCTGCTCTGGCATTTTCATCTTTTTTTCTCAACCTATCAAGCAGTTTTTCCTCCTCATCTTGTGAGAGTGCTTGTGGCAAAACCTCCTTACCACTTACATAGGCAATTAATTTTTCTTTTATATCCAAAAATTCTAAATTAAAAATCCGTTTTATAAAATTCCTAATCTTTCTACAAAGTGAATTCCCCAAGTTGTTATTTTTATAATTTTTCATAAAGATTCTCCTTTTAACACTACAGGGCCAGTGGACTCAAAAGCCCCTGACAATCTTTTTTTGCAAAGCCAAAATTTCCAAAACCAACCAATGCATGTAACTCCTTGTATGGCATTTTATTTTCTTTGGAATATATCCCATCAATTTCACACACAAACATCTTACCTTCTCCATAAGTCGTTTGATATGATATGTATCTACCATTTAATTTTCTTTCTAATTTTTTTTGTAAAACATCAACCACAGACACTTTTTTTTCAAATAGTTTCAAAAAAGTATCCAAATCCAAAACTAAAATGGGCAAACCAGTGGCACTGTCTTGCAACAAATTGCCACTATCTAAATATGCGGTAATATCGTAGTCCCTCCCCATAAAAACAAGCCTTAGATTGTAATAAAAATTGCTAATTTTCCTCTTTTTATAAAATTGTTGAATAACTTTTTTACAGCAAACAAAACAAACGAATAAGAACCCAATAAGTAGATTCCCAGAAATTCTCCACTCAAAAAGTCTTGATATTCCCTGCCCAATGCCAGTATATAAGCATTTGAATAAAATAAAACTCAAAACAAATAAAGGAAGGTTCTTTTCTTTTTCCTTTCCTAACGAAAGAAAACAAACAAATATGCTTGTGGCAAGATTTACCAAGAAATTTAATACCCCTACAACCTTAATAATGGCAAAAAATACAATAAATACACTGCCAATAATGCTTGATGGCAAATCAAAAAAGATTTGTTTTTTTTCTTTTGTGATGCTTTTTGCACTGGATAGTGCGAAAAATAACAAGATAAAATTTTGCATCAAACTATCTTCAATATAAATTTCCATATATACATAATACCTATTTATCCAAATCAAAACAATGGGAATAAAAGGTTATAAAAAGAAAAAATGACTCCTTTTGTCTTAAAGAATCATTTTTATTAAATATATAAACAACTGAAAAAATATCTAGTGCAAATAAATTTTAATCCATTCCACTTATAACAAGCAATTACTTTCTCCTAAGCCTACTCAAAAAAGCAGGAAGTTCCTCATTTGATTGTTCTACCTGGACTCTTGATGTTGGGGTTTCTTGTTCTATAGGTTCTTCTGGCTCTGATTTTTGAGGTTGCTCTTGTTTTTCTTCATTAAAGAAGAAATTGTCAAAGTTCATTTTTGGCAGGTTGAGTTCTGTAGCATTTTCTTTTGGAATATTTGCAACTCGTTGTTGATTAAATCCTGTGGCAATAACAGTGATTTCTACTTCTTCATTTAGGGTATCATCAACACCAGCACCAAAGATTATATTGCAATTTTCATCAACCACATCTCTTACCAATTCTGCTGCCTCATTTACTTCATCTAGAGATAGGTCCAACCCTCCTTTTACATTGAGCAAAATACCGGTTGCCCCCTCAATATTAGTTTCTAGCAATGGGCTTTGAACTGCTTGTCTTACTGCATCGATAGTTTTGTTGTCCCCTTTTCCATGCCCAATACCCATATGAGCAAGGCCTTTGTCTTTCATAATAGTCTTTACATCTGCAAAGTCCAAATTGATAAGGCTTGGGGTAACAATGAGGTCAGATATTCCCTGGATACCTTGTCTTAACACATCATCAGCACAGCGGAAAGCCTCAACTATAGGAGTGCCTTTTGGGACAATCTTCAACAATTTATCATTTGGAATAATAACAAGTGTATCAACAAATTTTTTGAGATTGGCAATACCTTTTTCGGCATTGTCCATCCTTCTTCTGCCCTCAAAGTTGAATGGCTTTGTAACGACAGCAATCGTCAAGATATCTAACTCTTTTGCAACTTGAGCAACAACTGGCGCTGCACCTGTTCCTGTGCCACCACCCATACCAGCAGTAATAAAGACAAGATCACAACCCTTAAGCATCTCTGTAATAACGGCTTTGCTTTCTTCTGCTGCTTTTTGACCAATTTCTGGATCTGCTCCTGCCCCAAGTCCACGAGTCAATTTCTCACCTATTTGGATACGGTGAGTTGCCTTGCTCATCAGCAATGCCTGCTTGTCCGTATTTATTGCAACGAATTCAGCGCTGGTTATATTTGCAGCCACCATTCTGTTAACTGCATTGTTACCACCACCACCAATTCCTACCACCTTAATATTAGCTATTTGACTTATGCTGTTTGAACTATACATATTTTATCCCTCCATAAATGTATAATTATAATTTGTCCAATACATATTTTTATTTGCCTTGTGATAAAGCATAATTTAACACCGACATAGAAGACGAATTATTTGGTTTGTTAAGCCCAGAGTATGGCATCTGAGCAATCAAAACATTTTTGCCAATGTTTTTGGCTATGACATCTTTTGCCCCTTTGATAAAAGACAAGCCACCACCTGTAAGATACAGTGGAATAAAATCCGGAAAATTGTATTGCCAACTTTCAAAACACTTAAGGATTCCCTTTGCAATCACTTCCACCCTACTTTCTACTATAGCATTGGCAACTCTCATAGACACAGGGTTTACTGCACCATCAATAACAATATCATAGTTATCATTTTCTTCAGGCTT
>SAMEA3663025__coassemble_1061_pt1 | contig 13273 bp, 7 predicted proteins | sample SAMEA3663025__metabat2_low_PE_001 | metagenome-assembled genome bin SAMEA3663025 (sample SAMEA3663025) | pig gut metagenome | biome: pig gut; feature: pig-associated habitat; material: faeces | place: France | collected 2012
AAATATAATGGTTCACCACTTGATCCTGCTTCTTTTGCTCTATCTAAAACGAGGTGGAAAATTTTCTTCTCCAAAAGGTTTTATTAAACCCATTATAAAATCATCTCTCCCCATAACAATTGTTAGGGTGGTATCTAGCCTACTTACCCCACTGATATCTGTTATTATCCCACTAAAATTGGTTAGCATTGGCTATACCAACGACCAGGCTATTGCTCTGTTTGGGGTTGCGATGGGGATGACTTTCCCTTTGTTGTATGTTCCATCCACAGTTATTGGGGCATTGTCCACAACTCTTATTCCAGACTTGTCCTCTGCTGTTTTTACCCAAAACAACGATGAAATTAAATCAAAAATTCATTTCTCTATAAAATTTGCTATGTTTATATCCTTTATATTTATTCCTTTATTTTTCTCACTTGGTGGTCCTATTGGGATTTTCTTTTATAACAATGCAAATTCTGGATATTTTTTGAGTTATTCCAGTTTTCTTGTCTTACCTATTTGTCTAAGTGGAGTAACTGTATCCTGCCTAAATGCCCTAAATCTTGAAGTAAAAAGCTTTGTAAATTATCTTATTGGCGCTGTGGGGTTATTATTTTGCATAATATTTCTCACAACTAGTCTAGGAGTCTTATCTTTGGTTTGGGGGATGGCTCTTTGCCTTGGGGGTGCAAGTATTTTGAATATTATTATGCTCAACAAGGCGCTAGATGACAACTTTTTTAATCTAAAATATCTACTTTTTGCCATAGTTGCATCACTTTCTAGTTTGCTTATGTCTAGGTGGATATATAATCTATGCAAAAATGTATTACCAATGTTTATTTCTTTGGCAGTTTCTTGCATTGTTGCGACTATATTTTACCTTATTTTTTGCCTGCTATTCAACTTATTCAAATTTTCCTTTGCAGACATCAAAAAAGGCCTTTCGAAAAAAGCCTCTACAAAACAATCAAAATCTCGTGCATAAATATTCTCAAATTGTAAATAAATTGACATATGATAACACTAGTATTAAGGTCTTTTATCATTTATGGCATTGTGCTAGTTGCAGTGCGAATTATGGGCAAAAGGCAGATTGGGGATATGCAACCATTTGAGTTGGTTGTTACCTTAATAATTGCCGATTTGGCTTGCATCCCGATGAGCGATGTATCTATTCCCCTTGTGTTTGGTATTGTCCCATTGCTCACTCTTGTTGTTTTGCATCATCTATTTACATTGCTAAACAGAAAAAGTATCTTTTTTAGAAAACTACTCAATGGCAAGCCTATTATAGTAATTGACCAAGACGGAATAAACTACCCTGCTCTAAAACAACTGAATATGACTCTAAACGACCTAACAGAAGGGTTGAGGACTAGCCAATGCTTTGACCTTGCAAATGTGGCATATGGTATTGTGGAAACCAATGGCAATATCAGTGTTTTGCTAAAATCCTCTGCTAGCCCTGCAACCAGCGAACAACTAAAACTTTCCACAGAGGAAGATTCCCTTAACTATGTGCTTATAAACGATGGAAAACTTATGGAAGAAAACCTAAAGGAACTAAAATTAGACAGAGAGTTTATTCAAAAAATTATGAAATCACAAAAAACCACAAAAGTAAACGATATTTTGGTGCTAACAATCAACAGCAACGGAAATGTTTATTATCAAGAAAAAAATAAGCCATGCAAGACCTTTATATATGAGGTAAAAAAATGAAGAGAAATATATATGTCCTTATACTCGTTGCAATACTCATATCGATATGCTTCTTGGAAGAGTATCTCCTAAAAATTACTTATGATAATATGCAAGATTATTCTACACAATTAACTACCCTTGTAAGCCAACACTCAGAAGACTTGTCCTCTAAGGAGGTTGTTGACAAATTTGACGAAACAAAAAAATATTGGAACAATCAAAAGAAATTTATAACTTATTTCACCAATTACGACAAAATTAGGTCTATTGATGAGAGTTTTATAAAACTGGACGAGGCTCTAAATAACAACGACAAATCTCTTGCCCTAGAAAACCTCTCCATAATAAATGCGTCAGCAGAATCTCTTCACTATTTTATGGGTTTTAATGTAAACAATTTGTTTTGATATTAAAATCTCAGATGAAAAGTTCATTTTGTATGATGTTGTGAGAACGAAAAAAATTGCTTTTTGCATTTAAGCAAAAAGCAATATACATTTAGTTTATATTATGTGCAGTTGTGAGAGCGATCAAAAGTTTACTTTTGAGCATTTGAGCAACAAGCATAATATATTTAGTTTATATTATCTAAAATACAATAAAAACTTGGATAAATTTTAATCAAAAACTCCCCCAAAGATTAAGAATAATATTCCCATCTCCAGTAGCAGAACAAACATTATACAATAAAAGAGTTTTGACTTAAAAATCCTCCCAAAAATACCTGTTTTTTTGCGTTTAGAATTTCTGAAATACTTGGAAGAAATAGGTTTGGTATATATTTTTTCATTTGCCACAACCTTTTCTTTTTTTGTATGTTTTCTTTCAAATTTGCTTGGATTTTTGTTGATATTATGGCTAATGTCATAATCCATTCTCTTTATTGGATCTCGCAAAGTGCAGTATGCCTCCGTAAGAGAGGCTGTGTATTTTTCCGCAAATTCCTTATCTCCAGAATATCTGTCCGGATGATAAATATAAGCAAGCGAAACAAACGCCTTCTTTATCTCCTCTGGTGTCGCATTGGGTTTTATCCTTAGTAACTCATAAAAGTTTTCCACAACTCTATTGTAACTCTTTTTTTATTTTTTTGCAATAAATTTCCACCCCTTCGTTTTTACCTTTTATATTTGCATTCCCCTATATTCTTAGCAAAAAAGTCAGATTCTCTATGTTTTGGGGTTATTTTGAAAGTGTTATCTTTATACAATTTTGATAGTTGCAACCTGTTTTCACTTTCTTCAAATTTTTGCTTGTTATTAAGGGGAAGAATTTAACATTAGTTCCCAATATAATTTTGATTTGCTATTTTTAATCAAATAACATTTTTTTGAGGAATAGTCCTGTTTTGCTGTCCTTTGATTTTGCTATTTGTTCCGGAGTCCCGCAAGTGACAATCTCTCCTCCTCTATCCCCACCATTTGGACCGAGGTCTATGATATAATCTGCAACTTTGATTACATCTAAGTTATGCTCAATAACAACCACAGAATTGTTTTTATCTACAAGTTTTTGAAGAATATTAACCAAATTGTTTATATCATAACTATGCAAGCCTGTGGTTGGTTCATCTAGAATATATAATGTCCTACCAGTATCCCTTTTGCAGAGTTCGCTGGCAAGTTTTACCCTTTGCGCCTCTCCGCCACTTAATGTTGTTGCACTTTGTCCCAATTTTATATACCCCAACCCAACATCATATAGACTTTGAATTTTATTCTTGATTGATGGTAGGTTTTCAAAAAATTTTAGTGCTTCTTCTACACTCATATCCAAAACATCACTTATGCTCTTGCCCTTAAACTCAACTTGCAATGTTTCTCTGTTGTAACGTTTCCCTTTGCAGTATGGGCATGGCACATAAACATCTGGCAAGAAATACATTTCCACCTTCTTTTCGCCATCACCCTCGCAATTTTCACATCTTCCACCTTTTACGTTAAAACTAAATCTCCCACTGGTATAACCTCTTTCTTGTGCATCTGGAGTGGAAGCAAAAAGTTCTCTTATCAGAGTAAAAAGACCTATATATGTTGCAGGATTACTCCTTGGTGTTCTGCCTATTGGCGATTGGTCTATATTGATAACTTTGTCAATCTGCTCCACCCCTTTTATGCTCCTATATTTGCCCTCTTGCAAATTCGTTCGCATAACTTTATTGGAAACGGCTGGAAACAAGACTTCGTTTATAAGGCTAGACTTGCCACTGCCAGAAAGCCCAGTAACCGCCGTCAACACTCCTAGCGGAAAGTCCACTTTTATATTTTTTAGGTTGTTTTGTTTTGCACCAGAAACACTCAAAAATCCCTTTGGTTTGCGTCTGGTTTTAGGGATTTCTATCTTCAACTCGCCAGAAAGATACTTTCCTGTGAGTGATTCTGGGCATTTTATAATATCTTCCACTGAGCCACAAGCAACTATTTTACCCCCAAATTCCCCTGCTTTTGGGCCAATGTCAACTATATAATCAGCACTCCGTATTGTATCCTCATCATGCTCAACCACGATAAGAGTATTGCCTAAATCTCTGAGATGCTTTAAGGAATTTAACAATTTTTCATTGTCATATTGGTGAAGGCCAATACTTGGCTCGTCAAAAATATACAACACTCCGACCAGGCCACTACCAATTTGAGTAGCAAGTCTTATTCTTTGCGCCTCTCCACCACTTAAGGTTTTTGCCATTCTGTTCAAGGTCAAATAATCCAATCCCACATCACACAAGAATGATAATCTAGAAATAATTTCTTTCAAAATTGGCTTTGCCACTGCCTCGTCTTGAGGCTTAAACTTGAGATTTGTGCAAAAGTCTTTTAATTCCATTGCACTCATCTCTGTCAAATCGCATATATTTTTTCTAGCAATATACACCGAGAGGGCTTTAGAGTTTAATCTTTTGCCACCACATTCACTACATTCCGAATCCCTCATAAATTTGCTGATTTCTTGCTTGGCGTATTCGCTTTTTGACTCCACAAATCTTCGTTTTAGGTTGGGGATAATCCCCTCCCAACTACCTTTGTAACTGCCAGAAAACTTGGAATTGGAATACTCCAACTCCAGTTGTTCACCTCCATTGCCATATAATAAAATATTCATAACGCTTTTTGGCAATGATTTTATAGGCACATCAAGACTAAAATTATATCTTTTTGACAGTGCATTTAGATACATTTCGTTGATTGAAGAAATCTCCATTGCCCAACTGGCAATCCTCATTCCTCCCTCTCTGAGAGTTTTGTTTGGGTCTTTTATTAGTAATTTTTCGTCTATATCAGACACAAAACCCAGACCACCGCATTTTTCACATGCCCCAAAAGGATTGTTGAAACTGAATAACCTTGGAGAAATTTCCTCAAAAGAAAAGCCACAATCTGCACAAGAATATGAATTATTAAAAGTTAATTTTTGCTCATTAACCTCAACTTTTACCAGTCCAGAAGACTTTTTTAGTGCCATTTCTACACTTTGAGTCAATCTACTTCTATTTTCTTCTCTAACTTTTAGTCTATCCACGACTAGACTAATTTCATGTTTTATATTTTTTTCTAAGATAATATCTTCGCCAAGGTCTTTTATTTCTCCATCAACTTCTACCCTAGCAAAACCATCTTTTCTAAGTTCTTCAAAAAGTTTGGCAAAAGTTCCCTTTTCTCCACGGATAATTGGCGCAATAACTACGACTTTGCTACCCTCATCATATCCCATAATATTATCCACTATATTGTCCACAGTGGTTGTTGCGATAGGTTTTTTGCAATTTGGACAATAAGGAGTCCCCAGTCTAGAAAAGAGCAACCTTAGATAGTCATAAATTTCTGTTACAGTCCCAACGGTAGAACGTGGATTGTGCGAAGTGGTCTTTTGGTCTATCGAAATTGCTGGAGAGAGTCCGTCAATTCTTTCTACATCTGGCTTACTCATTTGCCCCAAAAATTGCCTTGCATATGATGATAAAGACTCTATAAACCTTCTCTGTCCCTCTGCAAAAATCGTTCCAAAGGCAAGGGTTGATTTTCCACTGCCACTCACACCACTAAAAACAATCAACTTATTTCGTGGGAGTGTTAGATTTATATTTTTTAAGTTATTTTCTTTTGCTCCATAAATTTGAATTTTGTCTTCCATTTTTCTCCTTAAATTGCTAGTTGTTAAGCAACATTTTCAATTCCCCAATTCTATCTCTCAACTTTATTGCACTTTCAAAATCTAAGCTCTTCACACAATTTTCCATAAGACTCTTTAGGTGATCAATCTCTTGAGAGATTTCCTTTCTTGAAAGTTTACTATCTTCCTTCTTTTTTGCTTTTGATGTAATTTCTAGAGTAGAAGATATGTCTTTAATGATGGTTTTTGGTGTTATATTGTGCTCTTCGTTGAATTTTTGTTGTATTTTTCGGCGCTCATTGGTTATTTCTATTGCCCTTTTCATAGAGTCTGTCATTGTATCTGCATACATAATAACCTTTGATTTGCTATTTCTGGCAGCACGACCTATGGTTTGAACAAGTGCAGTTTCGCTTCGCAAAAAGCCTTCCTTATCTGCATCCAAAATGGCAACTCGCATAACCTCTGGTATATCCAACCCCTCTCGCAATAGATTTATCCCCACCAAAACATCAAAAACACCTCTTCTAAGCCCATTTATTATCTCTAGCCTTTCCAACGCATCTATATCCGAGTGCATATATCTTGTCTTTATATTAAAACTAGTCAAATACTCTGTAAGACTTTCTGCCATTTTCTTTGTTAATGTGGTTACAAGAACTCTCCCCCCCTCATTTATGGCAAGGTTTATTTCTTCTATCAAATCGTCAACTTGATATTTTGTTGGTCGAACCTCCACAACAGGATCCAATAGACCTGTGGGTCTTATAAGTTGAACTGCCACATTTTCTGCTCTTTCCATTTCATACTTTGCAGGTGTAGCAGAAACATAAACCACTTGATTGAGCCTCTGATTAAATTCTTTAAAATTTAGAGGTCTATTGTCAAATGCAGATTGCAACCTAAACCCATAATTCACGAGAGATTCCTTCCTCTGATGATCTCCATTAAACATTCCCCTAACTTGTGGCAGAGTAATATGACTTTCATCCACAAAAAGCAAGAAATCTTTTGGAAAATAATCTAGCAATGTAAATGGTGCTTGTCCAGGTTTTCTGCCGTCAAAATATCGAGAATAATTTTCTATCCCACTACAATAGCCAATTTCCCTCATCATTTCCACATCATAACTCACTCGTTCTTTCAATCTTTGTGCCTCTAGTAGTTTTCCCCTTTCCAAAAAGTTTGCTACTTCATCATCTCTATCTTTTTCTATGTTTTTGATTGCTTTTAATAATTCCTCACTTTTCACTGCATAGTGAGTTGCTGGGAAAATAGCAACGTGTTTTAGTTCACTTATTATTTTGCCTGAAACAACATCAAATTCACAAATTCTATCCACTGTGTTGTCAAAAAACTCTACCCTTATTGCCTTCTCATTGTAATTTGATGGAATAATATCCAAAACATCACCTTTTACTCTAAAAGTAGATCTTTTGAAATCGACATCGTTGCGTTCATAGCGTATTTCTATAAGTTTTTTTATAAGTTCTTTTCGATCATAATCTTCTCCCAATCTTATAGAAATGCTCATATCATAATACTCTTGTGGAGCACCTAGGGCATAAATACACGAAACAGACGCCACAACAATAACATTGTTTGATTCTAACAATGAGCAAGTGGCAGAATGTCGCAGTTTATCAATTTCATCATTCACAGAGGCATCTTTTTCGATATAAGTATCACTCTTTACAATATATGCCTCAGGTTGATAATAATCATAGTATGATACAAAATACTCTACTCTGTTGTTTGGAAAAAATTCTCTAAATTCGTTGCACAGTTGACCTGCAAGTGTTTTATTGTGTGCCAAAACAAGAGTTGGCTTGTTGACTTGCTTGATTATATTTGCCATAGTAAAAGTTTTGCCACTGCCAGTTACCCCTTGAAGCACTTGCTCCTTAAGTCCATTTTTTATGCCATTGACAATGCTCTCCACTGCTTGTGGTTGATCACCACATAATTCAAAGTTGGAGTGAAGGTCATATCCCATAATCTTCCCCTTTTGATAAAAATGTCCTAAAATAATACTTACCAAAGTATTATATCACTATTCCCAAAAAAAACAACTATTTGAACATATGTTTTTTCCATAAAAAAACCTCCCAGTATTTACTGAGAGATTTTTCTTTAATTTACTTTAGGCTTCTATTTTGTCATTTTTCTTATTATCTGGAGTCTTTTTGCCTTTCTTTCTATCCTTGGCAATTTTTGTGCCTTTGACAAAGTAAACAACAACACCAGCAAGAATAACTGCAGACACAGTGATAAGAATTGTTCCAACTATTGTGCTCTTATCGGAAGCAGAGGAGTCTGGAGCAATTACCTTGAATTGTCTTGACCATGTTTCCTTGTTACCTGCTTTGTCTGTAGCAGTAAGTGTAAGAGTATATGTGCCAGCAGACTTAAAGTTAAATGTCAAGTAGCCATTGTCATCTGATGAGGATGATATCTTAGAACTATTTCCGTCAGTTATTGTTACACCAACAGTGTAATAGTGATAAAGCACTTCTGAGTCATCATCTGGGTTCTTGTATTCTTTGCAGTTAAATCCTTCTATTCCAGCAACATTATCTTTTAGATAAAGGTGTTCAGAAGCATAATTATTTTCATCATAAATTCTTGCATTTGTATTTATCTTGAGTTCTGTATTTTCCCCAAGAACAAATCCCTTGTCCAAAATATCCTTAAGACTTTGTGTCAAGATGATTTGAGGTGCTTCTGTATCGCCTACACGGATAGTAATTGTTTTCTCATTTTCTGCTTTATTTCCGTTGAGGTCAGTTGCAGTATAAGTTACTGTGTATGTGCCTCTTGCATCTGGCTTAAACTTAAATACATCTCCGTCTAGTGTAAAGTTAAATCTATCTTTTCCTTCCTTCAAGTTGCCTTGCATATCATACTCATATTCACTCTTTGAATCGCTACCTTTTGTTGGAGCTGAAAGTTTGATGCTCCCTGTTGCTCCAAATATTCCGCCTTTAGCGATTGTAGAACTTTCTGGTTTTTGGTCAGAAACTGTGAAAGTTGGTATTGCAACTTCTGGATAAGCAGTGGATATTTGTTCTTCTGTATATGTTATTTCGTCTGTTGTATCTCCAACTAGGTTTATAATAGGTTTCAATGTATCCTGAACTTTTACAGTAAATGAACTCTTTGATGATACATTGTTATTTTCGTCTTTTGCTGTAACAGACACTGTGTATGTGCCCACTGCCTCTGGAGTGAATGTTCTATCGTAAGCATTGCACCAAGAATTTACAAACTTGTTGTTTTGATCCACTACTTCAAAGCTAAGAGTAATATTGCTAGAATCGGATTGATTGTCTGTAGCAATAATTTGGTTAAGATTGAGTGTTTCGCCCAATTCAATAGTTGCATCAGAGTTGTCCACTCCCGAAATTACAGGGGCTTGCTTATCTTCAGCCTGAACAAGAACGATGGAGTAAGAAACTGTATTATTTCCTCTGTCTTGAAGCATATATGTTACGGTGTAGTAGTTATTTTTGTCTGCATTGGTTGGGTTGAATGTGATGCCTGGGAAGTTATATTCAAAGTGATCACCAACCTTCTTAACCTCCAAAGAACCATTTTCTGTGTAGTCATAAAGATTTCCCTTGGTATCTCTAACTTCTGCATACACATAAGCACTGCTTGTGTTGTCTGTAAATTTTACACCTTTTACTTCTACTGGGCTAAATTGTTCTACTCCAATATTATTTTGCGTAAATATTGTATCGCTTGCTGAAGTAATAAACACAGGGGCTTGACTATCGTCCAAATTCTTTAGAGAAAGTTGATAACTTGCCATTGCAACACATTTATCTTTTTCATCTTCAGTTTTTGCATCATATTCATTCTTAAACCAATTTAAGATAAGTTGTTCTGCTTCTGTCTTAGTTTTGCCTGCAAGGTCTACCCTATTTGTTGTGTAGAACTGTGAGCCATAATTCATTGCATATGCTCTAATTTCCAGTTTTCTTGCAGATGTTTCTGCTGTCAGGGCATACAATGTCTTGTCTGTATTGCCAACTTTTTCGTCCATTTTTACGACAATGTTAGACTTGCTTTCGTCAAGAGATAGTGGATGATAGTAAGTTGTTCCACCATTTTCAACCACTGCATAATATCTAACAAGCAAATTCTTTGTTTCGTTGTCAGAAATTTTAGGAACAGCGATCTTTGCTTCTTGTTTTTCTGTAACATTATTTACAGTTGTTTTGCCAAATTCTACAGTTGGAGTTCCATATTCCACATCGTCTTCCACTACCTCAAATGTATATGTTCTGGAAGATGAGTTGGAGTTGAGTGCTTTGTCTGTTGCATTAAGTGTAAGAGTATATTTACCTACTCCAAAGACTTTTTCATCAATCTTTACAAATGCTACTTGAGAATTTTTTGCTCTCATAAGTTCATCGCCAGTAAATTCTCCATTTTGCTTTGTAAATTCGTTGTTTTCTACCTTAAATTGCTCGTTGCTTGTGTTGGAGAATTTAACAATATCGTCAATTGTTGCATCTTGAGCCTTCATTTCAAATCCAGCACTAGTTGCAGTGGAACCATCTTGCTTTGTGATATAAATTGTGCCACTGATCATAGTTGATTTGCTTTCGCCAGCTTTTGTTGACTTGAATGTCTTGTCTTGAGATTGAATAGAACGAGTAATAGAGCTTATTTCGCTGTTGTCCGTTGCATAGATTGCAGGAACAGCAATAGTGTCACCAAGTTTTACTTTGGTTGGGATAGAATATGAATAGTCTGTGAAATCTTGTGTAGACATATCCTCTGATAGCCCGTTGAAACTCCTTGTAAAGTAAACAGTAGGAGCTTTTCTATCTGTAATTGACACTTGATAGTGGTTTGGATAATCTGCATTGTCATCATCTTCCACTTTGTTTCCGTCGAAATCACGAACATTGTAGTATATTTCGTATGTTGAACCTGTAGGTGCAAGTGGAATAAAGTAGAAACCTTTTTCGTCTTTGCCCATTGTAACATTATTTACTGAATATCCGTCTTTTGTTTTGACCTTAACAGTATAATAATAGAATGCATTAACCGATGTTTTGTTGTTCTTTAGGTCAACAGCACTAACCTTTGGAAGATAGGTTTTTTCGCCATATTCAAGGTCTGTTGAAAGAAATTTCTTTGCAGGAGTTGCCCCTAATTCTACCTCTACATTAGAATATGTTGACTTGCCTTCTACAGTCTTTGTAAGATAAGTTTCTGGCTTGTCTGGAGTAGCACTTTCTGTGTTCAAGCAAAGTTTGTATTGAACACTGTTTATGCCCTTGTTTGCGTCAAATTGATATGGATTGAGATCATAAGCGACCCCTGTTGCTGTGATTTTGCTTTCGTCATCGAATGAAAGTTTAGTTTTCCCGCTGACGTTTGCATTTATTTGATTGCCAACTTCGATATACAATCTGTATTTTGCTTTTTCTGCAGAAGCGTCATATTCTGAGGCTTTTACCTTCCTTATATAATAAGTTTGATATTCTTCGAAAGTATTTTGGACTTCATCTTGAAGGTCAACTTTGGTCACATCACCTAGTTTGACTGGGTTGGCTTTGGTCGCTCTGCTTTCATATTTTGCAACATAATAATAATAGTCTTCGCCACCATCTGTAAATTTATCGCCCAAGACGATGTCGTCTGTTACAACATTGCCTTCCTTGTCACGAACAAGTGGAAGCCCGATAGTTGTCTTTGCAGTTGTTTCCTCAACCTTAACTGTTGCAGGCATAACAGTTGCAGAGTTTTCCAAAAACTCCAATCCGTATGTTGTTTGGGCAATAGAAAGCTCATATACAGGAGATGATGTCCACACTCCGTTAGAACCCTTTACATAATACTGAACTTTGTATGTGCCAGCGATAGCAGGAGTAAACTCCAACTTATGAGATGTTAAGTTATATTCTACCTGGCCTTGTCCAGCAGTAGCAATATCAGTCCTACCGTAATCTCCTTGAGTGGATAATGATTCGTTGTATTTTGTAAGCTTAACGCCATATGGGTTGGTAATCTCTGCATAGAGTTCATCCCCTGTTGTTGCATCAAAACTTACATCACCCGAAGCAAGATAAGGCAAATCAATTTTTTGTCCTCTCTCCAAATTTTCTGTTGATGGGAAGTTGCTAACTGTAACTACCTTGCCTCTCTTAACTGCGTTGCCAGAACTGTTACCAATATTTTCGCCCACCCCAGCATTTACTGAACCAAATGAGAAAAATGCCTTTGTAAAGTTTGCGATAGCACCTCCAACACAAGCAAATCCGGTGACCACTGTCATAAGTCCAGCAGCAAACAATTTTCTAAGTCTCTTCATAAAATCTCTCTCCTAAAAATATATTTGTCAAACAAAAAGCATAAAAACATTTGTTGACTTGCCCCAAAAAGTGACTAATTTTGCAAAAAAATGTAGAATTGCAATCAAGCCATAAAATTAAAGCAAAGTAATTTTATAACAAAGTTAAGAAGATGTCAACCGTATTTGTCAACTTGTTTGCAAAAAATTTATTTGTTGACAATCTTATCTTTTGCACAAATTTCCAAAATATGTAAATTTTTATAAGAATTATCCCTTTTAGCAAAAAAAAGTTCTCAAGAGTTGAATTTAGCAAAAAAAAAGTTCTCAAGAGTTGAATCAAACAAAAAACGAGGATTTATGGTCCTCGAATTTTGTTGTTGTGATTATTAGCAGTTTTTATTTCCGCAACATCCACCGCAAGCACTGAGAATGAGTATCAACAGAATAAGTGTGCAAACATCAATGCAACCATTCATACCATTGCCACATCCACATCCGCAAAGAAGCAACAAAATTATTATCCAGCAACAATTATTCCCACAGAAAGAACCGCCACCACAGCCATTGTTTCCAAAAAAGTTCATGTGTATCTCCTTTATTTTTCTCATTTTGTGCGATTTCCCTCTTTGCCACTTTTATCTTTTTTGTGCAAAGTGGAAAATATGTATGTTCATTTGTGTTTCAACTTTTTTTTCTTTTGCTTCTACTTCATATTATTATACAAAACAAAATTTGGTTACAAATTGCAAAAAAAATTGCATAACTTTTTCAAAGGCAAACAATATAGACATTTTTGCTACAACTAACTTTGCTTACAAATATTTTGGATTATATGTCAAAAAAGTTTGTTTTATTGAATTAAAGGTGTTATAATACCATATAACATTTTCTATATATTATGTAGGGAGATAAAATGGAAATTTTTAATAGTTGGCTTGTTCACAAATACATTGCTCATCGTGGGCTTCATGACAAAACACACCCAGAAAACACTCTTTTAGCATTCCAAAACGCCATAGACCACGACTATGCAATAGAACTGGATATACATCCTATAGAAGACGGGACTCCTGTTGTGTTCCACGATGATACCTTAAAACGTCTTACAGGTAAGGACGGGTATATAAAGAAAATCAAAAATGTTGAGGAACTGAAAACTCT
>SAMEA3663025__coassemble_1070_pt1 | contig 13197 bp, 11 predicted proteins | sample SAMEA3663025__metabat2_low_PE_001 | metagenome-assembled genome bin SAMEA3663025 (sample SAMEA3663025) | pig gut metagenome | biome: pig gut; feature: pig-associated habitat; material: faeces | place: France | collected 2012
TAGATTTTTTTATTATTTTGTAAAATTTTTGTAGTTTTTATACATTTTGAGAGTCGTTTTGTTGTGTTTTGAGTTTTTGGGAGATTCACCGAGGACATCATATATTATCAGGGTTCTCGAAAAAATTTTACATAGCAAAAGATTTTTTGGAAAAAAAGAGGAGCAGGCTGAAAGGTCAAATCATTGCAGTAGCAACGGTGGACAATAAAGCCTTGCTCCAATATGGTGGAGGTGAGGAGAATTGAACTCCTGTCCAAAATGGCAAAAACAAGTCTTTCTACGAAGATAGTTGTTTTTGGGGTTTCGGTCAACTTCCAAAACAACAAAATCCATTGACCAAAGTTTGATAAATAAGACCAACCCTACTCAAACATCTTGGGTGGGAATTCTTGGACTTGTTGTCGCCTTAACAAAAGTCGCCAAGAAGGCTTAAGTCAAGACGCCAGTTAGGCTGCAACAGCCAATGCTGGAGTATAATTTTTTTCTGCGTTTAAGCAATTTGCCATTTTATTATTGTGGAACTTGGCAACCACACTTCGCTTAACTTGCTTTTCAACCACCCTGTCGAAACCAAAACACCCCCTTACATTTTTGAGATTGCCCTTTGTGCTTCCCTTTTGATGTCCTGTTCCCTAAGGTCGTCTTTCTTGTTGAACAACTTTTTGCCACGAGCAATAGCAATTTCTATTTTTAGCAGATTATCTTTGAGATATGCTTTCACTGGGATAATTGTTAGACCTTTTTGCTCTCTCGCTTGTTTTAACTTTAGGATTTCAGACAAATTGAGGAGCAACTGCCTATCTCTGTCTGGCTTTGGAGAAAAGGAGTTGGTCGTTTGATAAGGTTTTACAAAAGAGTTTTTGAGAAGAACTTTGCTCCCTGATATGAGGATAAAACTTTCGTTCATAACTATTCCGTTTTGCCTTATTGATTTTATTTCGCTACCCAAAAGCACTACCCCTGCCTCAAAAGTTTCCAGCAAAAAGTAGTTGTGGCTAGCAAATTTGTTTGTTGAAACAACCTTCATCTTTCTCTCCACACCAAGTATATCATATATAGTATTTTTTGCAAATATATCAGGCTCTACTTTTAGTAGAATTCAATTTTTTGACAAATTCAAAGTTTATTTTTCTATCAGGGAGATTGCAACTGGCTACCCTAACCTCTACCTTTTCGCCAATTCTAAATCTGCCCACAGAGCTAACCAAAGACAATGTTTTTTCATCAAATTCATAAAAGCCATTTTTTAGGGAAGAAACAGGCACAAGACCTTCGCAAGTGTTTTCCAATTCCACAAAAAAGCCTCTTTGAGTAACTCCAGAAATAATTCCATCAAAACATTCGCCTACAAAGCCCGACATATACTCACATTTTTTGTAGTCGGTAATAGCACGTTCCACATCTTCTGACAACTTTTCTTGATTGCTCGATTGCACACTGGCCTTTATCACAAAATCTTGCATTTTTGGGCTGGATAAAAATGCATTGTTGCCATGCAAATATTCTTTGATTATTCTATGGATAGTGAGGTCAGGATAACGCCTAATTGGAGAAGTAAAATGGCAATAATAAGTAAGAGCCATACCAAAATGCCCCAAGCATTTTTCAAAATATTTTGCTTTTTTTAGGCTACGAAGCATAATCATATTGACCACTTCTTCTGCATCTTGACCTTTTATACTATTTAGAATCTCCTGCAAATCTTTTGGTTCTACTTCCTTATTATCCCCCTTATGACTTATGCCAAATGTGTTGATAAAATTGTAGAAGGATTGCATTTTTTCGCTGTCTGGCTTTTCGTGCACACGATAAACAAAAGGAATCTTTAGTTTGTCAAAGGTTTTTGCTACAACCTCATTGGCTACCACCATAAAAGTTTCAATAATTTTGGTGGATTTGGTTGATTTTCTTTTAATAATTTGAGTTGGTTTGCCATTTTCATCTGTCAACACTTCCCCTTCTGGCAAATCAAAATCCAGCGAGCCAAATTTTTTCCTTCTTGCATCCAATATATTAGATAGTTCCAGCATATCCAACAGTATTGGAGTTATGTCGCTTAGCCTTTTTTGTGTCTTTTTATTTCCTTCCAACACTTCCAGCACTTCGTCATAATTTAGCCTATGTTTACTTTTTATTACACTTTCAAAAATTTCACTGTTTGTAACATTCCCTTCCTTATCTATTGTCATCAAAACAGACAATGCAAGCCTTGGCACTCCTTCATTTAGCGAGCAAATACCGTTGGAGAGTTCCTTTGGCAACATTGGGATAACATAGTCCAAAAAGTATATACTTGTGCCACGGGTGTAAGCTTCTTTGTCCAATGTAGAATCCAACCTGACATATTCTCCCACATCTGCAATATGCACACCCAAAAGATATGTCCCATCATCATTTTTCTTAAGAGAAACAGCATCATCCAAATCCTTGGCATCTTTGCCATCTATTGTAAACAACAATTCACCTGTCAAATCCCTTCTTTGAGGATAATTCTTTATATCAACTTCTTGTGGGACTCTCTTTGCACAGTCAACTACATTTTGTGGAAAGGTGTCCCTAACCTTATACTGCCTCAAAAGCCACTTTACATCGTTCCCTTTTTCATTTAGGTTGCCAATAACTTCTGTTATTTTCCCTACTGGCACACCGGATTTTATAGAAACAATATCCACCACCACCTTATCTCCGTCTTTTGCTCCCATAGAACTTGCCAGTGGAACTTTTATTTGCATCTCACTTTTGTCTGGCTCTACATAGCCATAGCCTCTAAAAAGACTAAAGGTCCCCACAATCCCTGTGCTATTGTGCAACAAAATTTTTACAACTTTGCCCTCTGGATTTTTGCCTTGATACTCACCAGACAAAATTTTTACCAAAACGGTATCTCCGTCAAAAGACTTCAGCAAGTTTCTCTTTGCAACAAAAATATCTTTGCCCACTCCTGTTGAAACAAAGCCAAAGTTTCCGTTGTTTATGGACAATTTCCCTTTAACAAGACCAAGGTTTTTGCTACTAGCATATTTGTGCTTTACGAACTCAAAAATCTCGCCCTCTTGTTCAAGTTCTACCAGCGCTTGCAGAGTTTGCTCATAATCACTGCCAATTATTTTGCACAAAATCTCTGCCAGTTTGTTTATGCCTTTGTGATTCAAAAATTTTTCATCTAAAATTTCTAGTATTTTTCTCTTTAACTCATTCATATTTTAAGTTTATATCTTTTGCAGTCCTTCTGTCAACTTTTCTTAATATTTTTACCTAAAAAAAATAAAACCCGGCAACAAATTACCGAGTTTTACACCTGAATTTCCACTTTATGCTCTCAAAATAATTGCATCTGACAAAATTATTTCTTTTTGAAATATGGCAATAATGCAAAAACAGAAGCCAAAGCGCCACCAACAAAGGCCAAGTAGAAGCCTACAGCACCCCAAATTTCCATAGAACCACTAGATGTTGTTATTTTATTTGCGCTGCCAAAGCCAATCATTCCCCCAAGCAATGCAAGACTTGCAACAAGGGCAATTAAACCTGCAACAAATCCTACCATTTGAAGCCATTTTGGTGATTTTTTGAATGCAGAATAAATCAACACCACCCCTGCAATCAAAAGAGCCACTGCAAGCACAATGATGGCTATTTTGGAAATAGTTAACCACGCAAGCCCATCGCCATTAAGTAAATCAGCATTGAAAAGTTCGTATTGATGGCTAGTTTGAACACTACCAAACTTGGCAATACTGCTTAGATATGGAACAAACATTCCAACAAGAGCCATAACAAAGCCTACGAGTGAAATACCTCCAAAAATCAACTTTTTGTTTTTCACTTGATTCCCTCCTTTTGTTTATTCTATGACAAAATATAACATAATAAAACAGGTTAGTCAATTTTTCTGCATATGTTTTTATTTTTTTTTATTTTCTTTATTATTTTGTAAATATATCTTTTCAAAATCTTGCTTATCTCTAAAAAAACATACAAATTGCCACATTTTTCAAAATGATAATTTGTGTATTCTTCAAATTCCAAAAAATGCTTATTAAATGGTTACACAGTGCTCTCAATCAAATTTGTTATTATATAAAAAAAGACTCTTTGTAGAGAATCTTTTTGCATTAACTCCAAATACTTCCGCCATAAAATTTGGAAAGGATAAGATACAAAACAATAAGCCCAGCGACAACGATTGCCAAAATGGTTGTTGCCTTTTTTAGCCTTGCATCTCTATTCATTCCCTTGTTTTTGGAATAGTATGTGTCTTTGATGCCTGTAATGGAATTGGTTGTATTTCCACCTTCACTTTCCTGAAACAAAATCAGAACTGTTATTGCAATAGCCACAAGTAAAATCAGGCACAATAGTATAAATTTGATAATTGGAAATGAGTTTGCAACCCAGTTTGGGACTGCGAGTAGATAATTCATAATAACTCCTTAATAAATTTGATAACTAGTGCCAAAATTATAAATACTATACCTTGGCAACCAAACAATGCAATTCTAACATAAAAAAATAATTATTGCAACAAAATAACACTATTCTTACATCAAAATCAACAAAATAACAAAAGACATAGAACAACCAGTAAGATATTTTAGTGTAACTTTCATCTTTTTGCCATTGTCATGCAACAACTTGTTAAGAAAATGGAATAAAAATAAAGCAGTAATGGTCATAACAGATGCATGAAGATTGTAAAAAAAGTGAAGTCGTATAAATGTGAATATTTGAAAAAGGAATTCCATCGTACTCCCCTCCTTTTATAACATACACATTATACAATACTTTTTTTGCAAATTCAATAGCCAATTTGCACAATATTATTTTTTCAAATTGCTGAAAATATTGACTATTTTGCCAAATTTTTCTGGCACGAGAGAAGCCCCTCCCACAAGAACGCCATCAACTCCATTTATTTTTGCTATTTCTTTTGCATTGCTATCTGTTACACTCCCCCCATAGAGCAAAGATACATTATTGGCAACATCTTCATCATAAATATGTGCTAGTGCCTTTCTGATAATCTTCATAGCCTCTTCTATATCAGATGGTTGCAGAATAGATCCACTGCCAATAGCCCAGATAGGTTCATACGCTATTACGATGTTTTTCAATTCGTTGGAATACAGCCCAGTTAAGCAATCTGATATTTGACTTTGCAGAACCTGCTCTACAAGGTTATTCTTCCTATCATACAATGTTTCTCCAATACACAGCACACACACAAGCCCACTTTTTAAGGCTTTAAGAACTTTTTTGTTGACAATCTCATTGGACTCGCCAAATAGATTTCTTCTTTCGCTGTGTCCTACTATGCATGCCCCTGCACCTACATCAGCAATCATTTCGGCATTTACTTCACCAGTGTATGCCCCAAAATTATTTTCATTGAGGTTTTGACCAGCAACAATTATATTAGAACCCTTTACTCTTTGCACAGTTGTTTTTATAGAAACACTTGGAACAGCCAAACCCACTTCGCAATTTGCATTCGAAATTAGTGGAAGAAGTGTTGATAAATATCCATCAATTTCGCTATCAACTTTGTTCATCTTAAAATTTGCAATAACATATTTTTTTCTCATTTTATCCTCCATATATTATTAGATAAACTATTCTTCAAAAATAATCTGCCCAGTCATTTCTCTTGGAATAGGCAACTTCAACATTTTCAAGATAGTTGGAGCAATATCCGCCAGAGTCATATTCTCTTTCAACTTTGTTCCTTTGTATTGCTGACCAAACACAATAAGTGGCACTACAGATTTAGTGTGGGCAGTGTTAGGTGTTCCATCTTCATCTTCCATAATATCTGCATTGCCATGATCGGCAGTTACAATCCCACAACCGCCAAGTTGCAATACCCTATCTACAACCTTCTTTACACATTTATCCACAATCTCAACTGCCTTGCGAGTGGCATCTTTATCCCCCGAATGCCCAACCATATCACAGTTGGCAAAATTTATGGCAACAAAGCCATATTTATCCAAAATTTCAACTGCCTTGTCGGCAATCCTTTCAGCCCCCATTTCTGGGCAACCTGCATAACTCGCCATCTTTTGAGAATTTATCAAAAATCTATCTTCCAATGGATATGAGTCTTGCTTTCCAGAATTGAAGAAGAATGTAAGATGAGCATATTTTTCTGTTTCGGCAATTTTTGCTTGTGGAATGTTATTTTCACTTATAACTTGCGACAATATATTGTTGTTTGCCACAGTCTTGTATGCCACATGAATATTCTTAAAATGCTCGTCATACTCCGTCATAGTTACAACATACAAATCAAGAGGTTTAACAAAAGTCAAATCGTTTCTTTCGGCTAATACATATGCCAGTTGTCTTTCTCTATCTGCCCTAAAATTATAAGACAAAACCACATCGCCTTTCTCAATTATTGCAACTGGCTTACCCTTTTCTGTAATAACTATTGGCGTCAAAAATTCGTCAGTTTCGCCCATCGAATATGCATTGTCTATCGCCTTGTTTATATCATCAAAGGTCTTTCCCTTTCCTTCTGTCCAAAGTTCGTAAGCGACCTTATTTCTATCCCAGTTTTTATCCCTATCGAGAGCATAAAATCTGCCCACAACAGAGGCTATCTTCCCCACGCCCAATTCTTTTTGCACTTTTTCTACTTGATTGATGTATTTCTTTATGCTTTTTGGAGGAGTGTCCCTGCCATCACCCACAAAATGAATGAAAACCTTTTCGACTCCTTTCATTTTGCACAATTTTAACAATGCAAAAAGATGATTGATATGAGAGTGTATTCCCCCATCACTTGGGATACCAATCAAATGAATGTTTTTGTTGTTGGATTTTGCATAATCAATCATTTTGAGAAATTGCTCGTTCTCAAAAAAAACTCCACTTTCTATATCTCTATTTATCCTAACCAATGGTTGATATGTTACTCTCCCACTGCCTATAGTCATATGCCCTACTTCGCTCGTTCCTGCCTGCCCCTTTGGGAGCCCAACAAACTCTTCACTTGCCCTTATTGTTGTATTTGGAAATTGACTACATAATTGTTGAAGATTTTTTGTATTATTTCTGGTTATCCCACTCTTTTTTTCATCATTAGGCACACCAAAGCCGTCCATTACAATAAGGACCACTGGGCGATTGCCACAAAACTTGTTTTCTGCTGTCATTTATTCTCCACTTTTTTACGACTACTAACCATTGTTGTTTTCTTTCTTGGTTTTTGCGCAACCCTTGCAACTTTTTGTTCAGTTGATGATTTTTTTGTTGATTTTTTTTCTGAAAGGCTTGCAGAATCCTCCTGTGTATCATCATTAACTTTTTTTGTTGTAGGATTTTTCTTCACAGCAATTTTCTTTTCTGCAGGTTTCTTTCCTGTCAAATTTTTGGAAGAATTCTTCCTTGTTGCAGTTTTGTTAGTTGCTAATGCTTTTTCCACAGGCTTATCTTCTACCAATGTCTTTGCTACTGATTTTTTTTGTGTAGTTTTCTTAGGACTCATATTTGAATCCTTGGTTGATTCTTTTTCTCCAATTTTTGTTTCTGTTTTTTTAGTTGCAGAAGCCTTTTTGGTTGCAGGCTTTCTAGTTGAAGACGTTTTCTTTGCTTTTGATTTTGCCGAGGTTTTAGTTTTCCCTTCTTCTTGACTAGATTTCACATCTTCTATATTTTGAATTGCTTCTATACCTGGCAACTTTTCCCCTTCAAGCAATTTAAGACTTGCTCCGCCACCAGTTGATAGATGATTGATTTCCTTAGAATAGCCTGTTTTTACCACAGCAGCAGCACTATCCCCACCTCCAACAAAGGTAAAAGCCTTTGTCTTTGCAACATATTTTGCTATTTTGTTTGTTCCATGAGCATATTGCTCCTTTTCAAATACCCCCATAGGACCATTCCAAACCACAGTGCCAGCCTTTTTGATATATTTTTTGAACAACCTAACTGTTTTTGGCCCAATATCCAACCCCATATAATTGTCTGGTATCTTATCGGACGCAAACTTCTTTGGTTTTTCTTCACTATCTATACTAACATTGCAAATATTATCTTTTGGAAGAACAATTTTGTCCCCTGCTTTTTCAAGAAGAGATTTTGCAAGTTCAATGTTCGATGGGTCAACAAGAGAGTTGCCTACACTGCCACCCATTGCTTTGATAAATGTATAGGCCATACCCCCACCGATAAGTATATAATCTGCCTTTGGGAGCAAGTTCTCTATAACAGGCAACTTATCTTCTATCTTTGCCCCACCCAAAACAGCGACAAATGGCTTGTCTGGGTTTGACAAAATTTTGCCAATAACCTTAAGTTCCTTCCCAATCAAAAAACCTACTGCACTAGGCAAATAACTTGCAACACCATATGTGGAAGCATGCTTGCGATGTGATGTGCCAAAAGCATCAAAAACAAATATGTCAGCAAGGCTAGCAAGTTGCTTTGCAAATGTCTTGTCGTTTTGTTCTTCTCTTTTGTCAAATCTGAGATTTTCCAGCACAACAACATCTCCATTCTCCATTTGAGAAGTAAGTTTTTTTGCCTCTTTGCCCACTGTGTCATGAGCAAAGGATACTTTATTTTTGATAAGTTTACCCAATTTCTCTGCAACAAGTTCCAGCGAATAGTCTGGGTTTATCTTGCCATCAGGCCTACCCAAATGCGAGCAAACTATTACCTTTGCCCCTTGTTCGCAAAGATAGTTTATCGTCCCCAAACTTTCCATAATCCTTGTGCAGTCTGTAATCTCATGCGTTTGATTATTTATTGGCACATTGAGATCCAACCTAAGCAACACTTTCTTTCCTTCAAGTTCCAAATCTTTAATTGTTCTTTTCATCTAAAACCTCTTCTTTTAGTGTTAGAATTTCATCACAAAACCAACACCGTTTATAATATATCCAATTGTATCAATTTTTTATTGATTTGTTAACAAAAATAAGCATATTTGAAAAAATAATCTTTTTTTCACTTCAAATAGCCCTCGCAGTTATTTCTCATCAAACAATATTTGCTCAATTTCTTCTACACTTTTTGCAAGTGCTATTTTTTTTCGCTTTTCAACTGCGCCACTCTCTCCATCCACATATCCAAAAGCATGCCTTTTGAAATTCTTTTGAATATAGTCCTTGTCAAAATATTTTTTCATAATATCAATATGTTCTTTTGCAATTTCAATGCTATTCTTTTTTGGGGTGTCACCAGAGCATATAGAAAATATTTCCGGATGCCCCACCGCTCCCCTGCCAATCAAAATACCATCACACCCTGTTTTCTTCATCTCCAAAAAATCTTCATACGTTCTAACATCTCCATTGCCCACAACAGGGATATTCACAGCACGTTTTACCTTTGCTATATCTTCCAAGTCAATCTTACCACTATATCCCTGAAAAGTCGTTCGTGGATGAATAGTTATTGCACTAGCGCCAGCCTCCTCACACATCTTTGCAAAAGGAATAAGCACATCATCATTTTCGCCAAAACCCTTCCTAAACTTTACAGTTACTGGTCGATTGCCAAACTTAACACAAGTTTCAATAATCTGCCTGGCAAGTTCTATATTTTTTAATAATGCACTGCCATCTCCATTTTTAACAATTTTTGGAGCAGGACAACCCATATTGATGTCAATTATGTCAAAGTTTTCCAACACCCCACTATTAAGCACCTCTTCAAAAACCTTTGGTTCGTGCCCAAACAGTTGCACTACACTTGGACTTTCCAGTGGTGAAAGTTGCAGTAATTTTTTTGTGTTTTTGCTATTGTAATACAAACCCTTTACGCTCACCATTTCTGTAGTTGTTAACCCCGCCCCACACTGCCTACAAAGTTCTCTAAACGCTACATCTGTTACACCAGCCATTGGCGCCAAAAATACATCTGTTTTAGTTTCAAATTTACCTATTTTCATACAGATATCTTATCATATTTTTTCAAAAAATTAAACTGTTTATGCATATTTGTTTTTAGCAAATATATCATTATTTTTGCAAAAAATCCATTTTATAATAACTTACTCAAAAAAAATTCCCATTGCAAAAAAAATATTAAAATAATCGCCACATATCGCTTTTTATGCTACTTTTGACAATTATATCCTATAAACAATTATTTTTAATATAATCTGTAAAACACGCTAATTAAGCGATAATTATCAATTATATATGATTTGTTAAGATGTAGATTTCTTTTTAGTTCTAAACAACAAAAAGTCTTGCTTTTCTTCCTTCAGAAATGTTTTGAAAAGCAATATACATATAAGATATGCTAGTCCACCTACAAAGAAGGATAATAATGTTGCTAATTTAAGAGAAAGGAAGTTTGTTGTAATTGTTAGGCAAAGTGCAATTATTGCAACCATAATTATGCTAGATATTGCTGGAGAAATAAATGTTTGCCACAAGTTAGGCCTTAGTGATACAAGTTTTTTAATTTGAACAATATTCAAAGCACTCGGAATAAAATAACAAGCAATATTAGAAATAATTGCTCCAGATATGTTTATATCCGGAATGTTTATCAAAACAAACTCAAAAAACACCTTAAACAACAATCCAATGCTCAAATTGACCACTGGGATATATGTCTTACCAAAAGCTTGCAAAATTGCTATAGTTAGTTGCAATATTGACAAATAAAGGGCATTTATACTAGATATCATAAGCAAAGTGCCTGCCATATTAAATTCATAAACGCTATCAAACGAATACAATACGTTTATTACTTTTGGAGAAAAAGATATAAATACAAAAAAACATGGAAGGGAAACTATTATGCTAAGTTTTAACGCTAAGCATATTTTTTTTGAAGTGGTTGAAACATCTCCTCTTGCAATGGAATAAGTGATGTAAGGAACGATTGTTGTGCATAGAGAAGAAGATAATGTTGCCGGCAAACCAATCAGAGTGCTTACGACACCGGCATTTAATCCGAGTAATGCAGTTGCAAAAAACTTATCAAAACCCATGTTTTTCAGAATATTTACTATCAAAAAACTATCTACAACTAGTGATAATGGAATCACTAAAGAACTCAACATAAAAGGAATGGCATTTACAAAGACTTCCCCCATGAGTTTGCATAGTGGCTTTTTGCAGGGATTTTCTTTACATTGGCACTTTTTTGAACCATTTTGTGAACAAAAAAAACCAATTATCTTCTTTTTTACCCCTATTTTATCTGTTTTTGATTCGCTGGAGCAATTATCCCCTTTGCAATTATCCCTGTTTTCTTTTTTTTCTAAAATGCCAGATTTTCCTTGTAAATTGTGTTTTCTGCTATGCACAAAAAGAGATTTGTTGTTTATTTTGAAAGCAAAATATGACACTGTAAAATACACACACGTGCCCACCTCTGCAACTAAAATACCTACCAATGCCCCACAAGCACCAAACAGTTGACTTTTCTCCACTAGCAAACTTGCAAGAGAAAACCCCACCGTAAGTTTCAAAATCTCCTCCACTACCTGTGAAATTGCAGATGGGGTCATATTTTGCAACCCTTGAAAAAACCCCTTAAAAGCGCTCTGTATGGCAACCGCTATTATAGATGGAGCAATAATCAAATAGCAAATATATATATTGCCAATTCCCTGCAAATAGGCAATCAATCTTGAAAGCACAATCAAAATCATACACAAACCGACACCAAGGAATGTTAAAAGTAACAGCGATGCCTTAAGATAACCATGAGCCATAGGAAAATCTCCCTCTGCCATCGCAGAAGAAACTTTTTTTGATATGGAAATGGTGAAGCAAGATGATACAAAAGACAGCAAAAATGCATATACTGGGAAAATTATATAATAAAATCCCATTCCTTGAGAACCAAGTATATTGGCAAGTGGAATTTTGTATATTGCTCCCAAGATTTTGCAAACAATTCCACTTATCGTCAAAATAATAGCACCTGCTAAAAAAGATTGTTTTTTCATTGTTCCTCACGAAGAAATTATTTTTGCAAAAATAATTGAAGCAAATTCACATATTTTTTTTATATCTTGCCCAATTTCTTTGTTTGACATCATTATTATGTATCCACAAACACTTCCATCACTTTTAATTTGTCTAAAAAAACATTTTTTGTATGTAGCATATTCTATATTATCGCTCTTCCCACCAACACAAATGCTAATAATCTCTTTATCGTCAATCAATTTTTTAGATACACCCTTACAAGCGACAACCCTTTCATCATCACAAACACACACTGGATTGTCTGTTACTTCAAACAAAACATCTGCAACAGTTTGCGCAAAAAATCCTAGATTTTCTATTTCAGAAAATTTTTTCAGCACAACATTGTTTTGTGTGTCGATAGACATTTCTACTGAGCTACCAGGTTTGATACCAAGAACTCTCCTCATTTCTTTTGGCACAACCACTCTGCCCAACTCATCAACTTTTCTAACCATACCACAACCCATATTCTAAGTCCCCTTTTTATCTTACAATTAGTTTTTGTGTTTGAAAAAAAACTATTCAACAAATTTATCTTTTATTCAAAAATAAATCCTACTTTGAAAAGGAGTTAAATAAGTTCAATATTTAGCCTAAAAAATTGTAAATTTTGTGGCAATCTAGGGAATATGGTTAATAAGAGGATATACAATTATGATACAATATAAAAAATCCAACTATATGTTGGATTTTTATAAGATTATAATACAAATTTTATTCTTAATAATATTCAATATGCTTATAACGGTCTTCTAGGTAGTTTGTCACTATCAAATGACCTTTGCTGTTAGATTCTGCATCAATCGTGATTTTATATGTCCTCTATATCTATGTTTTCAAAGTCAACTTCATCCTTTTTGCGTCCATTTTCATCACGCAAAATATCTTCTCCAAAGCCCTCTTCTTCTACTTCTGGCATATCTTCTGGCAATCTGCTTACAAGATTTTCAACTGCCCTTTCCACACTTCTATCCCTAAATCTATCAAAGAAAACTCTTACTCTTCTTTCATTGGTATCTTCTTCAATAAGTTCCTTTTTTGACATTTCCACTGGGTTTAGATTGAGGTCTGCATATAGTATTTCACATACATATTGACTCAAAAACCAAAAGTAATTGGACAAGTTTAGGTCGTTATAACGAACAATTTGTCCCCACCTCGAACTTGTCATAATCATCTCTATAGCAGGGCTCATAAAGGTTTTCATTTTCTGTGGGGCAAGTTTACTCCCATTTTTTGCTGCAATAAT
>SAMEA3663025__coassemble_1145_pt1 | contig 12423 bp, 12 predicted proteins | sample SAMEA3663025__metabat2_low_PE_001 | metagenome-assembled genome bin SAMEA3663025 (sample SAMEA3663025) | pig gut metagenome | biome: pig gut; feature: pig-associated habitat; material: faeces | place: France | collected 2012
CCCTAACCAGCCTAAATCTTGGAAACTTTAATCTAGCAAGTTGCACGAATTTTGATAATATGCTGTATAACTGCTCTGTTCTTGCTAGCATAACCCTGCCATACAACTTACAGAGTGGGTATACTATAGATTTGCCTGATATTAATATAAAAAATGGTAATATTGGGTATATTACACGTGTTTTTTTTAACGGTTCAGATGGCCCATATAGTAAGGTTGGCTCATCAACCAGTGGAACAACGGTGACATGTTCTACGGAAACAAATAAAATAACTTTAGAGGGACATGCTTATGCTCCTCCTAGTGGTGGTACGGAAAACTGAATAATAAGACTTTATTAATTGAAAAAGACTAAATAAATAAAAGACAGTAAATATCAAATAAAAAACTCTCTCGTATGAGGGAGTTTTTTGGCTAATGGTGGGGATGATTGACAAGGGGGATTGTAGTTGTTGAGTAAATAGTGTATATAATAAATGAAAATAAATAATTTTTTGAAAAATAACATAGAAATAGATACTTTTTTGAAAAAACTCTTGATTTTTGGTTAATAGTTTGATATTATTATGTCCGAATAATTTTTGAATTTCAAAATTATTTCTCTTGCCAAGCAATTGGCCGAATAAGTCCAAAGGAGGTATAAAAATGTCAAAATACGAAGTGCTTTATGTCATTTCACCATCACTTTCTGAAGAAGAAAGAGAAGGGGTTATTGCAAAGTTCAAGAATTATGTTGAACAAAATGGCGGAACAGTAAGCGGAATTGACAAATGGGGTATGAAAACTCTTGCATATCCAATCAAGTTCAAAAAGGAAGGATTTTATGTCCTTATGACTTTTGAATCCCCAAAAGAAACAAGCATCGCTATGGGCAAACTTTTGCTTATTACTGATAGCATTTTGAGAAACATTATTGTCTGCAAAGACTAATTATTTGCAAAAATTAGGAGAGAATTATGAACAAAGTAATTTTGGTTGGAAATTTAACAAAAGACCCAGAGTTATCCACCACAAACAGTGGCATCAACTATTGCAGGTTTACATTGGCTGTGCCAAAGAGATTTGCTCAAAGTGGTGAAAGAGATGCCGAGTTTATCAACATTGTGGTCTGGAGAATTCAAGCGGACAACTGCCACAAGTATCTCAGAAAAGGTAGCAAGGCTGGCATTGTTGGTAGTTTGCAAACCAGAAGTTATGATGCCCAAGATGGCACAAAGAGATATGTTACTGAAGTTGTGGCTGAGGAGGTTGAATTTCTGAGTTCAAAGACTTCAAATGAACAATCTTCGCAAAGTGATTCTCAATCGGCAGAACTTCAACCTATTGAGGACGATACTTTGCCATTTTAAGGAGGCAAAATATGTTTGAAATAGATGTTAGATTTTTTATGTCATGCGACCACGACTGCGAACACTGCTGTGGTTGTTCCTATGACGATGATGACGACGACGATGACGATGACGAAGAAAGTGAAGAATAAATTTACATCCAATTAAAAGGAGAAATGAAATGACAGAACAACAAAACGTTCCTGCAAAAGAAGTTGCAGAATCAGTTGAGAAAATTGCTAAAAGGCCAAAGAGAGTAAACAAGAAAAAAGTTTGTATGTTTTGTGCCGACAGAAGCAAGGTTATCGACTACAAAGATGTTGCAACTCTCAAGAGATTTGTAACAGAAAAAGGGAAAATAGTCCCTCGCCGTCAAACAGGCACTTGTGCTATGCACCAAAGAGAAATCACTGTGGCTGTTAAACGTGCTAGAAATGTTGCTTTGCTCCCATTTAGAGGAGAATAATTGTATTTTAATTTGATATATATTCAAATTTATTTCAAAACCTGAGGGGCAACCCTTGGGTTTTATTTTTGTTTTTGTAAAAAGTTTGATATAATAAGATAAGAGGAATGATTATGAAGAAAGAAAATAACAACAAACAACAATTTGGTGATATTATTTACAATCACGATCTAAAAAAACATACAATTATGGTTGCTGGCTTTCCGGCAATGATTACAAGTTATGTTGCAGGGGGAAAGACCTTGTTCAAGGGCTTTTTGCCTGGGTTTGAGTTCGCTCAAGTAGAAGGAATAGAAGACGAGGCTGAATGTGTAGAGTATCTTCAAGATATGCTTGACGACGAGGTAGAGGAGTTGGTTGTGTTTGGCAAGTCTTTGCCTCCTGTGGCAGAAGACGATGTGCTTTTGCAACAGTTTCCTGATTATAAGATAGCATATTTGGACATCAATGTATATGCAACAGACGATGACAAAGATTATTACGACTGCACCCACGATTGCTCTTGTTGTAGTGGGCATTGTCATGACAATTGTGATGACGACGATTGTGATTGCAACGATGATTGCGACTGCGACGATGATTGCGACTGCGACGATGATTGCGATTGCGACGACGACTGTGATTGTGATGACGATTGTGATTGCGACGATGATTGCGACTGCGACGATGATGACGATGACGATGACGACGATGACGATGACGACGATGACGATGATGACGATGATGATGACCATGATGACGATGATGATGACGATGATGATGACGATGACGACGATGATGACGACTAAGATAAAAGGCTGAACATGAAGATAACTGGCTCTATAGAAGACATAATATACAAAAATTCCGAAAATGGATACACTGTCCTTAACATAGATTACAAGGGCAGGCTTTTGACATGCGTGGGAAAAACTGTGTCTGCCAATGTAGGCGAAGATGTGGAGATGGAGGGAGATTTTGTACAAAACAGCAAATTTGGGGAGCAGTTTGCTTTTGTAAAAATAGAAACAGTAGAGCCAAAATCAGTGGAAAGTATAAAAAAATACTTAGCAAGTGGGCTTATAAGGGGTATTGGCCCGGTAACAGCAGATGCTATTGTTAGGAAGTTTGGCACAGACACCTTAAGTGTGCTGGAATATGCTCCTACAAGGCTTAAGGAAGTGCGAGGAATAAGCGAAAAAAAAGCATTTGAAATAGCACAAAACTATGGGGATATAAAGAAAATGCAAAATGCTGTTATCTTTTTGCAACAATATGATATATCCACCAATTTATCTGTAAAGATATTCAATTACTACAAGGACAAAACGATAGAAACAGTATCCCAAAACCCTTATGTGTTGGTGGAAGATATCACTGGCGTGGGGTTTTTGTCTGCGGACAGGATTGCCTTTAAGATGGGCATAGAGGCTACATCGGATTTTAGAATTAGGGCGGGAATATTGCATCTATTGTCTGAGTTTTCGGACAAAAATGGACATACATACATTCCAAAAGAACAATTATTTTCGGCAGAGGTTGACCTTTTGGGGTTGGAGGTCGATGTATTATCTCCTATTTTTGAAAATCAGATAGAAAGGTTGGAGATTGAAAGTGTTATAAAGGTTTTTGACTATAAAGATGCCCCCTGTGTGTGCTTGAAAAAATTTTATTATATGGAAAGTAGTATTTCTGCCAAATTGATAATGCAAAGTATGTCAAAGGTGGAGCAAAATGTCGATGTTGAGGGGGAAATAGCAGAATACGAAAGAATAAACAAAATTAAACTCCACGAAACGCAAAAAGAGGCAGTGAGAGAGGCTGTTTTGGGGCAAGTTACTGTGATAACAGGTGGCCCAGGAACAGGAAAAACAACTATTGTAAAATGCATTCTACAAGCACTGAAAAAATGGACTAACAGAGTGTTATTGCTTGCTCCTACAGGCAGAGCATCAAAAAGATTGTCGGAGGCATGCAACCACAAGGCAAGCACTATTCATAGAGCCCTTGAAATGACATACAAAGAGGGCGAGCAAGCGGTTTTTAATTACAACGAAAAAAACAAATTGATTGCCGACTGTGTAATAGTAGACGAAATGAGTATGGTTGATGTGTCGTTGTTTTACAGTTTGCTAAAGGCCCTTCCTACAACATGCAAAGTGATTTTGGTTGGGGATAAGGACCAACTCCCTAGTGTGGGGGCAGGAAATGTGTTGCATGATATTATAGAGAGCAAAACAATCCCAGTTGTAAAACTTTCGCAAATATATCGTCAAGACGACCAAAGTTTGATTGTAACCAATGCTCATCTTATAAATGAGGGTAAAATGCCCGACCTTAGCAACAAGTCAAAAGACTTTTTTTATGAAAACAGACAAGACCCTCAAGAAATGTATGAAACTGTAGTCCAACTGGCTACCAAGAGATTGCCAAAATTTCTAAACTGCAAGCCAGAAGAAATACAAGTGCTGTGTGCTATGAAATCTGGGGTTTGTGGGGTGGAGAATCTAAACAAAAAATTGCAAGAAGTAATCAACCCTCATATGTTACGCAAAACGGAGATTAACTTTGAAACAAGATGCCTTAGGGAAGGCGATAAAGTTATGCAAACGGTTAACAATTATGACCTAGAGTGGAGCAAAGACTATGGGAAGGATATGACCGAAATTGGCAAAGGTGTGTTTAATGGTGATATAGGAAAGATAGAAAAGATTGATTATCAAACAGGGGAAACAACAGTTATCTTTGATGACGACAGAAAGGTGGTATATTCCAAGGCAGATTTGCTTGAATTGTATATTTGCTATGCCACTACAATTCATAAAAGTCAAGGCAGTGAATTTGATGCAGTGATTGTGCCTGTGGTTGCTGGCTCCAATCAAATTATTACTCGAAACTTGCTTTATACAGCAGTTACAAGGGCAAAAAAACTTGTTGTGCTGGTTGGACCAAAAAAGAATATTGCAAGAATGATTTTTAACAACTACACAGCCAAAAGATATAGTATGCTAGAGGAACTGCTAAAACTTCAAAAGTCAAAAGCGGATAGCCTTTATTCATAAAAGGGTGGGGAATTGAAAGAAATTTTACAAAAATTTGAAAATGAGTTGTTTGCAGAAAAGTTTGAATGCTCAAATTGTTCTAATGAAAGGTTGCAAAATGACCATCACTACCTGTGCGATGATTGCTATGGCAACATAGATTGGATAACCTTTGGTTGCAACAAGTGTGGAGATAATGTAAACGACTGCACTCTGTATTGCAACAACTGTAAGCAAACTGAGCATAAGTTTGACAGAGTATTTTGTTGTTGCAAATTTGAAGGGGTTGCAAAGCATATGGTTTATAGCCTAAAATATGGCGAAGCAAAATATATTGCAAGGACAATGGCAGAGTTTATGGCGGAAAAGGTCTTGCAAGGGTGCAAAGAAAAGATTGACCTTATTATCCCTGTTCCATTAAGCAAGCAGAGAATGAAGTCAAGGGGATACAATCAGGCAGAACTATTGGCAAGACATTTGTCAGATATTTTGAATATACCCATAAATAGTTGTATATCAAGGACAAAAGATACCCCCAAACACACTTAACAAAGGCAGAAAGAAAAGAGAATTTGCTTGATGCTTTTGAGTGTATAAGCAAAGAAGATGTGTCAAATAAAACAATATTGCTGGTTGATGATGTGTTCACAACAGGAGCAACTATGGACGAAATAACCAAAGTCCTGAAAAGAAGCAAAGCAAGAAGTATTTATGGTATAACATTTTGTCATGCATAAGGCAATTTGAATGTTTTTATTGAGAATTTTGATTAAAATTTATACGAATTTTATATAAAATGGGCAATAATTGGATAAATTGTAAAAAAAGTCTTTTATTTTAATAAAAAGTATAGTAAACTAACAAATGAAATTTTGTTTTTTCAAAAGGGAAAACTTTTGATAATATACGAAAACAAAAATATTTAGTAGAAGGGAAAACTTACATGGGATTATTTTCAAAATTGTTTCCATCAGATAACACAAGAAACATAAAAAAACTAGAAAAAATTGCAGAACAAATTGAGGCTCTTGATGAAGAGTTTTCTAAAAAGTCTGACGAAGAATTGGTGGCAATGACTCCTTATCTTAAGGAGCAACTACAACAAGGGCAAACTCTCGACGACATATTGCCCGAGGCTTATGCAACAGTTAGGGAGGCAAGCAAAAGGGTATTGCATATGAAGCACTTTCATGTGCAACTGTTAGGTGGCATTGCATTGCATCAAGGTCGTATTGCAGAGATGAGAACTGGTGAAGGTAAAACTCTTGTGGCGACTCTTCCTGCATACCTCAATGCTCTTGCTGGCAAAGGTGTGCATGTAGTTACGGTAAACGAATATCTTGCCAAGCGTGATGCCGAATGGATGGGCAAGGTTCACAGATTTTTGGGACTAACCGTTGGAGTGAATCTTTCGGATATGAGCAAAGACGAGAAGAAAAAGGCTTATGATTGCGACATCACATATTGCACCAACAACGAACTTGGCTTTGACTATCTTAGAGATAATATGGTCCAAAGGCTAGAAGACAAAGTGCAACGTGGTCAAAATTTTGCCATTGTGGACGAAGTGGATAGTATTCTTATTGACGAAGCAAGAACTCCACTTATTATTTCTGGGCAAGGGTTTAAGTCTAGCGAAATGTATTATACTGCACAAAGATTTGCAAAGAATTTGACCCCAGAAGATTATGAAATTGACGAAAAGGAAAAAGCAATAAGACTATCTGAAAGTGGTATTGCAAAGGCAGAAAGATTTTTCAAGGTGGAAAATCTTTCGGATATAAATAATATAGAACTTAACCACCACATAAACAATGCTATTAGAGCCAATTTCATTATGAAAAGAGATGACAATTATATAGTTAAAGATGACGAAATTATCATTGTTGACGAGTTTACTGGTCGTTTGATGCCTGGCAGAAGGTACAGTGAAGGGTTGCATCAAGCAATAGAAGCCAAAGAGGGCGTTAAGATTAAGGACGAAAACAAAACCTTGGCAACTATTACATTCCAAAACTTCTTTAGACTGTATAACAAACTTAGCGGTATGACGGGCACCGCAAAAACAGAAGAAACAGAGTTTAATGGCATATATAACCTAGACGTTGTAACCATTCCAACCAACCTTCCTGTTATAAGGAAAGATTTGCCAGATATTATCTACACCACAGAAGAAGGCAAATTTCGTGCTGTTGTCAGAGAGATTGTTAAAGTTCACGAAACAGGTAGGCCAATACTAGTTGGTACATCAACAGTAGAAAAGAGTGAAAAACTCAGCGAAATGTTAAGGCGAGAAAAGGTTAGACATATGGTCCTAAATGCCAAAAATCACGAGCAGGAATCGGAAATTGTTGCTCAAGCAGGCAGAAAGGGCGCAGTAACCATAGCAACCAATATGGCTGGTCGTGGAACAGATATCTTGCTGGGTGGCAATCCAGAATTTTTGACCAAAAAGCAACTAAAGGATAAGGGTGCAAATGCAAACGAATTGGAGTTGGCGTCAAGTTATATAGCTAATTTGAGTGATGACTTGCAAAAACTGAGAGAACAGTATTTTGATTTGCTTGCCAAAAACAAGGCAATAACAGATGCCGAAAAGAAAGAAGTGGTGGAACTTGGTGGTCTTTGCATCATTGGCACAGATAGACACGAGAGCAGACGTATAGACAATCAGCTTCGTGGTCGTGCAGGACGTCAGGGTGACCCAGGTAGTAGTGTGTTTTATGTTTCTATGGAAGACGACCTTATCAGACGTTTTGGTGGAGATAAGATGAAAGCAGTGGCAAGGGCATTCCGAGTTGATGACGACACTCCATTCCAAATAAGATTCTTATCCAAACAAATAGAAACAGCGCAAAGAAAGATTGAGGCACAAAACTATGCTATGCGTAAATTTGTTTTGGAATATGACAATGTTATGAGTCAGCAACGTGAACTTATTTATGCCGAAAGAGATAAAGTTTTGGCTGGAGTGGACATCCACCAAGAAGTATTGGATATGTTCCCAGATGTTGTAAAAGAAGTAGTCTATAACAACATTGATGATGATATCCCTTATTATGATTGGGACCTTGAAAAACTTAACAAAGAACTAGAAGTTAGATTGGTAGAGAAGGGGACTAACCTAATAACTGAAGACTTTGTAGAAGACTGCGAGGTAGAAGATGTATATAACAAAGTCTTGAGTTATGTTGAGGAAAGATATAAAAATGTTACCCAAAAAGCACAAGAAATGGGGCTTAACTTTGCAAAATTTGAGGGATTGTTTCTTCTTCGTGTGGTAGATGTTCTGTGGATGGAACACATAGATACTATGGATATGTTAAGGAAGGAAATCGGACTTCAGGCATATGGTGGGCATGACCCATTGGTTGAATACAAACGTGACGGATTTGATATGTTTGAAAAGATGATAAGGCAAATAAGAGAGGACACTTGCACTCATCTTCTTAATATTCAATTCCAGAGGGTTACACAGCAAATGCCAAGCAATCAACCTCGAAATTTGCAAACCAACCAAAAGCCAAGCCAAGCAGTAAGCAAAAAGGTAGTGGGTAGAAATGACCCATGCCCTTGTGGCAGTGGCAAAAAATATAAACATTGTTGTGGAAAATAATTGGAGAAAAAATGGTAGTTGACGAACAAAGAGAAATTTTTTCCAAACTCAAAGACAAGAGTGATTACTTAAAGGAGTGTCTTTGACAAGGAAAACTTGTTAAAAATTTTAGACGAAAAAAAGAAAGAGCAGGAAAACCCTGACTTTTGGAATGACCTAGAAAAAAGCAAAAAAAATGGCAAGGAAATAAAAAATATAGAAAGTAAACTTTCGGTTATATCTTCTTGTGAGAAATATGAAGAAGACATAGAGTTCTTGCTGGAACTTTTGGAATTGGAAGATGATGAGCAATCTTTTAACGAACTTATATCAAAAATAAACCAATTTGACGAGTTTTTGGAAGAAAATACAATAGCAACATTGCTCAACGGGGAGTATGACGATTGCAATGCAATTTTGTCCATTCATGCGGGTGCTGGTGGCACAGAAGCACAAGATTGGGCTAGTATGCTATACAGAATGTATGCTAGATTTTGCGAAAAAAATGGCTATGATATGAATGTGGTAGATATGTTAGATGGTGATGAAGCAGGGATAAAGAGTGCAACATTCGTGGTGTCTGGTGACAAGGCTTATGGTTATCTTAAGGCAGAAATGGGGGTTCATAGGCTAGTTAGAATTTCGCCATTTGACGCAAACAAACGTAGACACACCAGTTTTGCCAGTCTGGAAGTTATGCCAGAAATTTCTGATGATAGCGAAGTGGAGATTTCCCCTGACGACATCAGGATAGACACCTACAGAAGCAGTGGTGCTGGTGGACAACACATCAACAAAACAGATAGTGCAATAAGGATAACTCATTTCCCAACAGGGATAGTTGTTACTTGCCAAAATGAGCGCAGTCAAATTCAGAATAGAGAAATGGCTTTTAAGATATTAAAGAGCAAACTTATTGCCCTTAAGGAAGAGGAAAGAAGAAAAAATCTTAATGACATAAAAGGCGAGATAAAGAAAATAGAATGGGGAAGCCAGATAAGGTCTTATGTCTTTTGTCCATATACCATGGTCAAGGACCACAGAACAGGTTATGAAACATCAAATGTAGAGGGTGTTATGGATGGAGATATAAAGCCATTTATCTTGGATTATCTCAAAAAAAGCCTATAAGGCGGTGAAAAATGTATTTTGAAGAAATGCAGAAAAAAGTTGAAGAACTGAAAAATCAAAAGGATATTTTGGTGCTGGGGATAGAAAGCAGTTGCGATGAAACCTCTATGGCAGTGGTGAAAAATGGCAGGGAAGTATTGTCAAATGTTATCTCGACACAAATAGATATACATACAAGATTTGGCGGAGTTGTGCCAGAGGTGGCTAGCAGAAATCACGTTATGGCTATTATGGGGGTGCTAGATGAGGCATTAAAAAATGCTGGGATAACATTGCAAGACATAGATGCCATTGCGGTTACATATGGTGCTGGGCTTATTGGAGCATTGATGGTGGGGGTGTCCTTTGCCAAAACCCTTGCATACAGCCTTAATATTCCTCTCGTTGCTGTAAACCATATTCGTGGGCATATCAGCGCAAATTATGTTTCGCACAAAGACTTAACTCCACCCTTTGTGAGCCTTATTGTAAGTGGTGGACACACTGCGATAGTTTATGCCAAAGATTATATCAATTTTGAAACAATAGGTTCTACCCTTGATGATGCAGTGGGGGAAGCAGGGGACAAAATTGCCAGAGTTATGGGGCTTGGCTATCCTGGAGGCCCAAAGGTTGATAAATTGGCAAAACAAGGCAAGGCAAATATACGCTTTGTTAAAGACAACTTGAAACATTCTTATGATTGCTCTTTTAGTGGGCTTAAAACAGCAATAATAAATTATGTTCACACTCTTACTCAAAAGAACAAACCAATCCCTGTGGAAGATATTTGTGCATCTTTTCAAAAAGAAGCCTTTGACCCTTTGATAGAAAAATGTATAAGAGCCTGCAAGGAGTATAACTGCAACAAACTATGTGTTGCAGGTGGGGTATCAGCAAATAGTTATCTCAGAAGCACATTGCAATCAAAAGCGGAAAAAGAGAATATTCAAGTGTTTTGCCAGATATGAAACTTTGCACAGACAATGCTGGAATGATTGCTAGCCAGGGATATTTTAATCTCATAAACAATGTTGGATTAAGCGACATAAACCTTGGTGCAGTGTCCAATATCCCACTATAAACTATTGTCAAAATAAAAGAATTTATCAATACAATTAACATAAAATACTAAGCAAAACTAACAAATTAACTAGTTAAAACAATCTTATTATAAATGGTAAATAACTTATTATGATTTATATAATAATATAAATTTTACTTTTATAATTTAGGTTGTTTTTTTTGTAACAATTTTTTTGCTAATATTTTGATATCCTTAAGTGTTTGTTGCATATAAAACATCACATTTTAATAAGATATTATGAGGATAATATGATTGTTTGTATTAGAAAAAAGATAGTAATATTTGCGATTTTGCTTATTGTGGCGATAGTGGGTGTGTTTGGAACTTATTTTGCAGTCAGGGAAGTGGGATATTCTCCAAAAACAGAATATACAGTGGTCATTGACGCAGGACACGGTGGTATTGATGGCGGTTGTGTGGGCAAAAATACTGGAGTGTTTGAGAGTGAGTTGAACCTAGCCTTTGCTCAAAACCTTGCCAATCAGTTGGAAAATTTGGGAATAAGTGCGAAACTAACAAGAAGTGATGGAAATGGGTTGTATGATTCTTCTCAAAAAAATCTTAAAAAAAGTGATATGAAGAAAAGAAAGGAAATCATTGAAGATTGCAACCCAGAACTTGTGGTTTCTTTGCATATGAACAGTTTTCCGTTGTCCAGTTGTTGTGGTGCTCAAGCCTTTTTTAAGAAGGGTAGTGAGCAAGGGGAAAGGTTTGCTCAATGTGTGCAAGACGAGTTGGGTGTTCAAATCCCAGATGCAAAAAAACTTGCCAAGGTGGGAGATTATTATATAGTAAACTGCACAGATATTCCTTCTGTCCTTGTGGAATGTGGTTTTTTGAGCAATCCGCAAGAAGAAATATTGCTTCAAACAAAGCAATATCAAACAAAGATATGTTATGCAATAGCATGTGGTATTGTAAAATATCTAAACTTCAGTGATTAAAAATTGTTTTGTATCTTTAATATTTAATTAGTTGAGGACAACAGAAATGTTAGTCGATTACAACAAGTTAATTAACAAATTATAAAGATTTTTAACTTTTTATGAAATAATAAAGACGAAATATTATAGATATTGATTCAAAATAAAAACTCTATTGTGTTTGACAATAGAGTTTTATGTAAGTTATTTTATGTAAGTTATTTTATGTAAGTTATTTTATGTAAGTTATTTTATGTAAATTATTTTATGCAAGTTGTTTTATAGAAATTATTTTACATGTATCACTTTATGAAAAAGACTTTATAGAAACTATTTTATACAATTTTTTATGTAAGATTTATCTTGTGTTTTGATTTATTTTATTAAGTTTTATATTATCGGAAGTTGTCGGCAAGCAGCCCAAAGGGATACTTGCCAGCAACTGATGATAATTCAAACTGTGATGAAGGAAAAACTTTAGTTTTTACTTGGTTTTGTGTAAACAAAACTTAAATTTTGGTGAAAGCAAAATTTAACATCACATAGTTTATATTTTGAGTAGTTAAGGTGGTCAATCTCGCCTGCTTCTGCCGAGGACAACGATTAGAAAGCGTAAGAAGTTGAGGATAGACACGACGAGTGCTGCTACATATGTTAGTGCTGCTGCATTGAGGACTTCTTTTGTTTGTCCAAGTTCTTCATCATTCAGTGTTCCTGTTGATTGCAGGATGGATATTGCTCTTTTTGATGCGTTAAATTCTACGGGCAAAGTTGCTAGATTAAAAATCACTGCCAAGCCAAAGAATCCAATTCCACTCCAAAGGAAGATATTGCCTATCAAACTGCCATCAGTTGCACCAATGTTTAGTATAAGACCAATAACAACCAGTGGCC
>SAMEA3663025__coassemble_1149_pt1 | contig 12392 bp, 8 predicted proteins | sample SAMEA3663025__metabat2_low_PE_001 | metagenome-assembled genome bin SAMEA3663025 (sample SAMEA3663025) | pig gut metagenome | biome: pig gut; feature: pig-associated habitat; material: faeces | place: France | collected 2012
CAAATTTCTGGAATATTTTTGTCGTCTTGCTTTAGGCTCTGATAAGCAATTTTTTCAAATTTCTCAAAAATTTTTTCTTGCAAATCCTTTACATATTTATTATAGACTTCCTCGTCATCTGCGATGGCTAGCATTGGCTTGGCTATTCCGTTTTCTACTTTATATCCTAGGCATCTTCCATGATTAGCCCTCAGTATTTGTTCATAGTTAAAGGAGTCATATTTGGTTATTTTAGAGCCAAATAGTTTTTTATTGTTTACATCTCCTAGCAAACCAAACTTTTGATTATCTAAATCCTGTTCGGCTCTGCTTTTTATAAAATATCCACATATCTTAACCTTGTTGTCAAAATACTTAAAAATCAAATCCTGCATAGTCCCATGATAGCCAATATCCACAAATGTCAAACCCTCTTTTTGATAATCTATATCAAATGACTTCATATACATTTCAAAAGATTGTGATTGAAGTTTTCTATTGCTTTCATAAATATCTGCAAAGTCTTTATTTTCTCGCAATTCTCTAAAAATCTTTGACTTTTTTAGGTTGAAGCAAGTTTTGTCTAGTTTATCCCCAAAAGATTTTCTAACTTGCTCAATCTGTTCGTTAGAAAAACCAATACTTATTAGGAATTTTTTTGCATTCATAAAGTAATTAAAAAATCTAAACAAATAATCAAAATTTTCCTCTTGCAAAGGTTTTGTGCTAGCAGTAAAGACAGAGTTGCGTGAACCATAGAAATAATGTGTGCGAATAGTTGCAACTTTTTGATTAAGTTCTTTTTTTATTTCACAATATCTTTCAAACAATTTCTTCAAAAACTGACCTTCTCTAGACATAAATAATACATCACGAGTGTTTGTTTTGACTAGTCTATCATACAATCTCATTGTAAATAAATACAGTGGAAATGCATAGTTTGTTAGATTATTTTCGCTGTATGTATTAAAAATTTCATCATATATGCACAGTGTTTTGTTGTCCTTTGTCATTTTGTCTTTACTATCCATAATTATCCTCTAAAAGTTATTTTTTTTGCTTTTATTTTGCACATCTTTGCCATCAACACATCAGACCAAGCATTATCTCCTAGCATAATCACATCATTGGGGTTTACCTCAAGAGTTTTGAGCAAATGTCTATAAAGTTTGGTTGTTGATTTTTCTTTGTCAAAATCGCAAGAACTAAAGATGTCGTCAAACAAATTTTCAATCTGCAAATTACTAAGCCAATTTTTCAAAAATTCTTTTGGACAATAGAAATCTGAAACTAGATATATTTTTTTGCCATTTTCCTTTTCTCTTGTCAACAAATTTACAATATCCATATTTGTCCTATGGCTGTTCATTTCCTGCCCAATATAAATTTCTTTTGCCGATTGTATAAAGTCAGTTTTTGGCAATTCATTATATTTTTTTTGCAACTTTTGGTGCAATTTTTCAAGCACCACTTCAAAATGTTCTTGCAAAACTAATTTTGTAAATATTTTTTTGAAACAAAGATTAAAATTTGTGTTTTTATACCCCTTGCAAATATCTTGCCATGGGATATTGTATTTTTGCCCTAATATCTCTGCCCAAGATCTCAATATGTCTTTGTTTTTTTTATTTCTTATTATTACTGTGTTAAAACAGTCAACAAAAATTATTTTCTTATCAAATTTTTCTTCTATCACTTTTTACTGCTCCCAAGGGTATATTGTAACTTTTTGTGAAAGATTATATGAATATTTAATATAATCAATTCGGTGATTCTATCTCCGAAGAGGCTTGTTGAATTTTGGACAGCCTTGCATAAGCAATTTTTAATTTTGGCAAATTGTATCGCAAGACCATGGAGGACATAGAATTTAGGACAACATTGACTAGCGCCACTGGCACCCCTACAGTCCAAACATATCTAGGATACAGAATGATATCAAAAAACCCAAAGCAAATTCGCAAAAAATGGTCCAAAAGCCCTTTGTGCGACTCTATTATAAAGGTTTGGATATACTCCTTGCTATGTGGGTCTGCTACCTTATTTTTGCTAAAACCACCAGCCATCCCACCGAGTTCCCAAACTTTATCTTTCCATTTTCTTATGTGAATTTTTTCATAGAATTTGCGTTCTTTATTTGAAACAGTGAATAATTTATTGTTTACTCCAAACCATTTTTTTGGCAACAAAAGAACAACAACTGGTGTGATAAAATTCAAGATAACCACAAAGAGAAAAGTATTAAAAACAGATTCTATCATATGCCAAGCGCCTGTGCCAAAAATGGAGGTGGCTATGAGAGAATTAAATAAAATTAGGACAATCACTGCAGTAACTATAACAGACATATACAAAAACATACGTTTTCTCCTTTGTTATAAATATGATATATTTACTATACTCAAAAGTCAAGAGAATAAAAGATATTTGAATTTTTGAAAAGGATAAAGTATCAAATCTTATTTGCTTTTATAAAATACCTTTGCAAAAAATGTCTGGGATAACGTTAAGGGATTGTGGAGATGGGAAAAAGTTTTGAAATACAAAATAAGAAAAAAAAAGGAAGAAAAATAAAATTTCTTCCTAATTTTTTTAGTGAACTTATATGATGACAGTTCATAATTTGCTAAGTCTTTTTGCAATAGCCTAGGTTATTTGCAATTTTGTAGAAATATTCTATTAAAATATCCTAGTTGTCTTATAATTTTGTAGCAATATCCCATGCTCTCCAAATAACCGTTCTCAAGTTGCCAACCTTGTAGGCATCTCCAACAATATGGACTTTTTTGCCATTTGATGATAGTGGGGCAGGGTTGTAACCGATACATGTAATTATGTCATCAGCCTTAAGAGTTGTTGTTTTGTTGTCCTTGTCTATTATCTCAACAGATTTTGGCATAATCTTTGTTAGTTTGCTTTCTAGATAAACAGGTGTCTTTTTGTATTTGAAGTAATCTCTTAGGAAGGAGGAATTGGCAAGGCAAAGTCCTGGGCCTACCATTAAGTCATCTCTAACTTCTACTATAGATGGCTTTTTGCCTTTTAATATTAGGTCATAAGCAATTTCACAACCGCTAAGTCCACCACCAATTATCACCACATTATCGCCAACTTCTTTGCCATTTAGATAATCTATTGCATCAATACATCTTTCAGCACCTTCCATTTTTAGTTTGCGAGCAGTAGAGCCAGTTGCCACAACTATTTCGTCCCCTTCAACTTGGCTTAGGTCTGTAATTGTTGTATTAAATTTGATGTCTATTTTCAGTTGCTTCATCTGCCTTTTGTACCAAGCAATAAGTTGTCTGTCCTTTTCCTTAAACGATGGAGCTGCAGCACTAACAAATACGCCACCAAGGTCATTTGATTTTTCATAAATAGTAACTTTGTGCCCACGCATTGTTGCCACCCTTGCCACTTCCATTCCACCTATACCACCACCGATTATGGCAATATTTTTCTTTTTCTTTGCAGGGGCAAAGTCATATTTGCCACCGTCCATAGTTTGTGGATTTAGGGCACATCTTGCCATATGAGAGGAATCTTCCATACTGGCATCACAAGCAACTCCCTTGTAGTGTGCCATAGGGAAACATCCATTATGACAGCATATGCAAGGCATAATATCTTCTAGCCTATCTTCTTTCAATTTTGTAACCCAATGACTGTCTGTCAAAAATTGTCTTGCCACACCCATGGCGTCAATTTTCCCTTCTGCTATTGCATTGGAGGCAGTTCCTGGTTCCATTCTCCCAGCACAAACCACTGGAATATCTACTATTTGTTTTATGTGTGCTACATCTTCTAGGTTGCAATTTTGTGGCATATATGCAGGAGGATGTGCCCAATACCAAGCATCGTATGTTCCATTGTCTGCATTAAGCATATCATAGCCAGCATCTTGGAGATATTTTGCTGCTTTTTCGCTTTCTTTCATATCCCTGCCAACTTCGTGGTATTTTTCGCCAGGCACAGCCCCTTCGCAAAACCCTTTTGTTTTGCTTTCTACAGAATATCTCAAAGAAACAGGGAAGTCTTGCCCACATTCTTTTTTGATTGCTTTTACAACTTCAGTTGCAAAACGATATCTATTTTCAAAACTACCACCATATTCATCAGTTCTGTTGTTGGTGTATTTGGTTGTAAATTGGTCAAGGAGATAACCTTCGTGCACTGCATGCACTTCCACTCCGTCAACTCCAGCATCTTTGCACATCTTTGCTGTTTTTGCAAAACCGTCAATCAGTTGTTCAATTTCTTCAATGGTCAAAGCCCTGCAAGTATATCCAGCAAGCCATCTTGATGGCAAAGCACTTGGAGAAGCTGTCAGCCTGTCTATGTCAATTACAGGCTTTATCAAACCTCGCAAAAGTTTATTTTTTGCTATTGGGGATATTGATTGTGGGATGGAGAATGCTCTTCCAAACCCTGCAGTTAGTTGAACAAAGAGTTTTGCTCCTGTTTTGTGGATTTCCTCCATATAAGGCTTTAACTTTGCAAAGGCTCCCTTTGCTTTATACAACCAGCCATTGCCAATCATATTCCTTAGTGGAGCAATACCAGGGATAATAAGTCCAGCGTCATGTTTTGCGATGTCCAGGAAAAATTCTCCTGCATCTTTGTCAAAATGATGACCTTCCATCCAGCCAAAAAGAGATGTCCCACCCATTGGGCAAACTACAATCCTATTTTTGATTTCGCAGTTGCCAACTTTGAAAGGGGTGAACAATGGTTTATACAATTTATTCATAATTCCTCCTAAATATATTCAATTGTCATATAATTTGCAAAATTTGTCAAATAAATGAGGAATATTTATTAACTCAATCGTTAGTAAATTTGTAAGTAAATAAAAAAAACAACCTCAAAAGGTTGTTTTGGTTGGTTTATTACATATTTTGACTTTCTTCTGTGGAAGATTGTCCTGTTTTGGTTGTTGAATCCTCACTAATTGTATAATTTTCGGAAGTTGCATTATCTGTGTTTTCTGCAAGGCTTTCATCTTCGTTATAACTATTGATATAATCTTGCACAAGCGACTTCAATTCTTCTTCACTGTTGTAGCAATAGTATTTTTGTGAATAGGCAAATTTATCTTGCGCAGAGGAGTTGAATCCAGTTTTTTCAAGGAAGTCTAACAGACTCTCTGCAGTAAATCTATCCACTTGCTTTTTAACTTTATTTATTTTGAGTTCAATAGCTTTGTTCTCTTTGCTGAGAGAATCTATTTCTCTGCTTAAAGTTCTTATCGTCTTCATGATTGTTGGCTTAAAAAAGTAAAAACTATTAGATTTTAGCTGTTCAATTGTTGATATATCAATAAAAATCTTAGTGCTATTGGCTCGTAGCTTTTCCTTAAGGGTTTCCATTTTATTGTTTTGAATTTGTAATCCTTTGTCTATTAGCAAATTTGAAAAATCATCTATAATGGTGTGTAATTGCTCATCTTCAATATTGCTAAATTGCACACTTACTCTGTTTAAGTCACACTTTATATCGTTGTTATAAAAAATTTCTGATTCAATCATTTTTTTATCTCCTAGTAGATTATAACATTGTTTTATTCCAATTTCAACTGTCAATTTTTACAAAAATATTTTTACACTTTCTTTTTTGAGATTATTTTGTCAAATCGTGAAAATAAAAATGCTTTTATGAGTGAAATTTTAATCAATAACAGTTAGAGGCTTGTTTTGGTAGTAACAAAATGTAATAATGGATTTGAGATGTATTATCGTTTTCAAAGTTATTTGAAAGAAAAGTATATAAACTTGCTAACTGAATGTTAAATTTTTCTTTCCATAGTAATGCCATCATGAAAAGCACATTTGCTTCTACATTCAAAACCCGCAAGGCAACGTGCACCTTTGGTGTATGGACTTAACATCTCTATTATTGCTGGGTCATCGGTGTTTTCGAGATATTTTTGCAAAGTTTTTTGTGTTTGGTCGCATATTTCTAGTTGGGCACAAGTGCAAAGTCTTTCTCGCATTTTAAGGACAAATGCTTCTGGAGTGCCACGTTCGTAGATTTGCACCATACTTCCCTGTGGGGTAAATTCATGGACTTGTAGCATATCTGTTAGCCATTCTTCACACAACTTGTCATCTTCTTGCACAAGAGGTGGAATATAAAACTCTGGAGTAGGCAACTCTGCCATTTGATAAGTAAGAGAACGATGTCTTTCTGCCTGGGCATATTGGGCAAAAGAGCCTTTGTATTTGGTGCAATAAACATCACCAAAATATTCTTGCATATCTCTTTTTGCCATAATGCTGAAATCTCTTGCTTTGCCATAGGCAACAAGGTCAGGGTCGATAAGGTCTAGGTCTTCTAGTTTTTTACAAAATTCATCAGCAGTTTTGGCAAGAGGGGATAGAAGTGGGGAGGAATCTTGTTGCAGTTTGCCTAGCCAAGCATACAGATAGTTTAATTGCCTAAATGACACTGTGTAGGCAAGGCTTGTTGGGGTGTAAACCGAGAGAAATAGTCGTGCATTTTCAAGAGCGAGTTTGCGTATGCGTTTGTTGTCAAAATATTGTTCGTTGCCATATCTGTCTTTTATCAATTTTTCAAGAATTTTTGACCATTTGGTATAAAGGTCTGCTTGCATACCAACTGTGGTCATTTTGGTATAACGTCCACTTTTTTCGCTGGTGTTATATGCTCGCTCGTTGTTTAGAAGCATTGCAAACATTTTTGGCACATCTTCTAAATAAAGGGTAACATATTCGTGGTCAAAAACACTGTGATGACCTCCGTCTTTTACTAAACCTGCACGAGCAAGTTTGCGGTCTAGTGGCTGATTTTTTACATCATCAAAAGTGTGTGGCATATAACATATACCAGCAAGTTCTCCTCCAAGTTCATCAAACTCCTCTCTAAAATTAGGGAGTTGTCTTGATGTTGAGGCAACAATTTCTACTTTCATATTTCCTCCAAAAAAATCAATTCAAAAATATTATACAATAAAATCAATTTTTTGCAAGATTTTTTTGAGCGGTTTGGTTGATGACAATGCAAAAGCCTTGATTGTGAAGTTTGCGAGGAGAGGAAATTGTTGCCAAAAATTATTGTATTGCAGTGTTAGTGAAAATCGACTATACCTTGTAAAAAAATATAACAACCTTTTTGTAAAGTTGCTTTTTACAAATATGTTTTGTGTAAGACTGTTTTGCAATAGAAAAATAATTTTGCACAAAATAACTGTAGCACATCACTCAAATAGTTTGTTTTTTATTTTGTTTTTTTGTTATAATATGTTATGATGAAAAAAATTATGGGGAATTTTGTATGAGCACAGTTATATATTATTCCATTTCTCTTGCAGTTGTAATCGCTTTTGGGTTAGGGTATATCTTTTGGGGGAGAAAGAAGGAAAAGAATCAACAACTATATTTTAAGATTTTGTCAAGTGTGTTGGCGATAATTTTTGTTTTGAGATATATGTCTGGCGATGATATGATTGAGCAAGCCACAAGATTGGAGTTTGCAGAATTAGGTAGCCCTGCTCTTACATTTATATCACTGATAGTCAACTGGTTTATGATAGGCATAGAGTTGTTGCTTATCTTATTCCCATTTTTTGATAAAAACTACACAAAGAATATAATAAAGTTTTTTGCATTACCCGTTTGTGTTATTTCAATGTTTTTTATGACGTTCGCCATAAAGGGGATTGTAGGTGTTGGCGGATATGAGGCTTTTAATTTTAGGGCAATTCTGATGGCGGTGGAGTTTGCTATTGCTTTGGGGTATAGCAGTGCTGTGTTTTGGGATTTTGGCAAATTTAATGTGAGTAGAAAAGAAGCCCTAAAACTTTTGTATATAGTCCCATTGATGTTGCTTGCTGTTATGCCTTGCTATATGATAAAGGGATTGTTTGGCTATTCCAATGTTTCTGTGGAAATAAAAGAGTTGAATATTTATCACAGAATGATTATCTATCTTGGCTTTATAATCCCAGTAATACTTTACTTTTTGTTGCGTAAGAAAGAGGTGGAATACAAAAGGCTTTGCCTATTATATATCGCAATAGGCACATTGATATCCTTTTCGTTGTATCACAAATTTGCTACCTTCTTAGATATTACAGCATGGCCATTCCACTTGTGTAATACTGCAATGTATATTATGGTCTTGTGCCTTGTGTTCAAATGGAATGGACTGTTTTACTTCTCGCTTTTTATAAATGTTTTGGGCGCTTTTTTTGCAATGGTTATGCCAAACTATTCCAGTTCTCTCAATTTATTTAGCCCTAGAATTGTAGAGTTTTACATAAATCACTACATTGCATTCTTTATGCCTGTTCTTATTGTGGCACTTCGTGTTTACAAACGACCAAAACTTAAGCAATTTTTGCAAAGCATTGCTGGCTTTGCCGGTTACTTTGTGGCAGTGCTATTTATAAACTCATGGTTTACTGGGATAATAGAGGCAGGGCTTATGACTGGCGAGGTGGACTACTTCTTCATAAACAGCAACTTTATTGCAGATAAACTGGGGACATGGGCAGAACGATTGCGAGATGTGGTCACTGTGGTTAGAGTTGGAGGCATCAACTTTACCTTTTACCCCGTCTATCAGGTATTATATTTTCTGGTTTACATTGCGTTGGGTGCTGGTATGTGGTTTTTGTATGAGTGGGGATATCAATCAGCAGATTTGTTATATGAGATTGCTGATAGAAAGCGCAAAATGAAAATGGATGAACAATTATTAAGATTAGCATTAAATGGAAGGGGAGTGGACGAGCCAATGAAAGAAGAAAACAAAAATAAACTGGTTATTGAGAATTTTACAAAAAGATATGGTGCTAGCAGGGTATATGCAGTAAAAGATGCAAACCTTGTAATAAATGGAGGAGAGATATTTGGTTTCCTAGGGCCAAACGGGGCAGGCAAAAGCACAATAATAAAAAGTATAGTAGGTATTCAGCCTATAACTGACGGAGCAATATCTGTGTGTGGGTATGATGTGGACAAGCAGTCTGTTATGGCAAAAAGGCAAATAGGATTTGTGCCAGACCATTATGCATTGTATGAAAAACTTACAGGCAGAGAGTATATAAACTATGTTGCAGACCTTTATGGAGTTAGCAAGGAAGACAGAGATAAAGCAATTGCAAAATATGTTGACTTACTCCAAATGACAGAGGCATTTGACAACCAAATGCAGACATATTCGCATGGTATGAAACAAAAGATATCTATTATATCTGCCCTTGTCCACAATCCAAAGGTATGGATATTGGACGAACCTCTTATTGGCCTTGACCCAACAAGTATTTATCAGGTTAAGGAATGTATGAAACAACATGCAAAGCAGGGAAATATAGTGTTCTTTAGCAGTCATATCATAGACGTTGTGGAGAGAGTGTGCAACAAGGTTGCAATAATCAAGAAGGGACACATTTTGGATTGTCAAAGAGTAGAAGATATCGAGAAAAATATGTCTTTGGAAGAATATTATCTAAAAACAATCAAAGAAAACAATGTTGAAGCAACACGTGTGTCCAAGCAGGAATTGGTGGCGGAAAGGGAACTAAAGAAGGAAAGACGCCAAAAAGCAAAAGAAGAACAAAAAGAGTTGAAACAACAAAAGAAACAACAAAAACTAGAAAAGAAAATAGAAAAACAAAAGAAAAAAGAAGAAAAATCAAAAAAGGATTTGCAAAAATAGCCTTAAAAAGTGCAGGATAACTATTTGCCAAAAAGCAAAAAGTATAAAACTAGATTTGCAAATAATTTGCTAACATTCTTATTGAAATGATAAATGGGAGAGAAAGATGAAAGGGCTTAAGACTCTTGTAATGATGCAATTAAAGGACAAGTTGGATATGTCCTTTGCCAAAAGTGTCAAACAGACAATTTTTAGAGTGGTATTCAGTTTGCTTAAATTTGCTGTCATAACGGCAGTGATTTATCTTGCATTTTATTTTTTGTCAGTGTTAAGGCTTACCTCTCTAAACAAGGGTATTCCGACCAACTTCTTTTCCATTATTTTTAGCATTATGATTATTCTGGGTATAGTGGTAGAAATTATTGGATTAAACAAGAGTTTGTATCTCGCCAAGGACAATCAGGTGCTTCTTACAATGCCAACATCAAGGCAGACAGTGTTTTTTAGCAAGATGATTGTCTATCTGTGCTATGAATTTGTAAGGAATATTTTCTACATTATGCCACTACTCGTTGCTTATGGAATGATAAATGCTATGCCAATCTTCTACTATCCATGGTTGATTGTTGCCAACTTAATCATAACATTGTTTACTACCAGCATCGCTTCCTTGCTTTCCATACCTTTCTTATTTTTGTCCTTATTCCTAAAGAGAGTAAAGGTTTTGGAATATTTGGTTGTTGGTTGTGTCCTTGGAGGATTGTTTACCCTTATTATTTTAGTTATCAATGCGATACCAGAGAATATTGATATTTTGGGTAATTGGGGAACTATATTTTGGGATTTGCAAGATGTCTTTAGCGCGTATATGTCAAAATGTTATTTGCTATATAGGTTCACTATGGCTATAGTCGGCTTTAGATATGGGGTGTCCAATGTGTTGTTTGGTGGGCTTCAAATGCAGACATTGCTTATTATTTGTGCAATCACTGCCATAACATTGGTTGCTACATATTTTATAATAAAACCTTTATATTTCCGTATGGCAAGCAAACCATTCGAATTTACCAAAAAATCACACATAACTAACAAAAGGAATGTATTTCACTCTGCTTTTGTGGGCAGTCTAAAAAAAGAATTTATTATGACCTCTAGAAGTGGTGAAAAATTTAATCCATTGATACTTACCACAGTGTTGCTACCACTGGCTATCTTCCTTATGAACAAAATTTTTGGTGCAATGGATACAAGGCTTGCGGGGACGTATATGTCTTTGTCGTTTAATATCTTGCTTATTCTGCTTGTGGTGCTTTCTACCAATGCAATGGTTGCAAAATTGTATAGTGAGGAGGGACTTTCGGGCTTTCTTAACAAAACAGTGCCTGCAAAATATACCAAGGTATTATTTTCAAAGTTGGTTGTATATGCAGTGTGTATGGGGGTTTCTATTTTGGCGTCAACAGTTATATTCTCTGCCTTCTCCAACTTTAATGTATTGCAAGGAACAATAATGTATTTGTCTTTATTTGGCATTTACCTTGGGCATATGTTTTGGAGTGCTTCGCTGGATATAATGAATCCACAAACAGAGCAATATGCAACCACTGGCACACACGCAAACAATCCAAACGAAACGAAATCCACACTTATAGCCTTCCTTATATCAGCAATTATTACATTTATATTTTACTTTTTGATAACAGAAAATGCAAACCTTGTATTTATAAAAATATTTGGCATAGCAGTTGCCTATTTTGCATGGAACCTTTATATGTATTTGAGTAAGATAAAAACATTCTTCAAGGAGAAATAAAATGAAAAAGTCGGTTATGATTATTATTGGAATAATATATGTGGCATCTATTGTGGTGATAAATTTTTTTGGAATGAAAGTATTTGTTTATAACAAAACAATAGACGTGGAACAAATTGTATGCCTAAACAAAACAGACGAAGAAAAGGGTATTGTGGTGTCCACATTTGAGTCTTACAATGGCGAAACTGGCACTGCAATAACAATAAAATTTGACAAGCCTGCCAACAAAAATCTTATGACCGGCACAATGCTTCAATTAGACCTTAGAGTATTGCCTGACAATGCAACCAAAAAGGAACTCTCTTTCACATCAACAGCTTCTGACGAGGAGGTAGAGTTTTTTACAGATGAATCAGGTAAGCAAACAGGGTTGATACTTTTTTACAATTCAACTAGTATATTTGAAGTGTTTGTTAAATCCACAGACAACTCAAATGTTACTCTAAGATTAAAAATTTGGGCAAAGGCATAACAAAATTTGTTTGGGAATGATTTTTTGGCATTTTATGCTTATACTATCATTATCCAAACATTTTTTTTGGATATTTATGCAAAAAAATAAATAAAAAGGGTAAAACATTTTGTTTTTTTGTCTAAATATGCTAGCATAAAGTATAATTTGAAGTTGTTCACCTAACTGCTTTTACTTATGACTTCATAAAAGGAGATTGTTTATGAAAAGCAAAAAAAGATTATTGCCAGCATTGATGGTGTTTGTGGTCGCATTTTGCTGTGTGCTACTTGCTGGATGCACCAGAAATCCTGCAGACATAGAGATTTTGTCTGGCGAAATAGTTTGTGAGGTAAATGATAAAGACATTCAACCAGACTGGTCTAGTGTTAAGGCAAAGGTTACTTTTGAAGACGGAACACAAGAAACCTTCAGTGGAGAAGACCTTGTTTTTTCTCGTGTTGATGTGTCAACCGTAGGGCAGAAGACTGTCCAGGTGGGTTATAAGGAAGGCTCTTTCCGCAA
>SAMEA3663025__coassemble_1159_pt1 | contig 12319 bp, 9 predicted proteins | sample SAMEA3663025__metabat2_low_PE_001 | metagenome-assembled genome bin SAMEA3663025 (sample SAMEA3663025) | pig gut metagenome | biome: pig gut; feature: pig-associated habitat; material: faeces | place: France | collected 2012
CTGCACTCTGCTGGCACCATTCTCATCTCTCCACTTGGCATCTTAAGTGTTGCATACTTTCCTTCTTTAGCCATAAGTCTTGCAGAGATACCAGCACTTCTAGCAATCACTGCACCTTGATTTGGTCTAAGTTCGATGTTATGAACAACACTACCTACTGGGATATTTTTAAGAGGCATACAGTTTCCGACTTTTACTTCTACTTCAACACCGCTCATAACCTTGTCGCCAACGTTTAGTCCAACAGGAGCCAAGATATATGATTTTGCACCATCTGCATAGTGCAAGAGAGCAATGTTTGCAGTTCTATTTGGATCGTATTCAATAGCTTCAACTTTTGCAGGAACATTGTCGTGATTACGTCTAAATTCAATTATTCTATATTTTTGTCTGTTTCCACCACCATGATGTCTAACAGTGATTTTGCCCTGTGCATTTCTTCCAGCGTGTTTGTTTTTAACAGCAAGAAGAGATTTTTCTGGTTTTTTCTTTGTAAGTTCCGAAAAATCGGCAGTAGTCAAAAATCTTTGTGATGGTGTGGTTGGATTGTGTCTTTTAATTGCCATTTTATCTTTCTCCTACCTTAATTTAAACTCTCAAAGAACTCAATAGGTTTGCTTTCTTTGGTGAGCCAAACAATCGCCTTCTTGTAATCACTTGTTTTGCCAACGCTTCTGCCTTGTTTGGTGTTTTGAGTCTTAACTTTTCCCTTGACAATAAGGGTATTTACTTGTTTAACCTTAACCTTAAATATTTCTTCAATTGCTTGTCTAATTTGAACTTTGTTTGCGTTTAGGTCAACAATAAATGTGTATTTCTTGTCGGAAATTGTTGCATAACTCTTTTCCGAAAGAAGTGGCTTTTTGATAATGTCGTATGCGTTCATTGTTTATAAGCCTCCTCTATTTTTTTAATTGCATCTTTTGTGATGTAAAGTCTTGAATTTGCAACAACGTCATATGTTCCAAGCACATCTGCATAAGTAACATGTGCATTTGGAATGTTGTTTGAAGCACGAAGAATTTCGTCATTCTTTTGATCAAGAACAAACAAAACATTCTTTTTGCCTACCTCAAAGTTGTCCATAATTTGTTGGAAGAACTTTGTTTTTGGGGCTTCTAGTGATACTTGGTCAAGAACAACAACTTCGTTGTCTGCAACTTTTGCACTGATTGCACTCTTGAAAGCAGATGCTTTCATTGCTTTGTTTATTTTTTGAGAGAAATCTCTTGGCTTTGGTGCAAATATGATACCACCACCCTTCCATTGAGCACTCTTTGTAGAACCTTGTCTTGCTCTACCTGTGCCTTTTTGACGCCAAGGTTTCTTTGCATGTCCTCTCACTTCGCTACGAAGGAGGGCAGATTTTGTTCCTTGTCTTTGATTGTTGTTGTAAGCGACTACAACTTGGTGGATAAGTGGTTCATTATATTCGCAACCAAATACTTCTTCAGAAAGGGTAGCTTGACCAACAACTTCTGCTTTTGTGTTATAAACTTTAACTTTAGGCATTTTTAACTACTCCTTATCTTTTGATTTTTTTTGCATTGCAGATGAACACAAGTCCGTCTTTGCTTCCAGGGATACTACCCTTAACAAGCATAAGATTTCTTTCTTCATCAATTTTTACGACTTTTAGATTTTGTTTTGTAACTCTGTCGTTACCAAATTGTCCAGGCATCTTACGATTTTTGAACACTCTAGCTGGGGTTGAGCTTCCACTCAAACCACCTACTTCTCTGTGCACAGGTCCTGTGCCATGACTCATTTTGAGACGTCTAGCGTTCCATCTCTTGATAACACCGCTAAACCCATGTCCCTTTGAAGTCCCTGTAACATCAACCAAATCTCCTTCAGCAAACACTGAACATTTGATTTCGCTACCAACTTCTAGATTTGATGTGTCAGAAAGTCTAAATTCTCTAAGATATTTCTTTGCTTCGACATTTGCTTTCTTAAACACTCCCATCTCTGGTTTGTTTTTGGATTTTTCTTTTGCTTCGCCAAATCCAACAACCACTGCATCGTATCCATCTTTTTCCACGGTTTTCTTTTGGACAACGGTGCAAGGTCCTGCAAGGATAACAGTTACTGGAGTAACTTTTCCATCAAGGTCGAATACTTGAGTCATCCCCAATTTTTTTCCTAAAATAGCTTTTTCCATTTTTCACCTCTCGACCTTTATAGTTTGATATTGATATCAACGCCTGCAGGAAGGTCTAGTTTCATAAGTGAATCAACAGCCTTGCTTGATGGTGTGTAGATATCAATTATCCTTTTGTGTGTTCGCATCTCAAATTGTTCACGACTATCTTTATCTTTATGAGGTGCTCTGATGATTGTCACCACTTCTTTTTCTGTTGGAAGTGGGATTGGCCCAGCAACTTGAGAGCCAGACTTTGATGCAGCTTCCATAATTCTGGAAGTGGCAAGGTCAATCAAGTTGTGGTCATAACTTTTTAATTTGATTCTGATTTTTTGTGTTGCCATATACTCTCCTTCTACCATGCTGGCACATTCAATACACTTTACCGTGTGTTTCGTATCGAAAGTCCTTAAAAAAAAATCTTAAAGATTTTTAGCCAGCCCGCTTGAATTTTAATTCAAACTTGTCCACGCAAATTCTCCAGTTTTGTTGCTAAAAGTGGTAACTTTGCGCTTCATCCCATATTTCACGGTGAAGTCATTTTACACCAGAACATACGATTAGTCAACCCTTTTTTTTCAAAAAAATGCACTTTTTCTTAAAAAAAATAAGTTTGTGCAGATTGCACAAAAATATAGTGGTTTATATATGTTCATTTTTTTTGCTATTTTTAGAGATTCAGCCAAATTATTACAAAATACCCGAAATTTTCCCTATATATATATAATAGGTTGCTTTTTGAGCAAAATTTACCCACCGAAAGTTGTTAATTTTAACATATTTCCCTTTGCAAGAAATTTTTTGATTACTATTAGTGATTTTTTGATAAAAGCCCCCGCTACACTATATTCTCTGTTTCGAAAAATGCTAATAAAAAAGGTCGCTCCCTTGCAACCCTTCCTATTTCAAAAACATTAACCTAAACTGTTTAACAGAAAAATTGATTATTTTTTGCAGTTTTTCTTTGCTGGAATCAAGTCTTCATTCAACTTTTTTACCATAAAATCTACATCCAAGCCATGAACAGCCCCAGCCTCCTCAACAGTTTCCATTTGACTCATTGGGCAAGAAAAGCAGTGCATTCCAAACCCACGCAAAATATCTTCTGCATTAGAATATTTTTTCAATATTTCTCCAAGCGTTGTATCTTTGGTTATTTCCATATTTATCTCCTTTTAAGAATATATATCTTGTGCACCAATCCTTACAAGGTTACTTGAAAATCTGCACACCAACATATTACACCTTATAATCGGTTTCGTCAATATTTTTCATATCATAAGTCAAAATCTCTACACTAAACTAGTTAATTTTCCACACTCAAATAATAATCGTCCAAGTATTTTGTTATAATTTGCTTTTACAAACCATACACACCTCACTGCCAACCACATTTTTTGCTCCACAGCAAGAGCAAACAACCAATCCTCCAATTTGTGTCCCGCAATTTTTACAAAAATTTGAGTCCCTTTCTATTCTCATCCCACACTTTTTGCAAAAATTTTTATCTGTTGATTCTTCATTAGACGAACTATCTTGCAAACTTTCTCCCTTTTGTTTGAAAACTTCTTCCTTGCAATCGTTTCCATAATAAAGGCTATCTTCTTCCCTTCTCTCTATTTTATTCTTTTTATTAAAAGGATAGTCTTGAATGGTTTTATTGTCCTCATCATTAGCAAATAATATTGGTTCTTTCTGCAAAACATTATCAAAGTTATTTTCAGGCACATTATCACAACCCATTATATTTGTCCTATCCCTATAGGTGCTTTCTGCCGAAAAATTATCAAACTCTCCTGTTGAAAGCCCTTTGGACCGGCTACTTGATGAAAAATTACTAATTATATCATTATTCACAGGGGTGTTAGACAATTCATTTGCCCTAATATTGTTGTATGAAGTGAAATCACTCATATTCCCATAAGGCTTATTCTCACAGCTATTGGCAGGTTCCCCACATTGCCCACTGTTCTCTCCTAAAACTATTTTATTGTTTGACGAAGTTACAAATACTTTTTCCTTTTCTTCCTGAGCGGAATTTATCGAGTTTTCCACTTCGCTTAAAAATTCATCATCTTTGTGACGTTGCAGTGCCAAGTCGTGCAATTTTTTCTGCCTTTTAGACACAATTAGGTCTTCAATTCTAACTTTGGTTATGTCAATACCGTAGGTAGCACAGAACTTAGTTAATTTTGATAATATTAAGCTCTCAACTTTTTCCTTACAAGTGGAATATATATCAAAACTTAGCCCTGCTTTATTCAAAATTTTCGAAACTTCATCTCCTAATACAAAGGATAATTCTTTTTTTAGGGAATTATTTTTAACAAAAGCAAACTCTGCACAAAACAAACTCATAAATTTTCTCATATCTTTTATGCAAAAATCAAAATTGCCAGTAATACGCATTTTCATTTTGCCATTTGGTGTTTTGCAGGAAAATTTTTCGTGAGTTTTGAACTTTAGATTATGCCCATCTATTTTGACAAAATACAAGTCGGCAGACAATTTTCTTGGAGCAACAATGCCTCGTTTTGTTAGTGTATGTCCCTGTTCCTTAAAAAGTCTAGGGAGAGTAACGTCTTCAAGTTTTATCAACCCTACTTCGTTGATAATGTCCAAAACATTATTATCGTAAGCAACTACCACATTATACCCTTGCTCAACCTGTATATTTTCCCCTAGTTTTACCGAGCCCTTTTTTGTGGGAATCAAATATACAATATCCCCTTTATTTTTTTCTGGCAAGGATATTGGTTTCTTTTTTATTAAGTTGGAAAAAAAATTAAAAATTCCCATATTCGTCACAATTTTACCACAGCAAACAAAAAAATGCTAGCAAATGAAATAATAAATGGCAAAAAATTAACATATATTTAAGTATTGACTCACACAGAAAGGGAGAAAAAATGAAACTTTTAACTGATATTATTGCAAAAAAGGTGTTAAACCTCAGTTCTGGACAAATTGAGGGAACGATAAAGAATGCCTGTTTTGATAAAAATTTCAAAAAAATAGAAAATTTTAAGATGTTTGACAATGATGATGAAGAATATTTGTTGAACACAAAAAAAATTTATGCCATTGGCCAACACGCAGTGGTTATAAAAAACAAGGAAGCGATGATTCTTGCTATCAATGAAAATGATTGCAATGATTTTTCTACAATGAATATGTCAGTTTATACTTCTGATGGCAATAAAATTGGCAGGGTAACAGATCTAGAATTGACGGACAACTTTCGGCTAAAACATCTTGTGGTTGGTGACGAAAGACTTTCTCCCGAAAACATAATTAACATAGGCGAAGTTGTTGTTGCAAAAGGGACATCTCCAGTAAAATTGCTTGCAAAATCACGAACAAATCCCTTCAAAAAACCAACAGACAAAATCCAAACTGTTACTATTCTTGCTCCAAAAATAGAATCGGAAACATCATCTCCCTCTACCCCTGCCCGTGCAGTTGCCTCCCCTAACTTTTTGCTGGGAAGAAGGGCAACAAAAACTATCTATGGTATGAACAACGAAATAATAATCCGCAAAGAGAGTGCTGTAACAGCAGTAACACTGGAATCTGCCAAAAGACATGGCAAATTGACCGAACTTACTGTATTCTCCCGTTCCAACTAAAATTAACACTCTCTATCTCACAAAAAACATCTATCAAAACAAAAACCCAAAGTTTTATCCTTTGGGTTTTACTGTTATTTGTTGGAGTTAAGAAGTTTTTGCATTTCAGCATTCAATGCATCAATTTCCGAATTATTCTTACGGGTGGTTGTTTTCTTACCTCGTGTGGCAGAAGTTCTCCCTCTTACAGATTGTTTACGCTCCTTTCTTGCTGGTCGTGCAGATTTTTCTTCTTCTACTTCATCAGCTTCTTCTACAGCTGGTTGTTCTTCCACCACATCATTTTGCACTGGTTGAGCCTCCACTTGTGGAGTTGGTTGAGCCATTTGGATAACTATAGGTTGAGGCTGTTGTTGAGGTTGTGGTTGAGGAGCAACATATGGTTGACCGTATCCTTGTGGGTATCCCTGTGGATAAGGAGGATAGCCTTGTGGGTATCCTTGAGGATATTGAGGATAGTTGTATCCATTATACCCATTAAATTGCCCTGCTGGTGCTTGAGAGTCCATTTTTGATATTGTGTTATTTAACTCTTGCTCTAGTTGTTCACGTTCTCTCTTTAATCTATTATTTTCTTCTTCAATTTGCTTTTGAATTAGTTGCAAATCATCTGCAGAAGCTTCATTGGAACCATCTCCGTCATCGTTGTCATCATCGTCATCTTTCTTGAAGAAGTCTGCGCCATCAATATTCTCTTCCTTGTTCTTATCCTCTATTTCTTCTTGCTCTTTTGATTGTTCCACATTAGAGGCATTTTCTGTATCCTGGGCCCAATATTGCTGGTCTTCAGGTTGTTGAACATTATCTGTTGTTGGGTTTTCTTCTTGCCATGGTTGTTGTTCATATGGCTGTTGCTCGTATGGTTGTTGTGCATTAGCATCTTCATATGCTTGTTGTTCATATTGCTGTTGTTCGGCAGGAGCATAACCTTCTGCTTGATTTGAGGTTTCAAAATTATTTTGTTCTGTGTTTACAGGTTGAGGTTGGTTTGCATAATTTACCTCTTGTGGTTGAGCATACTGTCCAGCATTATCACTATTTGCATCCATAGCATTTTCTTCACTTTGACTTATCTCTTCAATATTGTTTTGATTTAGAGGATAAAGTTCGTCAGTGGTTATTTCTTCTCCATGGATAAGGTTTGTGCTTGGGTCAAGTTGCTCATTGGTCATTCCACCAACACCCTGCAAGTCTGTAAGCAATGCCTTAAGGTCGCTATTTTCTTGTGCAAGAGAAAGCAACTTTTCATTGCCCACTTCTGCAGCCTTTTGAGTAAGTGCCTTGTAAAGAGTATTTGCATAATGCTTAAATTCAAGGAGCATAGCCTGTTGAACAAAATTCTTCTTCTCCTCTATTTCTGCTTCACGCTTCTTGATTTCCCCTTCCAATGCTTCTTGCTCATTGTTGAACTTTGTCGTTGCTTCTTCTAGGTCTTTTTCAAGTTGTTGTTGTTTCTTTATTTCATCACTTTGTTGTTTTCTTATATAGTTACTTTCAATACGGTTTGTTGATGCCTCTTGTTGTGAACGCAAACTATCCAAGTTTTCTCTTGAGGCTTGCAACTTTCTTTGCAAATCTTTGCTAGTTGTTTCAAAATTTTTCTTATAATTCTCTTTTTCTGCCTCAATAGCATCACTTTCGTCTTGAAGTCTTTTTCTAACCTTAATAAAAGTTTCGCTTTCCTTCATTGCTCTTTCCAAGACAAGCGAACCGTCAATTCCAAGGTCGCCAAAATCATATTCTTCGCAGGCTACAGAATTTTCTCTTGCCTTTTCAAGTTCCTTCTGTTCGACCAAAGCACGTTTTTCGAGATACTGTTGCAGGATAGGAATACCCTCTTTAATTTCCTGTTTTGTAAACAATATTTCATAGTCAACATATGCTGGTAAGGTTGTAACTGCTTTTTCAAGATTACGTTCAAACACTGGGAAGTTTTCAAAAAGCAATGAGTATATTTCATTTTTTCGCAATCTTGCAAAAAGGACATATATTGAATAAATGGCAACCACCGCAAGTGGACAAAGGACTGCGACCAAAAGCCTTAAATTTTCTTCCACCACAGCAATACCCGCTTTGTATGAATATGCCAACCCCACCGAAAACGAAAGGACTACCATCAAAATTGTAAAGATAGAAAAGTTGCCCAAATGTTTTTCGATAGAAGATGATCTAAGAGGCTTGTCCACACAAGTGCTTGTATTGATATATTTGGTTGGACCGTCTTCTCTGTTCAGCATATATATCTGCCAAGAGTTCCTAAGAGTTTTTGGCACTCTTTTCATCTTCAAATTAAACTCTACCAAATTTTCCTCTGTTATAAATGGCTTTGCCAAAAAATATTTGTTGAGTTTGTTGATGCTTTTTAGAAGTTTATTTTCGTAAGAGCCCTTAACAAGAGATATCATCACTAGCACTGCCAAAAGCATTAGCCCCACAAAAATAGCAGGCCAAAACCATTGTTGCGCAAGGCTAACAAAAAGGTTTACGACAAAATTTCTTACAGTGTCAACTATCTCCGAACCACTGAGTCCAAGCAAATTCATATTCTCACCTTCCTAAAGAATTTTTTGTAGTATATCACAACAAATCAACAAATAAAAACGATTTACGATATTTTTTTATTTTTTTTGCAAATTTATTGACCAAACGGTTTGGTTTATAGAACTCTAATTAGTTTGTCCAAAGCAAAAGAATAGATGTAAGCGCCGTCAATCTTTTGTCCCAATGCATATTGTAGGCATTTTTGGTATAGCATAAGTTGCACTTTATATTTTTCGACCAACTGGTCGGGGCGTGTAGCCTTAGTTGTCTTATAATCTATCAGCCAATTATGCTTTCCATCACTTAACAACATATCAGCGACCCCTTGGACCAAAATCTTCTTATTTGTTCCCTTGCCAAATATCTGGTTGTATGGGAGATAACTCATAAATGGTATCTCTCTCCCTACAACTATTTTACCCAATTCTTTTATATTATTTTCGCAAGTTGCAATTTTTTCAAAATTGATAATATTTTTATACTCTTCTGGCAAATTTATCTTGTCTAAAATTTTTGCAAATTCTTCCCTGTCAAGAGGTTTCTCCCAATCAATTTGTTCCATAATTTTATGATAAGCAGTGCCCAATTTCCCCTTGTCTATATTGTCATTTTTAGACTCATAAATGCTTAATGTTTGTGGAGAAAAATTAAGACTCTCCTCTGCGCTACTATGCTCTGCCAAAAGACTAGATACCGAATTTTTTAGTGCAATGTTGCAAGGTTGTGGCATCTTTTGTAGTAGGTTTTCTTTTATTTCTTTAGTCAAATTTTTGTCGTCTTTTGGAAAAACTATTTTCCTGTGATTTTCCTCATCAAACCTAAAATCTGCCACATCAAAAACCTGCAACAAAACCTCACCACCGCCAAGTTTTTTTGAGATATTACGCTTGCCCATCGCTATAGCCTTTTGCTCTGCAGGTTTTAGATAAGTCATCACCCAATTTAGATAGTTGTTTGCACCCTCTGCATTTTCTTCAGAGAACACTTCATCGTCTTTTTCTCCAATAACAATCAAGTGATTTTTTGCACGAGTAAGTGCCACATACAGCAACCTCATCTCTTCACATTTTTCTGCCCTTCGTTTGTTTATTAAGATACAGTTTCGAGCATAATTGGTTGACCTAAAAAAACTTTCACTGTCAAAACTCTGCATCGCCAAACCATAATTTTTGTCCTTCAAAACATCTTCTCTAAAAGTTTTTGTTGGGAAGTTGTTTCCACATCCTGCGACAAAAACAATGGGATATTCCAGCCCTTTGCTTGCGTGAATGGTGCTTAATGTAACACCACTATCACTGGTTGCTAGCATAGAGGCAAATCTACCTTCAAATGCATAATTTTTTACAAAATCCAAAAAGCCAACAAGGTCATAATTGTAGTCAGCCCCCTCAAAACTATCCACAAAATCCCTTACAATTTTTTCCCTTGCAAAGCCATCTGGCAAGCAAGTTAGATAATCATAATATTCAAACTTATCACATAAAGAGTTTAGTATTTCATGCAAGGAAGAGTATGTCAACATTTCACGCAATTCATTCAATAAGTTTTCAAATTTGACTAATTTCTCTACAATAGTTACGTCAAAATTTTCCTTTATTGATTGTGAAAGTTTATCTTGACTGTTATTTGAAGATAATTCCTCTCCGTTTATCTTCTCTTTTGCGTCAACTAGGTAGTTTTTCACCGCCTGATAAAAATATTTTTGTTCCCCATACGCCTTTCTTATATGCGCAAGGTTGGTTGGCGAAAGGTTTCCAAAAGGACTAAGAAGTGCTGTTGCAAGTGCATTGTCATCATGATAATTGTCAATCAGTTTTAGCAGGGCAAGCAATGGTGCAATGTCTTTGTTTTGATAGATATTGTCTTTTGTGTTTATTTTGGTTGGAATTTTTAGGTCGCTTAGTTGTTTGGAAATTTCTTTTAATGTTTGATTATTCCTGCACAAAATTGCAATATCTCCAAAGTTAATCTTTGTCGCTTTTTGCTGTTTTGCATCATATATTTGATAGCCATTTTTCATCATATCCAATATTTTTTTTGCAATCAAAAGCCCTTCACATTTTGTTTCGGAGATTTCATTTTGGTATGTCATTTTGTCATTAGAAATAGAGTAAACTCTTGGCAAATCTATTTCTTCTTCGCTTTCTTCTTGCTTTGTATTTATTAGGTTAACCTCTACCACAGGCAGTGGAGATAAATGTTCATATTTTGCAAGTCCCCTAAACATTCCGCAGTTTTTATAATCAATCCCACCAAATTCCATTGTCATACATTTGGAAAATATTTCATTTGAAAATTGCAGTATTGTGGCATCACTTCTAAAATTGTCATTTAGTAGCCTGAGAGAACCATGTTGACTGTTATTAAGATAATCTGCACTTTTGTATGCAAAAATCTCTGGGGTGCTATTTCTAAAGGCATAAATACTTTGCTTTACATCTCCCACCATAACGAGTTTTGCATTTTTTATAACTCCAGCAATAATTTCCTCTTGCACATAGTTAATATCTTGATATTCATCTACAAAAACATAGGAATATTGAAGTGTTTTTTGAACGTCTTTTAGCCTAGAAATTTCCAAAAACTTTCTTTCCAAATCGGCAAAATCAAGACCATTTCGCTTGTTTTTTTGTGCTTCGTAATGTTTTTCAAAAACCTGCTCCACTTCCACCAGTTTTTTTATCAACTTTCTTGTATTATCCAGTTCTTCCATTGCCTCTTGTTCTGTCTTTTGAGGGATATACTGTTTTATGGTTTTTAATTTTGACTGCACTTCTGCCCAGAGTGGCTTGAATTCTTCCTTAAAGGATTGCTCATCGTCTGATAATTTTTTGTTGGACATCCTTGGCATAGTTATGCTGTGCAAAAATTCAACTCTTTGCCAAAAGTTTTTTCCCTGCATAATATATGCCATTTGAACAATCGCCTTTTGTAAAAACTCTACAAAATAAGTTGCATTTTTTATCTTTGCTTGTTCCTGCCATAATAAAAGTTGTGAATGAACAAATCTAATATTTTTTTGCAAATAATCATCCAAAAATTTGATTGCTTTGTTATCTTTTGAGTCATAACAACAAAATGCAGTCGTTTTGATATATTCTTCCCTATCCACAATGCCCGTCAAAAAGTCTTGCAAAGAAAGAATACTGGACTTCAATCCCTCAAACTTTCTTCCGCCACCAAAACTAGAAGACAAAACGACAAAGTCTTCATCTTCACTCTCGGCATATTGCTTTATTGTCTTATCCAGAGCCTTTGCTTTTAAGAAACTTGAAGCATTGTCATCTAGCACTGCAAAATTTGGCTTTATCCCTGCCAAAAAGAAGAACTTTCTCAACATTTTTGCACAAAAAGCATGTATTGTGCTTATATCCCCCAGTGGCAGTTTTGCAAGTTGAGTTGCAATAAACTTGTTGTCTTTTGCATATTTTGACAGAGTGTCTTTTAACCTAATTTTCATCTCTGCACTTGCGCTTTCTGTAAATGTTATAACCAGCAAATTGGTTATATCTATATGTTTGTCTGCTATTAACCTTGCAATTTTCTCAATAACAGTCATAGTTTTTCCACTGCCTGCAGAAGCAGATACAAGCAAATTATCACTGTCGCTTGCAAGCACTTGTTCTTGGTCTTCCGTCCACTTCATCTTTCACCTCCACCAAAACTCTCAATGTCTATATTTACATTGGGAGTCCTCTTTTCGTTTGCAAAAAATTTATCAAATCGGCAAATGGCAGAATATTCACACCTTGCACATGGGTCATCAGACAATACAAGTGGGCAAGGCTCTATGATGCAATTTGAAATATCCTCACAAGCCTTTTTGATAAGTTCAAAGGCATAATCTGCAAGGCTGTCCAGTTGAGATTGCCCCACCACCTTTGAATATCTCGAATGTATCATTTCTCCGTCGTTTTGAGAAAATCTCACTTCCACTACATCACTGTTTTTTTGACCATCTGCAAATCTTCTATCGCTGGCTAGTATAACATCAATGTCATCA